>VTLG01010299.1_pt1 | contig 10569 bp, 11 predicted proteins | sample 4694571 | NCBI WGS metagenome assembly VTLG01 (sample SAMN12604809, study PRJNA352737) | marine metagenome | biome: ENVO:00000447; feature: ENVO:00000209|ENVO:00000569|ENVO:01000036; material: ENVO:00002151; isolation source: viral sequences binned using virsorter ... | reverse complement strand
CCGCCATTACCACCAAAGAAGTCAACGTCTGCCGGGCCACACGCAAATTGATTTCCCGTATAACAATTACCACCAGTGAAAGCACTTTCATGAGCACCACCGCTATCTACTGGAGATCCAAATATTGACCATTTTCCGTATGCCTTTTCAAAATTTGATAATCCCGATTCTGCTTTTTCTAAAAATGAATTTGTTGTTGCAGCAGAATTCATTGCACCATCTAATAATGACTTATGCTCTTCCCCTCCAAGATCCTTCTTGAGTAATCCATCGATCGTATACTTAAATGATGATGTTTGCTTCTCTGGTAATTCACATTTAAATAAACCACCGACCTTGCTCATAAAATCAATACCACCCATGATCTTATCTTTGACATTAAAGATTGCACCAATTGGACTTAATATTTTTTGGATCGGGCCAAGAAGTGGGCCGATTAGATTATCCATTGCATCAGCGATTTTATTTGTCAAAGCACCTATGAACTGTTGAGTCGCGCAAGTTGGTGCATTTAACATATTTTTAGTCATGGATGGCAACATATCACTAATAACACCAGACATCGCACCAACAACCTTTTCTGTCAAACATCCAAGACCATCAAAGAGTTTATTTGTTGGGCCTATAAGTGAGGACTGGAATGCTTTGACCGCTTTTAATGCTAATGATCTAGGTAACTGAGCAAGTTGATATTGAGTAAAAATCAAATTTGCTTGATTCATCATGCTTGTATCCATGAAGGAAACAAGTCCTTGTCCTAATGAATCTGATATTTTACCAATGAAAGTTTTTGAAAAATTACCGACCATTTTAGTCAATTTCTGTAACTCAGTTGATAAATCTAAGTTAAAGTTTTCAGTCTTTGACGCAACTTTAAAGAAATTTTTTAAGGCAGTATCAGTTCTCTCAGCAAATCGAGCACTATTAGGATCTGCAGCGATAACTGTAAATCCAGTAGTAGAAGAGATTGAGGTAACATCCTCTAATGCAATTTTTTGATAATTATTAAGTCTACTTGCAAACTTTGAAGCATCAATTTCACTCAACTCGGATATTTCACCATCAGTTATAGCTGACACATCACCAAGAACTTCAGGATATCTTGTCTTTAAGTCTTTTATCTGATCTTGAAGATATGGTGAGTTATCCCTAATAATATTTGTAAAATTTTCTATTTGATCAGCACTAAGAGTTGTAGGAGCTCCTGAAGTAAAAATCTCCAACTCTCCTGTTTCACTCTCTTTTGTTAAAATTTCTGCCATAATACTATCTCTCCATGATTATTTATCAGTCTCTTTAATAATCTTACTGTCGTCATAATTACCATTCTGTGATTGTATAAATTGTTTCTCCTCTGCAACAGCAGCATCGATATCATTTTGATCTAATCCTTCAGTATCATATTGAGTTGATCCTTGTGGTTCTGTTCTTGTATTAACTTTAGATTCTGTGCTTGTTTCTCCCATTTGTGATAATTGATTTCGATTAACACTTCTACCTCTACCTCTACCTTTAGAGCTATTTTCTTTTACTTTGGGAATATTAAGTGAGTCACATTCGTTAAATTCTTGATTCTCAGTCAATCCTCTTTGTAGAAACTTCGTAAATCCAGAGAGAATACCAAACTTACCACCTCCAGTTTTAGTGCTTTTATTTCGACCAAGAACACCCATAATCACAGGAAAATTCTGATCAGGTGCCATAAAAAGTCCAAATACAATATCATGTTGTGTAATACGAACTGCTCTTGTTCTACCTCCACCACCACTTCCGTCAGTCACACCAAGCATGACCATCGCTGTATGACAATCTTTATCTTCAATATTATCACTGTTAGAATATGTGCCGAAGATACGAACCTTATATCTCCAACCCCAACTAAATCCTTGTGCGGTTTGTTTTTGAGCATCAATCGCTACAACTTTACCGATCCAGAACTCTGCACCGCCAGTAAAAAAACTATCAAATAATTCTTCTTTCATTAATCTTTACTCCTTCTTATACCATATGAATCACGAACAAGTGTTAAAGATGTAAATGATCTTAGAGTATCAAAGTGATGACACAAATGTAAAATTAAAAACTTACCACTCTGCTGTTCATCAGTTGGAGATTCAACCTTATCTTCTTGTTGTGATTCCAATTCAATTTCAATAATATCTCCAGCCCTTAACTCAGTATTACATGGAATTTGTATTTTAATCACAATAGAGTGAAGTAAATTATATCTCATCTGAGATGTTGCTTGCCACTCTCTTGGATCATTATTTGGTGTAAGATTTTGTGCCTCGAAAGAACCAATATCAAGTATATGATGATTAGTTTTTGTAAATCCTTTTACCTCTTCAGGTTTAATAGGTAAATCCCCACCTAAAGTTTTCTTGACACCATCTTTGTTAACACTGAATACAATTTCACTATGCTCAAAAGTTTGTGGATTAAAAAATACATTTCGATTTACATAAGTCCCATTTTTCAATGCTTGAGTTATATCTTGATCTTTTTTTACTGTGGGTGCTAAAACAATTTTAAAATCATTATCACTATTATCAGAATTATCTCTTAGAGCACCAGAGTAAATATATTTTTGTTTAGAATCTTGTGACAATAATGCATCTATCGATTTAAAGTTAAATCCATCTTGTGTTTGGAAGAAAAAATATCCAGCATCACCTTTGACTGGAACTGATCTACGACACAAATCAAGAATGATATTTAAAGCACCTCTACCCTTTCCAGTGACACCATATGAATTTTTTGTTGACTCTACATTAATTTTATCTTGACTTATTTGAAGTTTTTGCTGAAGTATTTTAATAACTGTGTCACTAATTTTACCTACAAATCGATCAAAAATAGGTAACTCTGAATTTTTTATTTCCTTGCTATTCACTAAGTTAAGCAAAACAGTTTGACGATTAGATTCCTGATGCATTATGGGTGAACTCGTTACCTTGAATGGGTCTTTTGTAAAATCAAGTGTCCCAAATTTTGTTTGTATCTTGACCTGAAGATCTTCTAATGCTGTAATTGGTAAACCATCTTTGATACTTGTTAAATTTTCTTTCTTGTCAGGAGTCGAACCACCTGCATCAAGAAACATCATATTTGCAGTGATGACAGGAGAATACAAACTTTCATAATAGTTAAAGTTGATAGTCTTTGCCTTTAACACTGACTCTTTACCATCCTTAATTATCGTAAGAACTTCGTATATCGCTGGTGCTGATGCTTTCTGTGCCATTATACTTTAATTGGTGTTGCAACTGGAACTTGTACAACTTGTCTTTGATAAACAATTGTTGTACTACCTGAACCATTCATGCTAGTGAGTCCGTCTGTTTTATTTAACGCAGTTAATCCATTCTTATTACTATCACTTGGTTTTACAAGATTTTGTTGTGTTTTATTATACTCCTTCATTTCAATAACATATTGCTTGTACGCATTTCTAAAATTTCTTCTTCCTTGTTTTGTTCTAGGAAAGTTCTCTTTTACAGGCATTACGGGTGGAACGATAACGTTTGTAACACTTGTTATTTCTGTTGATGACACTACTTCACCATCACCTGTCATTGCATTCTTAAGAAAATCTCTCGCATCATTCTGTATTTTAAGATTTTCATCCAGATCAGTCACAACCACTTCCTTTCCATCAACTATCTTAACCACTTCAGTAGCAGAAGTTGGCCCAAGATTTTCTACTGTTATATTTTCATTAGATTCAACCTTAGTAGAATCATCAGTATCATCTTTATCTTCATCCTTTTCTTCTTTTTTCTGTTCTCGATCTTTCTTTAATCCATCTTCTTCACCACCTAAAGCATTACTATTCGCTGCTAGACCTTTATTTTCATTTACAATGTCATCACTTGCCTTATTTAACTCGCCTCCTTGAGCATCAATATCTTTACCAGCGAGTTGTGCCTGTTCAATATCTGCGTTGACTTTTTCTTTTTCAGAATCATAAGATCCTGTATCCTTAAAGAAACCTCCTATAAATGAAAATACTGGTTCTAAACCCTCTTGTATTTTTGCAAATATTGGTTTTACATATTCAATAACTTTCTTAACAGCGTCTATAATTTCGGGCAGTGCTTTTACTACAATACCACCGACTATCGCACCTACAAAGGTAAATATTCGATTCATTAATCCCATCGATGACTTGACAGGTGATTTTAAATCAGGTTTCTTTTGCGTAGGTTTTATAGGTTTTTCAAGTCCTTTTTCTTCTTGTTTTTGTTTTTTCTCCTCTGCCAGTTTATCTAAAAAATCCTGACGATCTTTCTTTTTCTCATCAACAGCCTTCTTACCATCCAATAATACACTTTTGATATTAGTGACGTTTAATTTTATTTTTTTTAGTTCTGCTGTTGATGACATTAACTAATCTTAAGGAGTTGTGGAGTTAACACCATGTAAGTATTAAAAGGATTAATCGAAGGAATATCTTGTTCTGTATTAGCAGGGGGTGTTCCAATATTTACCTCTGGTGCGGGAGTTGTAATTGGAGGCAAATCCATTGTGACCACATTTGTTCCACCACTTTCGCTTAATGTTTTGAGAGTTTCTTGTGTTCTATGTGCCGGTACTACATTTACAGCAGTTTTAAAATCAACAATCTCAGGGCCATTCTCACCAACCATTGTAAGTCCTGAAGCATCTCCACCTACTTTCCTATAATTTAATTTTTTTTCAAATTCCTCTTCAATCTCAGCATGTCTTTCTTTTACTAATCTGTTTGTCTCTTTATGGAAAGCATCAAATAATTCACCTCTTTCCTTTCCTCTTGGCATTGCTTTGAGTTCTGCATGTTCATCAGATTCCTTCCTTTCTTTTTTTATTCTCTTTCTCTCTGCTTTTTTCTCATTATTTCTTTCTGCAGTAAGATCTTTGATCTCTTGATCTCTCGCCTTAAATTGATCAACTATTGCCTGTTCATCTGGTGTAAGTTCTTTATACTTTAATTTTACCATCTCACCATCACGCTCTACACGATATCTCTCACCAAAAATACCACTAATATGTGCTTTCTCAACACCTTGTTCCTTCATTTGTTCTCTATTTTCCTTTCTTGCGTCTGATACTTTTGAGTCACCAAGCATATCACCACGCAACCATTTGAATACATCAGTCGCACCCTTTATCGCCAATATAATACCACCTATGATTAACGCAATCTTAGCAACGATAACAGCAGCACCTGCTATGGCAGCAATGACAGTTCCAATGGCAGACGCGATACCAATAATTGGCCCAATAATTCCAATCAAAGCAATTGCACCTAGTCCACCAAGAATCCATTTAAAATGCTTTCCGATAAAATCGAAAACTCCAGTTAACTTTTCAAAAATTTCTGGTCGTGCAAGGAATTTAAATGCAGCACTCGCACCTATACCTAGACCTATCGCAGTGACAGCATCCATTAATCTTTGAAATACACCTTTAACAGGAGAAACGATACCTTGTGATATTTTACCTATTTTATCACCTGTTTTTTTACCAGTCGCTTCTAATCCTTTTTCTTTCTTTGCTTGATCTTCTTTAGCAGCATCATCTCTCATCTGATCATTTTCTTTATCTACTGCGTCAACTCTTGACTCATAATCAGACTTTATAAATTCAGCAATACCAGTTAATACATTATTAATTTCTGCAATTTCAGACTTTTCTTTCTGATGATTTGTTCTGTGTAATTTTTGTATTGTAATTAATTTTGTTATCTTCTCTGTCTGGACTTTATTCTCTTCCTCTAATTTAAGTCCTGCATCTAATGCATAAAATGCAGGAGAAAGTTTCGCTGGAGTTATCTTTGCCTTTTTAGATGCTTTTAATTTGTCAAATTTTTTCTTAAGTTTTTGATACTCTCTTAGATTAATATCTGCCTCTACCTCTGCAAGTGTCTGAAATTTCTTTGGTCTTCCTCTTCTCTTTTTTGGTGCATCACCTTCCCCTAACACCTCTTTCATAGGTGTTTTTTCTATATCGTTTATTTTTGGTAATGCTTTTGCCACTATGATTTACGTTGTTGTGCTTTTAAATTTTCTTCTTCAATATACTGTCTTAAGAGAGTTACATAGACATCTCGTTCCCAAGGCATCATATTTTCTATCTCCGTCAAAGAGTATTTATGATGCTGAATCAAGGCAAAGTTAACTTTATAGTATGACTCCAGACTCATATGGGCCATACCTAGCTGAAAAAACTTGCCAGACCCTCCAATACAACTTCAGATTCAACACCAGTTTGAGGATTCGTAACCTTCAGTTTATGACTCAATTTAGGCATAGTTCTAAAGAACTCTTCAACCTCTTGGAATTGTTTAGTATTGAGTTGATCAATAAACTCATCAAGTTCTTCTTTGGTGCTTTCAGATGCATCCCAACTTTCTTCTTGATCATAAATCATATCAATACATGTTGATAACATGGCCATCGCTGCCGATACAGATTCTTTCGCTTCTGCCATTTCAAAATCAAAATTATTTTCAATGAATTGATCTAATGTTGGATATTTCAATTTCATAGAATACTTATCATCAAGTTGAACAATTAACTTGTGATTTTTATCCTTAATAACTTTAATATCATCTATGTTAATAGATGTTTCAACTTTAGTTTTACCATCGTCAGGGCATGTCACATTTACTTCAACTGTCTCACCAACTGATTTTGATCTCACATTTAAGAAGAGATATTCAATATCAAAGGTAGGTAACTTAGTTACATCGACATTTTTTGTAATTAAACAATCACCAATAATCTGTACAATTGCATCAGTAATTTGTTTTTGATCTTCAGATTCCAAAGCAAGAACTAATATCTTCTCTTCACGAACTAAAAAAGGACGGTATTTAACTTTTTTTCTATTTGAAGGAAGAGTCAATTCATACGTTGGAGTATTAATCTTGGGTAATGGCATAATATTTTATTCAGTGTTTTATTTATACTACATTATACAATGTTTTTATAAATGTGTCTACTATTTTAGATCTGTTGAAATAGACTTATCAGGTTTTCTTTCGTCTGATCTAAATGAATTAAATAGATTTAAACCAAAAGATAGGAGACTTGGTTGTCTTCTTCTACGATTAACCACATACCTATCATAATTAAAACTTACAGAAACCTTTAATAAGTCCGCACTACCATAAGTTACTGGAATTGGTGTAATTGACTTTGGAAATGCATTTATAAACTGATATGATAATGCACGATCAAGATTTTTCTCAAACTTTGATATGTACATAGAAGATACTTTATAAGTATCTGGATATCTCATTCTACGATAGTAAGGTTTTTGTAAATCATTGACTTCACCTTCGGCACCACTGGTAATATAATCCATCCATCCCTCGAATATTCTTAATAAAGTATAATCTTTATCGACATAAAAAGAAAAATCAATATCTGTATATAATCTAGAATGAGCAAATTCTTGAGGGACACCCATGAAATTGTCTTTAACCTCTGCAGTTGCTAAAGCAGTTGCAGGTAAAGATGCATCAAAACATAAGATTCCCATCTCACGAGATATAAAATCATCTGCATTAAGTATTCCTAAATTATTTCGGATATAATTTTGAATGCTTGAATTAAATCCAGCGAAGTGAACTTGATATTGATTGTTTAATGATAGGTTGCCAAATTTGACTTTGGCATCAGTCATTGTGATTCTTTGTACTAATGACACACTAAATACCTTTATGACTTTGTTTTTATATATTTATGTCATATAAAGGGAGATACTCACCATCATACCCACGAAAGTACAAAGGAAACCCCTCAAATATCATTTATCGATCACTTTGGGAGAGGAAATTCATGGTTTACTGTGATTTGAATGAGAATATATTGGAATGGGGAAGTGAGGAGATTGCGATACCATATCGTTCTCCAATTGATAATCGAGTGCATCGATACTTTCCAGACTTTTATGTTAAATTAAAAGAAACAACAGGTAAGATTAAAAAGTATATTATTGAGGTTAAACCAAAAAGACAAACAAAACCTCCATCAAGACCAAAAAGACAAACAAAAGGATATCTTCGTGAAGTTTATGAATATGCTCGCAACCAAGCAAAGTGGGAAGCAGCGGTTGACTATTGTAAAGATCGTTTGTATGAATTTAAGGTCATGACGGAGGATGAACTCGGAGTCAAATGAATCGCATAAGTCCAGTATTAGATCGACTCATCGGTATCGAAGATCCTAGTCAGTTAGTAACTGAGTTAGAAGAAGTTATCAGTGATAGTGTGTCTCCTCCGGAGGCCGGTCAATTTTTTGTGTTCTCATATGTGCCAAAAAAAGCGGATACAATCTTTGATGTCAATCCACTTGTCGCAGTCACAGAAGTATACTCTTGGGGATTTCGTGGAGTCAATTTTCATCACGGTCAATTCAGAACTTATTCGTTCTCAAACTTGGTTGGTCAGACATATCGTGTCTATCCTGAAGAGATAAAAGACCTTCAAGCATTACCTTTTGGTAAAATACGTCTAAATAGTTAAAAAATAAGATATGACCTTTAGAGAATTTACACAAGCAGAAGAAAAGAGACTCAGAGAGGTAAATCCCCTTGCTGAAGAACTTATAGCGCAGAATAAAGCAACAGCGGAAAATATTAAAAATCGAAATAGAAAAAGATTCGGAAAAATAATAGGTGGTGCAATTAGAAGTGGTGGATTTAGATATCCACTTGAGGCACTGACTGAAACCACTGATTACTTACAGTTTACGATTGTTGAATATCAACCCACTAAACAGGCAAGTGGTGGAAGTTTAGTTGGTGCACCCGGATCTCGTCGTATTGGCCCAAATGGAACGAAAGATAAAGCGAAAAAAATCTTAGGAAGTATTATAATGCAAATGCCAGCGAACATTCAAGATGGTAACGCTGTAGATTACGGTGAAAGTAAGATGAATACTCTTATGGGTGCTGCTGCTGGATTAATTGGATCCACTATTGAAGGTGGTGGTGAGGCGTTAGCAGCGATGGTTAAAGGAGATAAAGAAGGATATGAAAAAGCAGTGAGCAATATGACCGGTGAAATGAAGAATACAGTTGGCACCGATTCTTCAATCATGGATGCAGCAGCACAATTTGCTAATGTTAAAGCAACTTCCGCTGCAATAGGTGCGTTAGGAGGAAACGTATCTGCTGCTGATCTTCTTGCAAGACAAACAGGTCAGATCTTCAACCCAAATATGGAATTACTTTTCAATGGCCCTACGTTGAGAAGTTTTAGTTTTTCATTCAAGATGACACCTCGAAGTCCCGAAGAAGCACAAGAATGTAAAAATATAATAAGATCATTCAAATCAAATATGGCACCTAAAACTAAAAATACAGGTTCAATCGGTGGAGCAGGTATGTTCTTAAAAACACCAAATGTATTTGAACTTCGATACAAAAAAGGTGGTCGTGATCACCCATTTCTACACAGATTCAAACAATGTTTCTTAACTAATGTGTCTGTAAATTATACTGGAGAGGGTGTATATACAACTTATGATGATGCAACACCAGTTTCAATGCAGATAGATCTTTCATTTAAAGAATTAGAACCAATTTATGATGTAGATTATGATGATGCAGGAGGAGTTGGTTTCTAATGTCTTACTTTAGAGAATTACCTAATATAAAATACCCTTCATTTTTGAGTGATAAAAATTCATCACTTGAATACTTAGAGGTTAAAAACTTTTTTCGTCGTGTAAAATTAAGAGAAGATTTACAAAATACTTTGACCGTATTTAATAAGTATGAAATACCTTTAGGATTTCGACCAGATAACGTTGCAGAAGAATTATATGGTTCAGCATCTTTAGATTGGGTGGTAATTACTTGTGCAGGTATTGTTAATATTCGTGATGAATGGCCTCTTGATAGTTCAGAGATTTATAACTATTCCGCTAATAAGTACGGTGAAAAATTAGATGATACAAGATATTATGAAACAAAAGAAATCAGAGATAGTGAGGGTCACTTAGTATTACCAAAAGGTAAGAGAGTTAATTCTAATTTTACTGTAAAATATTATGATAATATGCTTGGGACTTATATAACAAAATCAGGAACAAATGTGAGAAATGGAATCTCTAATTATGTTCATGAAACAAGATTAAATGATGATAAAAGATTTATCTTTGTTCTTAAAAATGATTATCTACAACAATTCCTTAATGACTTTAGAGATATTATGATATACGGAAAGTCATCACAATTTGTGAACGATACAACAGTTCAAACAGAAAATTTAAATATATCCATGCCATAAAAAAGGGAGGTTGCCCTCCCAAGTGTTTTAGTTTTCAGCGAGTCGTTGGAAATACGATAGCGTATCATCATCTTCAATTTCGCTTGAACTTGAAGCAACAGATGCGACTGTCTCTGCAACAGGAGTTGTAAACTCTTCGTCTTCAACTTCTGAATCTTGAGCAACTGGTTTTGCACCTCTCTTACCAAGAACATACTCTAGACGAACTTTAAGTTCATCGTATGTCTTGAACTGATCTGAAGCAACAAACTCAGAAAGAGATGATTCTTTCTTCCAAATTGCCTCCA
>VTLG01007389.1_pt1 | contig 10569 bp, 13 predicted proteins | sample 4694571 | NCBI WGS metagenome assembly VTLG01 (sample SAMN12604809, study PRJNA352737) | marine metagenome | biome: ENVO:00000447; feature: ENVO:00000209|ENVO:00000569|ENVO:01000036; material: ENVO:00002151; isolation source: viral sequences binned using virsorter ... | reverse complement strand
ACCAGGGGCCGCGTGGCTAACTTCTATTGTGAATTTTTTCATATTTTCCTTTCAGTTTAGAATCATTCTAAAGTGGCCAAGCAATGCGTTTTACCTTATCGCGCGACATTTACTTGACCCCAGATCCTAAGCGGGACCGCGGTATACAGTTACCACCGAATAGGATCTGGGCTCAAGGGCGCCTCTTCAGGGAATACAATAAATTGTTTCCTAATCAAGGCGCCGATTGGCTTTAAAAGTCAGCAAGATATATAATAATAAATCCTGCCACACCTAAAAATCCGTATAACCATAAACTATCCACAATCAAAGCAAACTCCTATTATTTGCCCTGACCATTCATCAGGTTTTGGGTTGCAATGACATATTAAACATTCTGTATAATTCATATAATATCTTATATAATACTTGACTATTACTTGTCAATAGTTTATTTTATTATTTTAACAGAAAGGACAAACTATGAGTAGAATAAGACTAAACCAAGAGTACAGAAATAAAATCGCAAATAGAATGCGAGTACACTTGGAACAAGAGGAAACGCAAGAGAAAGAAAAATTCTTTCAATTAAGAGAGAGTTTTTTAGACAAGCAAAATAAAACTTGGGAACTTGCTCAACAATGTGTGACCAGACAATATCCTAAAAAAGATGTGGATATGGCACATTATCTTCAAGACAAATATCCTAATGTAAATACTATTGCAAAAGATAGTTGTTTTCATTTTGGTTATATGGCTAAAAAAGATGGTGGCGAGGAAAAATACGCCCAAGAAGAATATAGCGGTGAACATAACGAACAAGATGACAAGTATGTTACAAGGCATTTTGATTTTCGTCTAAATGGTAGTGTTGATGGTGTTGATAAACAAGATGACATTGACAGTTATCAACCAGAAAGTCGTGACTTTGCTTATGCTTATTTTAGAGATGAGTTAAAAGCAAAAGAGAATTGCAATCCTGATATTAATATTGAGATGGAGGGCAAGGACAGAAATCCACACCAACAAAAATTTAATGATGCAAATGAGAAAGCACTTGGATTTTCAGGTGGACGTGGAAACGAAATCTCTCACGCAAGAGATTGGAACAATGACTATGAGTTGGATTTAATTGGGCGAGAGTATTGTAGAGATCGTCAAATTCCAGTTTCAAAAGAAGAATTTAATTCTTTTGTAATTTGGCAACAAGCGAAAGGTCAATTAATTATGGCTCATTATAAATGGATTAAATCAGTTTTAGAACAAACTAAATTCATTAAAGATGTAATCAAGGGTTATAAATATCTTGATGAGGCTATTGAGTTCGCAACTGAAAGCGGATTGACAATGAATGAGGCTGAAATTATTAGATGTAATAGTTCAGGTTTAATGATTTACAATCCTAAAAATGCGGCTGAAATGTTAAAGTCAATGAAGAATAAAACTCAAACAAGAAAGGATAAAATAGCGGCTAGAATAAAATACGAGCAACAACAAGCCCAAAAATAAGACTTGACAATGTATGGGATATCATATATTATCCCATACATAACAACAGAAAGGACGAACAATGAGTACATTTAAAAAAGAACTAGATGCATTAATAATCAGCACAAAAATTGGTGCATTGTTAGAAGTTAAAAATAAAATCCAAGAAGAAATAGATGAGTTAGAAAGACAGAAAGCGGGGGAAGATGAAATCCCATTTTAATCAGAAGTTTGACATAGATGTTTATTTTACAATTAAATACTATGCTCACAAACACAGCAAGACAATCACAAGACGAGGTAAATGGGATAGCCAATGTAAAACTTGGAATAGTAAAAAAGGTATTCCTTGTATGACTTACTTTGATGTTGATGCCAATGGCTATCGAACTGCAACTGGACAATATGAGGTATTAGAACAATGAAATATTGCCAAGGACCAAAGTGTCATACATATCAAACCAAGGACCGCATACGCGGTCCGAAAGGCGCTAAGTATTATCAGACTAGAAGAAGATCTCGCTTTTATTATCTTGGTGGCAATGTGTGTGATACTAGATGCCAACAAGATTGGTTTGATAAGTTTGGTGAACAAGCTGTCAATCACTTCGGTAGAATACACGAGCCAATAAAACTGACAGAAGAAAATGCGTGGACTAAAGATTATGATTATGATTGGAATGCAGAAGATAGACAATCTAATTGGCATTGGTTGAATACATTAACCAATGAACGCAGACCAATTACACAAGAACAATATCACGATACCAATTTAGTTCGTCCATAACTAAAGGTCGCGCGCCGCTCCGCGGCGCGCGGCTCGTACTTGACAGCACCTATAAGATTTAGTAGGATAACAATTATGACAGATAAAATAAAAACAACTAATGAATACTCAGGTCAATCTGAGATGCTAACTCCAGAAGAATACAGGTTATTTATCTGGATTAAAGAAGCTGAGCGTAATGAGAACTACGACGATATGCAAAAGGGATTAGATAAGTTCAGCAGATTAAATCCCAAAGCTTACATGACATTATTAGACTAACAATCACAGGTTGTGTCGCGCCTTCGGCGCGTCGCGGTCGCTTCGCTCCCGCTCCGCGGGCCGAGGATCTCGGATCAATAGAGGTACCACGACAGCTTGAGAATTCGCAGCACACACAAAACCAATTAGTATATATGAAATAGGGGTCCCAAACTTTACCCTTTAGTCCTTGATTTAGACGGTTTTAGCCTGTAAAATCATTATGGGTCCCATATATGCAGATAGACTTAGAAAAAATTAAAAAATTACCTCCTGATGTACGAAAAGACTTTTATAAGATGTACCTCAAGTATGGTGAAAAAAAGAAACAGTCTCTAGCCCAAAAAAATTTTCTAAATTTTGTAAAGCATATGTGGCCTGAATTCATTCAGGGGCCCCATCATAAAATTATTGCAAAAAAATTTGATGATATGGCTAACGGTAAAATTAAGAGACTTATTGTTAATATGCCTCCAAGGCATACTAAATCTGAATTTGCTTCATCTCTGCTTCCGGCATGGATGATTGGCAGAAATCCGAAACTAAAGATTATCCAAACAACCCATACAGGGGAGTTAGCAATTAAGTTTGGTCGTAAGGCTAAAACTTTAATTGATTCGGAAGAGTACCAGGAAATCTTTCAAACAAGACTAAGGGAAGATTCACAAGCCGCAGGTAAATGGGAAACCGCACAAGGAGGCGAGTATTTTGCTTCAGGTGTTGGTGGTGCCATTACTGGACGGGGCGCGGATCTCCTTATCATTGACGATCCACACTCAGAGCAAGATGCGATGAATCTTGGAGCATTGGAAAAAGCTTACGAGTGGTATACTTCAGGACCACGACAACGTTTACAACCCGGCGGACAAATTGTATGTGTTATGACACGTTGGAATACAAAAGACTTAACAGGCATGCTTATGCAAGCTCAGAAAGAAGCTAAGGCTGATCAGTGGGAACTTATCGAGTTTCCGGCGATTATGCCGAGTGGTAAACCAGTATGGCCGGAATACTGGAAGCTAGACGAGCTAGAAACCGTCAAAGCTTCATTATCACTTGGTAAATGGAACGCACAATGGATGCAGAACCCAACTTCAGAAGAAGGAGCCATTATTAAACGAGAATGGTGGAAGAAATGGGAACACAGTTTCATGCCAAAGCTTGAACATATCATACAGTCATACGACACAGCATTTATGAAAAAAGAAACTGCTGACTACAGTGCTATTACGACTTGGGGTGTATTTAGAAAGAATGAAGATTCTCCAGCTAATTTAATTTTAGTTGATGCCATCAAAGGACGATATGAATTTCCAGAACTTAGACGAAAAGCCAAAGAACAGTATGAGTATTGGCAACCCGAGACGGTTTTAATTGAAGCCAAAGCTTCAGGACTACCATTAACTTATGAATTACGAAACATGGGGATTCCAGTTATTAACTTTACTCCAAGTAAAGGAAATGATAAGCATACAAGGGTAAACTCGGTCGCACCGCTATTTGAAAGCGGGACCATATGGGCGCCCACTCAAAAAGAGTTTGCACAGGAAGTAATTGAGGAATGCGCAGCATTCCCTTACGGAGATAATGATGACTTGGTGGATTCCATGACGCAAGCCGTTATGCGTTTTAGACAAGGGGGCTTGATTCCTCATCCAGAAGATTATAAAGATGAGAAGATTATAAGGGGTAAAAGGATTTACTACTAATGGCGATAACAAAATTACCAGCAGCATATAAATATTTAAAAGAAACTAGACATCTTAAAGAAATTATGGACTCTCTTACTCGAGGGTTTCAAAAAGTTATGAAACGTGCTCCAGATGAAGCAGAAAAATTTAAAATAAAAAGAGAAGCTATACAAAAATATCAAAACGAGCGAAAAGTTATTAAAGCAGACTTTAACCCTAACGAAAAATGGTGGCGAGCTGGAAAAAAGAAGCTTCGTGGAGATGAATCTTTTGATGAGTTATTAGATCTTGGCAAAAAAGGAATTCTTGATGATGATGTTCCTTTTAATCAAGGCGGCCTAGCACGAATCTTGGACATATAATGAAAATTCACGAATACAATGAAATGATGAGATGGCTCACGCGACCCGCGGGCCCCGATCCACGGTCCATGCCACAAGAACCGCGAATCGCGGACCGTGAACCGTACTACATGGGAGGAAGAGTTGGGTTTCAACAAGGTTCTGTAGAATTCAGTAGACGTGGAACCCCTAAAGTCAAAGGATCTCTTCTAAGATCACCTTTATTGAAAGACAAGCAGAAAGCTTGGAACGAAATGAAAGATCTTCGTCAAAAATTTATTAAGAAATACGGAAGAGTCCCTAATAAAAAAGAGTTTGCGGAATTTTCAGGATATAGTAGGGAAGCTTTAACCACGGCTCAGGATAAAATAAATTTAAAACTTGCAAAAGGACCTACTCAAGAGGCTATAACCGCTGGAGCTTACAAACGAGGAGAAGTTGTTAGAGCTAAACCTGTAGACCAACCCACAGTAACCAGAAAAGGACCACAAGGCCAACAGGTAAGATCAGGTGTACGTTGGCCCAATGAAAAAGTTAAAAAAGAAATTCTAGATCAATTAAGACTTCGATTTAAATATCCAAGACTTAGCGCTGAAGGCAAAGCAGCGGGAGTTTTATCGAACGCTGAACTTAAAGCCAAATACTTTAAACCAACAACTTCCGATAGTCTTGTTAAAGAAGCATTATATCTGGCAGCTCAAGAAGAGGGTATTAAACCTGAGTATCCTTCAATTTTTGGAAAAGAAGCAGAAAAAGGAAGAGAGTATGCTAAAAGAAGAACCGAGAAACTTAAAAAAGTTTCAGATTGGTCCTATGAGAAAAAAATTAAAGGAACACCTAACACCCACCTTCATCATATGCAATCTAAACGATTTAATGTTACGACTCGAACTTTAGGATATGCCCCTCCTAAAATGAATGTAGATACATTAGTAGGTATCGAAAGAAAATTGGATGCTCTTTATATTCAAAGAGAAAAATTATTAAAAGATAAACCTAAAGATTTAATTAAAAAATTAGAAGATATTAATGTTAAGGGAATGAATATAGTTGCTGACCCTAAAGTTAAAGGTTATTTAAATTTTAAAATCATGGACCCTAAAACTTTAAGGATGAGTGATTATGGAGCTAATATTGCAAGAACAATTGACCCTGCAGATTTATTAAAAGGTAAAGCAATTAAAGATTTAACAGAAGCTGACAAAGCTCTTATTGAATTAAACAGAGCCACTGTTATGGAAAGAGAAGTGGGTCCTCGTGCTTTGCCAAAAATGAAACAACTATTAGGCACTGCTTCTGATTCCCTGGTAAATAAAATCGGAGCAGTTTTAGGTTGTCGTAAAGTGGCAGCAGAAGGCGGTCGTATTGGCTTACAAGCAGGAAGTGGACTTATACCATGTATCACTTCTAAATTAGATAATGATCTTCAAGGAACTCTTGCTAAAGTTGCAAACGAAGTTCCTGAAACTAAAGGTCCAATTAGAAGTGCGCTAGGTATGACCGGAAAAGCTTTTGGTAAATTTTTAGCATTAGCTGCAGGACCTTTAGAAGCAGGTTTCATGGGAGCAGCCGCTGAACAAGGAAAAAGTATGACCGAAGTATTAGCAACACCTTTTGTTTTAGAAGGAGCCGCAAGAGAAAATAGAATTAGAAACATCATGGGAGATGACTCCTATCAAGAATTTTTACAACACCACCGATCAGAAGCAGATCCTGTTTTTTATGGTGAAGGAGAAGCGACAGGAAAAAGACTTGATCCAAATTTAGAAACGCTTCGAGCGATGGCAGTGGCTCAAGTACAACAAGAAGATGATGCACGAAAAGAAGAAGCTAGACAATTTAATTTGAGATCTGATGAAACAATGTTCAACCAAGGCGGCCGTGTAGGTTTAGCCAAAGGGCCTAAAGATCCAAGCAAAAGAGTATTTTTAAAAGGGGTTGCTATGGCATCAATGATTCCTATTCTTGGCAAATATTTCAAACTCGCAGCACCCGCAACAAAAGCCGCTGCACAATATACAGGACCCATTCTTGAAGGTATTGGTTCAAAATTAAAATGGGTTCAGCTTCTTGCTAAACGACTTTGGGATGAAGGTGAAGATGCTACTAAAGCTTTAGGGACTAAGGAACGCGAAGTTGTTATGTCAGGAAAACTAGAATCTGGAGATAATGTTTATATGCATTATGATATGGATACAAAAAACGTAAGATTTTCAGTTGAAGGGGCACAGGACGTAGGGCAATCAAAATATATTCCTCAAGATACTAAAAGCGGAGCTTTTCATCGACAGTACGATCTTGAATACAAAGCTCCAGAGATTATTGAAGAAGGTAAACATGCTGGAAAGAAAACTAAATCTGAAGTAAAAGTAGTTGAAGAAACACCTCATCAAGTAACTCCGGAAGATGTAGAACTTGATATTTCTGAAAGTACTGTAGACAGTGCATTTTCGGATTTAACCGAATTAGAAGCTTTTGCGAAGAAAAAGACCGTTAAACAGATACACAAGAAAAAAGGAACAAAACCAAAAGACGTGTCTCCTGATTATGAACCACCAGATTGGTATGATTTGGACTACGACATTGACTAAACTAACAAATACAGTACCTCCAAAGCGAGGACCCATGTCACAGGGCTTGAATATTAACAATAAAAAGGGTAGAACCTTAACAACGGAGAATAAATGGCAGAGATTGACAAAGCGTTACCCAACGTTAAACAAAAAATAACTATTCCGAATCCAGAAGAAGTTCAAGTAGAGGAAAATAAAGATCTAATTGAACAACAAAGTGATCAACCTATTGACGTTCAAGAAAACGAAGATGGTAGTGTTGACATTGACTTTGATCCTTCTATTGGAAGTGCAGAACAAGGAAACGACCATTTTTCTAATTTAGCAGAATTATTACCTGAGGATGTTTTAGATCCATTAGGACATGAGCTTTTTAATAACTATACAGATTATAAAACATCAAGAAAAGATTGGGAACGATCTTATACTTCAGGATTAGATTTATTAGGTTTCAAATACAACGATAGATCAGAACCTTTCAAAGGTGCGAGTGGTGCAACTCACCCCGTCCTTGCTGAAGCGGTTACACAGTTTCAAGCTTTAGCTTATAAAGAATTATTACCTGCAGGTGGACCTGTAAGAACACAAACCGTAGGATTTCCATCTCCAGACAAAGAACAACAAGCGATTCGTGTAAGAGACTACATGAATTACCAAATTACAGATCAAATGAAAGAATATGATGCAGAATTTGATCAAATGTTATTTTATTTACCTTTATCCGGATCCGCATTTAAAAAAGTTTATTATGATGAGCTTATGCAAAGAGCAGTTTCTAAATTTGTTCCTGCAGATGATTTAGTTGTTCCTTATACAGCAACTTCTTTAGATGATTGTGAATCTATTATTCATATGGTCCGAATGACTGAAAACGATTTAAGAAAACAACAAGTTGGTGGGTTTTACAGAGATTTAGAATTAAATCCTTCTTACATGAACGAATCTGAGCTAGAGAAAAAAGAAAGAGCTCTTGAAGGTGTAGCTCGTGGAAGAGAAGAGCGTATGTATACTCTTCTTGAATGCCATGTTGATCTTAACTTAGAAGGTTTCGAAGATATAGGTCCAAATGACGAACCAACAGGAATTAAATTACCTTACATTGTCACTTTAGAAGAAGGGACAAGAAAAATATTATCTATTAGAAGAAATTATGAAGTCGGTGACATGAAGAAGACTAAAATTCAATATTTTGTTCACTTTAAGTTTTTACCGGGCCTTGGCTTTTATGGCTTTGGTCTTATTCATATGATTGGTGGACTATCAAGAACAGCAACCGCTGCATTAAGACAATTATTAGATGCAGGAACATTATCGAACTTACCCGCAGGATTTAAAATGCGTGGAATTAAAATGAGAGATGAAGCACAAGCTATTCAACCTGGAGAATTCAGAGATGTAGATGCACCCGGTGGAAATTTAAAAGATGCTTTCATGCCACTTCCTTTTAAGGAACCTTCTCAAACATTATTACAACTTATGGGGGTCGTAGTATCAGCAGGACAAAGATTCGCTTCCATAGCGGACCTGCAAGTAGGCGATGGGAATCAACAAGCAGCAGTGGGTACGACCGTAGCTATGTTGGAAAGAGGTTCTAGAGTTATGTCAGCAATTCATAAAAGATTATATGCTGCAATGAGACAAGAATTTACTCTTCTAGCAAGAGTTTTCAAACTTTATCTACCACCCGTATATCCATACGATGTTGTTGGAGGCCAAAGGCAAGTTATGCAAACGGACTTTGATGACAGAGTAGATATTTTGCCAGTTGCAGATCCAAACATTTTTAGTCAAACTCAGCGTATCTCCCTTGCGCAAACGGAATTGCAATTGGCAACTTCAAATCCAGATCTTCATAATCAGTATGAAGTTTATAGAAATATGTATGAAGCTTTAGGGGTAAAAGATATTGATTTAATTTTAAAAAAACCACCTAGACCGGTTCCAAAAGACCCAGCATTAGAACATATTGATGCTTTAGGCGGAATTAAGTTCCAAGCCTTTCCTGGACAGGATCATAGAGCGCATATTACAGCGCATTTAAACTTTTTAGCGACAAATATGGTTAGAACAGCACCAATGGTGACTGGTGTTATTGAAAAAAACTGTTTAGAACACATTTCTTTGATGGCACAAGAACAAATTGAGTTAGAATTTAAAGAAGAAATGCAGCAATTAGCGCAAATGCAACAAATGTTGCAAAATCCGCAAGCTGCACAACAAAATCCGCAGCTTCAACAGCAAGTTCAGTTCCTTCAACAGAAAATTGAAGCAAGAAAAGCTGTTTTAGTAGCAGATATGATGGAAGAATTCATGAAAGAGGAAAAAGCGGTTACTTCTCAGTTCGATCATGACCCAATTGCTAAATTAAGATCAAGAGAACTTGAAATTAAAGCAATAGATAATGATGCAAAACGAAAAGAAGCTCAACAAAAGCTTAATTTAGACCGTATGAAGGCTATGATGAACCAGAACGTACAAGATGAAAAACTGGATCAGAACGAAGAATTAGCTGAATTACGATCTGATACCTCACTTGAAAAACAAGAAATGGCGAACGAATCAAGAGAAAAATTGGCTCGAATGCGCCCTAGAACTAATGGAAGGAGCAACTAATGACAGTAGGTAAAGGTTATGCACCGCTAGGCAAATCAAAAGTGATTGCTACACCGGATGCAAATAAAAATAATAAACCTGTTGCAGTAAACAAGGGTAAAAAAGATACAAACCCTGTAACTGGAACAAGGGCTGCTAGACCACAAAAACCCGTAACTTGGTACTAATATGGCTTGGTTTGGATTAGCAAAGATAGCATTACAAGCTGGAAGTAAGCTTTATGCAAATAGACAAAGAACTAAAATGGCTATGTCTGATGCACGACTTATGCATGCAGAAAAAATGGCCCGAGGTGAGGAAACTTACCAGGGCAAACTTTTAGAAGCCCGGCAAAACGATTACAAGGACGAAATCGTCCTTGCGATACTTACGCTCCCGATAATTGTGCTCGCTTGGTCAGTGTGGACAGAGGATCCGGCGGCTATGGAGAAGATAGATGTCTTCTTTGAGTATTTCTCGAATCTGCCAAAATGGTTCACAAATTTATGGATTCTCGTCGTGGCGAGCGTTTTTGGTATAAAAGGAACTCAGATCTTCCGTAATGGCGGAAGTAAAAAATAATGAGCAATTGGTGGAGCCCAAATAAACAACCTATAAAAGATCCTTTACCAACTATTAAGGTTAAAGCGACTTTAGGCAAAGATTTGACAAAAGCTTATTTAAAAAAGTTAAAAATTAAAAAATTGAGGAAAAAATAATGGTAAACCCTAGATGGAACCCGAAAATAGCAAATTCAAGAGTACCTGTGGGTAAATCTAACAAAGACACTACACAACAGGAGTTTTCTATTCCTGCGTCAGAAGAATATGTTGGATCACACATTAAAAGTGATTTAGGTGGTAAGAAAGTATCAAATA
>VTLG01005045.1_pt1 | contig 10570 bp, 23 predicted proteins | sample 4694571 | NCBI WGS metagenome assembly VTLG01 (sample SAMN12604809, study PRJNA352737) | marine metagenome | biome: ENVO:00000447; feature: ENVO:00000209|ENVO:00000569|ENVO:01000036; material: ENVO:00002151; isolation source: viral sequences binned using virsorter ... | reverse complement strand
TATTGCCATTTCTTACTCCTTTCCCTATTAGGGAAGCTAATTTTTATTTTTTGAAGCAGAAGCTATAATGTCATCCCATTTTGCCCTTCGTTCTTTAGCATCCATCTTAGTCCAGTCAACATTATAATCTACATAATCTTTTCTGGGATTTCCTGCTGCTTCAGGGGCATTTGTTTTAACACTACTAACTTTGCTTGTTACATATTCAAGAGTATCTAAATCTAATTTAGATAATTTCTCTCTATCTTCTTCAGGATGTTTTTCTAATAAAGAACCTCGTCTTATTTCTTCATATTTATTCCACTTATCAGCATTAGCAGTTAAACTATCAATATCAGAAGATGCTTTTTCATACAAAGCCTTAAAGTCTTCTTTCTCTTTTAATTTAACTTCTTCTGCTTTAGCAAGACTCTTTTCTAATTTTGCTAAACGATTTTCTGCATCCTGAGCTCTATTCCTTTGTTTTTGACTGTAGGCTCTTTCTGCCTTTAACTTATCATTAGAGCTATCTTGAGTAGTTTCTGTAGCAGGACTTTCACTTACTGTTTCTGTCGTTGCTTGGGTTTTATCTTCGGACATACTGTCCTCCTTTTTATTATAAAAGCTATCAAATATGCAAATTTTTGCATATTATTAATAGATAACTTAAATTAAGTTTAGAAATAATGCAAATTTTTGGTAGATACACAACTAGAATATAAGCAAAGGTGGTTTGAGTATATGGGGTACACACCTCATAATGGGCAGAAGAAACTCCACTATCCTACCAAAGATACTGCTAGGTTTTTTGTCATGGTTTGTGGAAGAAGATTTGGTAAAACAACAGCCTCAGCTATGGAAGCAACTTATTATGCCTCTCAACCTGAAAAAAGAATATGGCTTGTAGGGTTATCCTATGATAAAGCAGATTTGATGTTTAGGGAGATATGGAAGTTAATGGTTATAGGACATGCAAATGACATTATAAGAGCTTCTGAGAAAGATAGGTTTATAAAGTTTAAATGGGGAACAACTGTTGAAGCAAAGTCTGCTGATAATCCTGACTCCTTAGTTGGAGAAGGATTAGATCTACTTATAATAGATGAAGCAGCTAAAGTAAAAAGAAAAATTTGGGATATGTATCTTTCTCCCACATTATCAGACAGAAAAGGGAAGGCTGTTTTTATTACGACACCAGAGGGCTTTAACTTCATTTACGATTTATATCTTCTTGGAAAAGAAGATGAATTATGGGAATCCCATCAAGCACCATCATGGGATAACCATTTTGCCTTCCCTAATGGGAAAAGCGACCAATTTATCCTTGAAAGAAAAAGGAATATGTCAAAAGAGGTGTTTGACCAAGAGTATGGTGCTAAATTCACTTCTTTTGCAGGGAAAGTATATCCTTTTGAAAGAGATTTAGATGTAGGAGATTATCCTTATAATCCAAATCATCCTACATTCTGTTCTATAGATTTTGGCTATAGGATGCCTGCTGTTGGTTGGTTTCAAACATATAGAGTAGGTGGAATATGGCATGTTAATATGATAGACGAAATAATACACAAAACAAATATCAAAACTGACGATCTAGCCTTAAAAATTAAGGCAAAACCTTATAATGTCCTTAAATATTATGGTGATCCTGCAGGTGTTCAAGCTCAAGGACAATCAGGTATGGGAGATATTGAGATATTTAGAAGAAAAGGAATAATCATACATACAAAGAGAGATAAAGTATCAAGAAGTATAGCTTCAGGTGTTTCTCATGTTAGGAGCTTTGTAGAAAATGCTCAAAACGAAAGATTCTTTCATGTTAGCAAAAAATGCACAGAAATAATGAAAGATTTAGAAAATTATCGTTATCCTGAAGCAAAAGAAGGACAAGACCTAAAACCAGAGCCATTAAAAGATGGTTACCACGATCATGGATGCGATATGGTAAGATATTTTTTTACAAACAGATTTCCAATTAAACAACGAGAATTTAAAGTGAGGACAAGATGATACACAGTTCATTTTACAAAAACAAAACAGTAGAAGAAATTATCCAAGAATCAGTCAAGGATACAAAACTAAATATACAGAAATCTCGTAGAGATTGGGTGAGAAAGATGCTTGATTACTATGGAGGCAATTATACAAAGCAATATATTGAAGGTTATTTTGACTCAGCTTCCTTTAGGGAAATTCCTCCTTATAGTGCGAATTTTACAAGAAGGTTTATAAACAAGATGAGTAGAATCTATACAGTTGGGGCAGATAGGAATGTAAGTAAGCAATATGACCTTTTAACCATTAAAAAAGATGCAAGAATGAAGCATGTTGAGAGAATGACTCGTCTTATGGGTACAGTTGCTACTCAAGTTATATATAAAGAGCATAATGGTGTTCCTTATTTTGATTATAGACCTGTTTATTATTTTGATGTTCATTTAGATGATCCATTTACTCCTTCTGCTATTATGTATCCACTACTTATGCAACCTGAAGATATATCTTATAGCATGAAATTAGAATGGGCTTATTGGGATAAGGAAACTTATATACATTATGGCTCTAATGGACAAATAATTGATGAATATAAGCATGGATATGGTGTTTTGCCATTTGTTTTTACTCATAGAGAAGAACAAGTTGATGAATTTTTTGTAGATGGAGCAAATGATATAGTAGATTGTAATGAACAAGTAAATATAGCAATGACAGAGATGCAGCTTGGTTTAAGATTTCAAATGTTTGGACAACCCTTTATGACAGGTGTTGATAGTGATAAAAGGATAGAAAGAGTTGGCTCTGACCAAATAATTGACCTTCCAGAAGGTGCAACTTATGGAATTGCCTCTCCTGCAGGCGATATTAATGCTGTTATTGAGAATATTAAGTTCCAATTAGACTTAGTTGCTCAAAATAACCACTTATATGTGCAATTTGCACAAGATGGAGGCGAAACTCCTTCAGGTATAGCTCTAAAAATCAAAGATTTAGAGAGATTTGAAGATTATCAAGACGATATTGAACTTTGGAAGATGTATGAGCATGAATTATACTATGTTGAGAAGGCAATAGCTAATTATAATGGAATAACACTTCCTGAGAAGCTAAAACTAGACTTTAATGAGCCTGAATATCCAAAAACTGTCCAAGATCAAATATCTTTAGACGAACATAGGCTAAAACACTATATGCTAGATGATGCTGACCTTCTAATGGAGTATAATAAGGATTTATCTCGCAAAGAAGCTGAAAAAATCGTTGAAAAGAACAAAGAATCTCGTCAAGAGAAGATGGATGAGATGTTTAATGGTAATAATCCTTTAAATAATGAAGAAAATGAAAAAAATGATGATGAAACTATTGAAAAAGAGGAGAAATACTAATGTGGAAGGTTGATTTTACAATTTCTTATAGCACACAAAAACTATTATCAAAATTGCCAAAAATTATAGATAATTATATGAGAAGATATGCTGCAAGTGCTGAAAAAGGCTCTAAAGAGGCTATTGACAAAGGTATTTTAATAAATTCTATTGACCCTAAAACTGGAGGAGGCAAACTTAAAGGTCTAGAGCCCACTACTATTAGAATGAGAAAAGAAGCAGGAATTACTGGCACTAAACCATTATATGAAACAGGAACTTTTTATAGAAGTATAAAAAGCACCCCAAAAGGGCTTCAAATGCTTGCTTATGGTTATAAACATCAAAAAGGTTTTCCTAATCCTGTTAAAGGATGGAAACCAATACCTCCAAGACCATTTATAGGAGCAAGTAAGAAAGAAACAGTTTCAGCTTTTACAAAATTTAAAAAGGATATGAGAGAAGGCTTTAGTAAAACTGGGTCATTATTTAAAATGGTAAATAAATGAGTGATAAAAAATTCTTTGATTTAATTATAGGTCTTTTAAAGTCTATAGATGATAATACTAAGACTTTCAAGGAAGATGATGATTTTTATTTAGACAGCGATCATCCTATATCAATACCAAAGGATGTTTATAAGAAAATTTGTAAGGAATTGGACTTAGAAGGTATAACTTTTATGGGAATTACTTAGAATTAATCAATTTATCTGTTCTTGTGCACCATCTCTGCATTTTATTTAAACCAACCATAGAATCTCCACTTAAATCTGCAAATATCTGCCTTGCCTCAACTAATAGGTCATAACACTTCTCTATATCTTTAATTTGCTTCATTTATTCTTTTTTTTTCTCTTTTTATCTCTCTTATACTTTCTAATCTCTAAATTTTTAGCTTTTCTTGCTTGTTTTTTGTATTTTGCTTTCTTGTTTGGCATTTTCTGCCTCCATTATCTTATTTTCCCAATCTTGTCTTTGTGCAGGTGTTGGTCTGCGACTACTTAAAGGAGGAACACCCACTTTCTCTGCTCTTATCCTCCACTTCCTCCATTCACTTTGCTTTTTATTATAAGAAGCTCTCTTTTCTTCTTCTTTAATAGCCTTCCTATTTAAAATATTCTCTTTTTTAGTCCTTTCTATCTGGTTCTCAACCTTTCTTTTGGGCAAGTCCTCAAAATCATCTTCAATGCTCTCAGCCACATCAATTATATCCTTATCCTCTACAACCTCTGCATTTTCAACACCCTTTAAAAACTTCTCAAAAGGACTATCTATAGTAACATTAATATTCTTCACTAACTTACCACTATGCTCTAAAACCAACCTACCTGCCTGAACATTACCTGCCTGAGCCTCACGAACCATAGCATTTAGGACAGAAGGTAACTGAAACCCAAACTCAACCATATATCTATCGTAGATAGCATCTATAAAATTAGGATCTTCCCTCCATTGCAATACAGCCTTCTTAGTAACACCAATCTTATCTGCAACCTGCTCTACAGTCATCTGAGGGTTAAAAGCAAACAAGTCAATAGCGAGTATTTTAGAGGGTTTTTTCTTCTTTTGTATAATATTTGTCATAATTTTAATAAAAATGCCTAAAAAGCACCAAATTTCAAATATAAATATAATACCAATTAAAGATATTGTCAAAGTTCTATAGATTTTTTTTCTAAAAGTTACTTTTCATAATTTGTGTGGAATGGTAACCAAGAACTAAGTAGAATCGCTGTACTCCTTAGTGTGTTTACAAAAAATTAGACATAATATATATTATCAATATATAATTAGTATATAAATATATTAAAATATAATTACATATAGTTAAAAATTGTTTAAATATGTTAATAAAATAAATTGATTAAATAAGGCATCTTTTTTAACAGTTAAATATTTTATCAGGTGGTGTTTAATCAGGCTTAATTCAATACATTTTAAACTAAATAACACAATTAAATAAACTACCTAAAAAAAATAAATGAAATAAAAAAAAATAAATTTAAAATAATACTTGACTTGTGTTGTAAAGTATTAATACATTGTATAGAAATTAATTAAGGAAATAAAATAAAATGAAATTAAGTCAAATTATAGAAGTCCATAAAAAAGAAGAAAAAATATTTTGTACTTTAAATGCTTTTGAATTTGATATTCCAAAAACATTTACAGGTAAAATAATTACAGCAATTAAAATAATTTTAACCAACTAAGGAAATAAAATAAAATGAGATTAACAGCAAATACTAAATTAAGATATAAAGTAAAATTACAAAATCTATTACATGGCATTAAAGAATTTATTCAAGCAATGATTATTATTAATGTTTTAATGATTTTTGCAATAAGTTTTATGTATGGATTTCTATTGATTTTTTTCGGCAATAGTACAATTAAATAATTAAATAAATAAGGAATAAAATAAAATGAATAAAAAAATAATAAATAAAATTATAACAAATATTTATGATGATTTAAAATTGAATTTTAATGAAATCTGCAATAATTACGACCAAAATCAAATATTTTATAATGAAATAATGAAATTTTATAATATATCAAAATTAACTCAAAAAGATTTTGATATTATAAACAAATGTTTTGAACAATATATAATAAAATACAATAAATAAAGGAAATAAAATAAAATGAATTTATATTTAAATAAAACAAGTATTGAAAATAATAAATACTTTAAAACTCATATTGAATTATTACAGCTATCTAAAAAAGAATTAACAGAAATTAAAGCATATAAAAAAAGAACTGGTTTTTTAAAAAATAGTAATAAAAAACTAGGTAAAAATATTTATGCCTTTGATTTACCTGCAGTTGTAAGTTGTCCAAATAGTAATGATTGTGTTTTAACTTGTTATGCTAATAAAGGCACTTATATTTGGAAATCTGCTAAAAATTCAAATACTTATAATTATGCAATTGCTTTAAATGATATTAAATATTTACAAAAAGAATTAATAAAAGAAATAATAAAAAAGAATATTAAAACAATTCGCATCCATTCAAGTGGAGATTTTTTCTCAAAAGAATATTTTTTAATGTGGTGTAATATTGCAAAAAGATTTAAAAATTTAAAAATATTTACATATAGTAAAGCCCCTCAAATTGAAGGTTTAAAAGTGCCTAAAAATTTGAATATAATTGACAGTTTTATAACAATAGATAATACAAAGTATTTAAATTATGGAAATTATGAGGAAATAAGTAAGATGAGGACTAAAATTAAAGGCATTATTTGTCCAGTAACAATAGGCAAAAAAATTGATTGTAGTGCTTGTAAGTATTGCATAACTAAAAGTAAAGTTTTATTTGTTCAACATTAAATGGATCTTTTCAAGCAGATTAATTAAAACTTAAATAATGGAGATAAAATGAATAAAAATATAATCTTTAATTCTAATATAAATTTTCAATATTATTTTAAAGAAAATCATAAAGTAAAAAAAGTAAAAATAAAATATTATGATTTATTAAATATTTTAGAATTAAAAAATAAAAAAGATAAAAAAGACAATTATTATATTAATGGTCACACCTACCAATTACAACAAATTCAACAAACATTATTAAAAACTAAAGATTTAAACATATTTAAATGTAATGTTTATATTGGAGATGAAATTATATTATAATGATTATTATATTTTTAATTATTATAATAATAGTTGTTTTTAATTTACAATGGTTGTAAGTTTATATTATAAATTAAGTATGATTATAAATTTAAGTATTATAAATAAGTAATGGAGATAAAAATGAAAAAAGATGAATTAATAAATGAAATGTTAAAATTAAAATATGGGAATCTTGAAATGATGGATAATTTTAAAGATATAGGTAATTTTTTAGAAAATAATATAAATGATGTAAAAGATGTTTCATTATTTCATAGTGGTGGTGGAATATGGATTTATTATATTTTGATTGATAGCAAAGTATATTCTATTGGAGATGAATTATTTGATGGTAAAAATAATTGCATTGTTTATTATGGTTTTAATTCAATAGATGAATTTATGAATTTTGAAGATGAAATGTATGAAACAAATATAGATTTAAGCTATGATGATGTAAAACAAGAATTTATTAAAATATAAATAATGGAGATAAAAATGAAAAATATAAAATTAATAAATGATAACTTAAAAACTACAAATAATAAAGTTTATTTATGCATTTGGAATGATGGAGAAATAACAGAAATACATACTAAAAAAACATTATTAAGTAATTACTATGACATAAAAAAAGAATATAAAAATAATTCAGAACTTGCTTGGAGTGGGTTAACATGGAAAAAAATATTTGAAACATTAGATAATTTAAATTTACATCATTATGAAGATAATATGTATATAAAAAGAATTAAATAATTATAAATAACAATGGAGAAAAAAATGAAAAAAAGAATAAATAGTGGAACATTAATATTAAAAAAACTATCTAAAAAAGAATTAACAAGGACTGAAATCAGGCAGATAGCTTTTGATAATAAAACTAATAAAAGTTATTATAAATCTGATAAAAAATATCAGAATATTAAAAAAGTACCTCATGGTTGGTTTGGTAATGGTGTTGGAGATTTAGAAAATAATGGAATGATAAATTATAATAAAGATAATAATAATTATATTATATCTGAACTTGGAAAGTTAAATATAAATACACCTTATACAAAATATCCTATAATGACTAAAAAAATGTATACTAAAAAAATAAATAATTTAAAAGAGCAGCTACATGAATATTGGAATAAATCATGGAGATTAGAAAGAAATAATTCAGAATTAATAAAAGAAAATGAAACCTTAAAAGATGAAAATGAAATTTTGAAATCTGAATTAGATAAGTATAAACAAACCGAAGAAATTAATTATATAGATAGATTAATAAATGATGATGATTATATTGATAGTTATGGAGAAGATCTTTTGAATAGAGTAAAAAATAGATTAAATAATAATGTTTAAAGAAGATCATTTAACAACAATTTTTTATTTTGAAATTCAGGGTATTCCAATGTTTATTTATATTTTTGGATTCAGTTTTATATATTGGCTGTTAGATATTATAATTGAAATAATAATAAGGAGAAAAAATGAAAAATAAAAAGTTTAATTTTAATAAAACAATACAGGAAGAATTAATATATGCTATAAAAAATTGTTATTCTAATGATGTATTAGTTGATTTATATGATTTGATTGTAGATTTTGACAATAATTCAAAAACAAGTAGTTTAAAAGAATTTATAAATAATAAAATGGAGAAAAAATGAATTATACAGAAATTATATTAAGTTTATTTTATTTAATGTTTGGAGTAGTTGTATCAGGGTTTATATTATATATCGCTTATTATTTAGTTAAACTTGTAGAAAAAAGGAGAAAAAATGAAAAATAAGAAATGTAGGGTTTGTGAAGAAGAATTTAATTATTGTCTTTGTATATGGGATTATATTTATGAAAAACAAAGTGAAGATTATATAGAAATTGAAGGGGAATACATAAAGGAGAAAATAAGATTATAAATGATTAATTATATATATAATATTATAACCTTTGTATCCAAAAAGGATAGAATCCACCTAACCCCACATTATAATGCGAGTTAGATCTATCCTTTATTATAACCTTCGCAGAGCCATATTAGAATATTATAAGCCAATACCAACTTATAAATTGCCGAATCACTTTAATAATTTGTATTTTATTTCAACTGGAGTTTTCGGTGTTTAATCTTCCTTGTCGCTATGTTGTAACCCCTTTTTGTAACGACTTTTTTATACCTGATTTCGCAAAAAGTGTTCATACCAAACCAAAATCAAGGTTATATTTTAATACATATTATATTAATATGCAAATTTATATTATATTTACGAAGGTAGCAAAATAAATGTTTGTTATTTGTAAATTATTGTTTATATTGTGGTAACAGATTTTAATTATAAAGGAGAGTGTTGTGAATAGAATAAAAGAAGTAATTCAGGAGTCAGGATTGAAGGCTAAATACATAGCACGAGAAATAGGTTGTGCCGATACAGACATCTCAAACTATTGTTCAGAAGTAAGATCCCCTAACCACGATAGATTAATAAAACTTACCAAAGTATTATCTTGTACTATAAATGATTTATATCCCAATGCAAAGAGAGTTGTTTCCTATGACTTAGGATTAGGAGAATAATAATGGGAGCAGTTAAAGAATTTTATTATAAGTCAGAAAAGAAATGGAAGAAAATGGAAGAAAGAGCAGAGAATGATGCAAGAATTGATTATTATAAAAAGTTAAAAAAGGAGAAAAAATGACAAATAAAAAACTAACTTTTAAAGATATATGGGTATGTCTTAGAAGCCTTAATTTATCTCACTTAGAGTATAGCAAGGCAGGACTTACTTATATTGGTTGGGCAGATATGTATTCACAATTAATGGATATTTATCCACAAGCAGTATATGAATTTCACAATCCTGTATTTTATGGAGAAGAAGGCAAACAAACTTGTGAAGTATCTTGTACTATAACAATAGAAGATATTTCAAGAACAATGAGTTTGCCTATAATGACTTCTTCACTTCCTATGAAGTCAATAGTTAATCCAAGCAGTAGAGATATAAATGATGGGCAAATGAGATGTTTTGTTAAGTGTTGTGGTATGCTTGGACTAGGATTATACTTGTGGGAGAAAAAACAAATCAAGAATGGCTATAAAAAAGGCACTAACGAAGGCAATGTAGCTTCTTTTGATAGTGAGCTTGGAGTATAATATGGGAGATTATTTTATACTAGGGCTTATCGTTGTTATGTATGTATTATTTAGCGACATAATAGGTTAAGTGATTAAATGAATCATACTGAAAATTATAATAAAAGGAATACTTTGGACTTAGCAGAATCTAAATGTGTAGAATTTTTAGAAAGTAAGGGTATAAATTACAGAAGGTTGGGATTTGACTCTACTAATGATCCAATACCATACAAAGATTTTATTAAAATTCCACAGAAGTTAAGAAGTATGCCTGACTTTATAGTTTTTCAGAATCAACCAATATTTGTAGAGGTTAAGGGTTGCAAGGATGTACTTCGGCTAAAGGACTCAGATACCAAATCTTATAGCTTCTGGAGTAAACTCATCTTACCTGTAACACTATTTGTTTATTCTTCAACCTTTAACTCCTACAAACTTATACCTTTTAGAAAAGTTTTAGA
>VTLG01017253.1_pt1 | contig 10571 bp, 10 predicted proteins | sample 4694571 | NCBI WGS metagenome assembly VTLG01 (sample SAMN12604809, study PRJNA352737) | marine metagenome | biome: ENVO:00000447; feature: ENVO:00000209|ENVO:00000569|ENVO:01000036; material: ENVO:00002151; isolation source: viral sequences binned using virsorter ... | reverse complement strand
ACTGGCGGCGGTGGTCTAATTGGAACGACAGGTTTATATGCGGCAGGGGCTTATGGTTCGGCGGCTCTCGGTCTTATCGGTGCAAGTTTAGTTTTAAGCGGCGTAAGTGGGATGCTTTTCCCTACGCCAAAAATGCCTGAATTTTCAAGTGAACAAGACCCGCGTTTGTCGTTTAGCTTTTCAGGAACGCAACAGACTAGCCGCGCGGGAACGCCCGTTCCGATTGTCTACGGCGAGATTTTTACAGGTTCAGTTGTTATTTCTGGCGGTATTGATACGGAGCAAGTTCAGGCATGACTGATAAAAGAAAAATTATTCGCGGTTCAGGTGGTGGAGGTTCGCCGCCGCCCCCAAGACAACCGACAAGAACCCCTGATACGCTTCACAGCAAACAGTTTGCAACTTTCCTTGATCTTATATCAGAAGGAGAGATTGAAGGCTCTGCAACCGCTTCAAAGGAAGGTATAACAGATCGCACTTCAGCCGCTTATGTCAATGCGTATTTGAAGGACGTCTTTCTGAATGATACCCCTGTTCTGCAAGCATCCGCAGATTCGTCAAATCCTGCCGATAACGATTTTAATTTTCAAAATGTTACTTTTACACCGCGTTTTGGAACTGCAAATCAAACAAAAGTTGATGGAATTGAAAGTTCTTCTTCAATCACACCTGTCGGGGTAACTGTTACAACTTCAGCGCCAGTTACAAGACAGATTACAAATACAAATGTTGATCGAGTAAAAGTAACTGTTAGTTTTCCGCAGATACAAAAAGCAACAACAGAAGGCGATCTTCTTGGTTCTACTGTTGATCTAAAAATTGCTGTTCAATACAACTCAGGAGGTTTTACAGATGTTATTACAGACACGATTACAGGTCGAACGGCTGATGCGTATCAAAAAGATTATTCAGTAAAAATAACAGGTTCTTTTCCTGTAGATATTAGAGTTATAAGAGTAACAGCGGATTCGACAGATTCTTCTTTGATAGATTCTTTCCAATTTGCCAGTTTTGCAGAAATAATTGATGATGCAAGTACTTATGCAAACTCAGCCTATAACGCAATAAGGCTTGATTCTCAACAGTTCAGTTCTATTCCACGCCGCAAATTTCGTATTCGTGGTATTAAGGTAAGGATTCCGGGCGCCGGTGCCTCTAGTTCAGGAACGCCAACTGTTGATAATGCAACAGGTCGAATTGTTTACCCGACAGGATATATTTTTAACGGGGTTATGGGTTCAGCGGTATGGACAAATTGCCCTGCGATGATCTTACTTGACCTTTTAACAACTGAAAGGTATGGATTCGGGACACATATTGCAGATTCAAACCTTGACTTGTTTTCTTTTGTAACCGCATCAAAATTTGCAAATACTCTTGTCGATGACGGTTTTGGCGGACAGGAAGCCAGATTTTCAGCCAACGTAAATATTCAATCTTCAAGTTCCGCATTTGATTTGATAAATGAACTTGCGGGTGTAATGCGCTGTATGCCGATTTGGTCAACGGGCAGTATTTTACTTGCTCAAGATTCCCCCAAGGATTCCTCGTTCCTTTTCTCACTTGCCAATATTTCAAGTGATGGTTTTAATTATTCAGGTTCAAGTTTAAAACAAAGACATTCTGTAATTTCTGTCAGTTATTACAATATGGATTCGCAAGATATAGATTACGAAGTTTTTGAAAATACTACATTATCAGCAAAAATTGGAACTGTTGTTAAACAGGTAAAAGGTTTCGCGTGTACATCGCGGGGTCAAGCGCAAAGATTGGCAAAGGCAATTGCATTTTCAGAAGCTAACGAAAGCGAACTTGTGACATTTACGACATCAATGGAAGGTGGCTTAATGTGTAGGCCGGGCGCTGTTATCAGTATCAATGACCCTGTTCGCGCGGGCGTTAGGCGTTCAGGGAGATTAAAAAGCGTTACTTCAACAACAGTTGTTACAGTTGATGATACGGAAAATACAGATTTACCAACAACAAACAGCCCTACTTTATCTTTGATTCTGCCTGATGGTTCCGTTGAAACAAAAGATATATCGGATATTACAAACGGCGTTGTTACTGTTTCTTCAGCATTTAGTCAGACCCCAAATACAAACACAATATATTTAATTCAAAATTCAACAGTTGAAGCGCAAAAATTTAGAGTAATAACAGTAGAAGAAACTGATTCAACAAATTATACTATTACAGCTTTATCTTACGTTAATGAAAAATACGCATTTATTGAAGATGGGGCATCTTTGCCAACAAGGACAGTTTCAAAGTTAAATGATTTACAGCCGCCGCCTTCAAACCTTTCAGCGGTTGAAACAATTGTTCCTATTAATAATCAAGCTGTTTCAAAAATATTTTTAAGTTGGCAACCAATAAATGGTGTTATTGAATATCAAGTAAATTATCGTTACGAAAATGGAAACTTTGTTTCAGAAAAAGTTTCAAGACCTGATTTTCAAATTATGAATAGTCAACTTGGAACTTATGAATTTCAGGTTTTTAGTTATAACGTAATCGGACAACTTTCAGCGACTTCAAATAATTTAACATTTGAAGCTGTTGGAAAAACTGCTGTTCCGCAAGATGTCACAAATTTAACTCTTGAACCTGTTAATGACCAATTTGTAAGAATAAGATTCGATAAAGCGACAGATGTGGACGTGACCCACGGAGGAAACGTGGTGGTCAGACATTCCAGTAAAACAGATGGTTCTGGCACTTTTACAAATTCAGTTGACCTTATCCCTGCACTGCCGGGGTCTGTAAGTGAAAGTTTGATACCAGCTATTGACGGAGAGGTAATCGTCAAATTCCGCGATGATGGCGGACGCCTTAGTGATGGCGAAGCATCAATAATTGTTTCTTCCCCTGACCCTCTACCAAAACTAACAATTATTCAAGATAGAGAAGATACTGATTCGCCGCCTTTTGCGGGTACAAAATCTGATTGTTTTTTTAGTGATGAAGTTAATGGACTTGTTCTTGGTTCGACCACTACTTTGGATTCTGTCAGCGATTTTGATTTGATTGGAAATTTAGATTTTTTAGGTGCTGTTGACCAAACAGGTGGGACTTATGATTTTGCAAATGTTCTTGATTTAGGAGGTAAACAACCACTCAAGCTAAAACGACATATGGTAACACAAGGCTTTTATCCAGCGGATTTAATTGATAGTAGAACAGCAAATATTGACACATGGACAAACTTTGACGCTGCAACAGCATTTGATGTAAATGCCCGTTTGCTCGTTGCAACAACAGATGATGACCCATCTAGCGGTTCTGCAACTTTTTCATCTTTTCAACCTTTAGCAAATGGAACTTTTGTCGCAAGGGGTTTTAAATTTAGGGCTGAACTAACAACAAACGACCCTGCACAAAGTATAGAAATTGATGAACTCGGATATACGGCAGAACTTGAAAGAAGAACTGAAACTGTCAATAGCCTTATTGCGAGTGGTACTTCTACAAAAGCAATAACATTTACAAATACATTCTTTACAGGAACTTCTGATTTAGGAGGTTCTACAACTGCTTATCTTCCAACAATCGGAATTGTTATTGAAAACGCACAATCAGGAGATTTCTTCAGTTTGTCTAATATTTCTGGAACTGGTTTTTCTATTGATATTAAAAATGGTTCAAGTTTTGTTAACAGGAATTTTAAATATACGGCTGTCGGTTTTGGGCGCGGGTCTTAAAATTATGATAACCTTAAAGAAAAAATAGAGTTAAAATGGCAACGCATGATTATGTTATAGACAACTCGACAGGGGCGAATGTTCGGGCAGATATAAACAACGTGTTAGCGGCGATTGTAAGTAATAATTCATCATCATCTGAACCATCTACAAAATACGCTTATCAATGGTGGGCTGATACAAACGAGAATGTTTTAAAAATTAGAAATAGCGCAAACGATGGGTGGGTCACTTTATTACAACTTGATGGAACTTTAACCCTTGAAGACGGGTCTGCAAGCGCTCCCGCTTTGGGGTTTCGTGATGATCTTGATACTGGTATTTTTTCAAGTGCTGCAAATAATTTAGATATAGCAACAGGTGGTTCTGTAAGAGCGAACATAAGTTCAACAGGATTAAATGTCACAGGAACAGTAACAGATGATGGGGCAACACATGATGGCAACGTTGATTTAAATGGAAATATTGATGTTTCTGGAACTTCAACACTAAATGGTGCAACAACTTTTAATGAGGATGTAACTTTTGACGGAGCTACTGCTGGTTATGACGTTGTTTTTGACAGATCAGATAATGCACTTGAATTTGCTGATAATGCAAAAGCTAAGTTTGGAACTGGCGACGATTTGTCTATATACCACGATGGCGGTAATTCTTATATTGAGGATTCAGGGTCAGGATCATTATTAATAAGAGGGAGTGACTTAATTTTAGAAGATGCGGGCGGTAATGATTATATAACTTGTAGTGATACTGGAACTGGTGGAACTGTTACTTTAAAACACAATGCTTCAACAGTATTTGCAACTGCTTCGGGTGGTGTAAGTCTTACAGGAGGAGCCGCCGCTAATATTACAGACGTTACGCAATCAGGTGCGACAATTACTTTTGATTTTGCTTTATCTTGTCATCATAAAGTTACACTCACACAAAACGCAACTTTAGGCGCGCCAAGTAATCAGGCTGTAGGTCAATCAGGGTCAATATTTATAACTCAACCATCAAGCGGGAACTATACTGTTGCATATAATTCGGCTTTCAAATTTGCTGGCGGGACTACACCTACAGCTTCAACTTCCAGTGACGCAGTAGATAGGATTGATTATATTGTTTTATCTAGTAATGTTATACACGCTGTCATGTCTCTTGATGTTAAAACAGGAACGTAATGCCATTTTTTGATCCAATAAGAGTCGGTGCTTCTGGAGGCACCGCTGAAGCTTACACAATAGACCGCAGTTTAAGATTCAACAGGAGTGACAACGCATATTTATCAAGAACCCCTTCATCCGCTGGCAATAGAAAAACTTTTACTTACAGTGCATGGGTAAAGTTAGGTCAGACAGGTATAAATAGTTCTACAAATGAAGGTAATGGGCTGTTTTTAAGTTGTGGGGCTGGTTCAACAGCAGAAAATATGACTTACAGGATTACAAATAATGGTTATATTGGTGTTGATTACTATGGTGTTGGTGGATATTATTCAACCCATAGATTGCATGACCCAAGTGCTTGGTATCATTGTGTATGGGTTATGGATACAACTGAATCCACTGCCGCAGATAGATTTAAAGTTTATGTAAATGGAGATTTAATTTATAATAATCAGTTAGGTTTATCACAAAATGCCGATACACCTTTAAATAATAATTCACTACACACTATAGGTTCTTATTCATATAATACTTCTCATAGTTATAGGCTTGATGCTTATTTAGCAGAGGTTCATTTTCTTGACGGGTATGCTTACGACCCATCATATTTTGCGGCAACAGATTCAACTACAGGTCAATGGAATCCTAAAAAATATACAGGTAGTTATGGTACAAATGGTTTTTATTTAAATTTTTCAAGTTATGGGTCGACTTCTGCTCTTGGAACAGATTCTTCTGGTAACGGCCATAATTTTAGTGTAAGTAATTTTTCTGTTTCTTCTGGTTTAGCATATGACTCAATGCCAGATACGCCTTCAAATAATTTTTGCGTCTTAAATCCTTTAAATGCTACATCTAGTTTTAATTTTGATATTGGCGAAGGAAATCTTGTTTTCGATCAAACGTCCAATGACCAAGCAATAACAGCCACTTTTTTTATAAGTCCACAAATATCTGGAAAATGGTATTGGGAAATTTATAAAAATTCAGGCCAAAATCCAGAAATAGGAATTTGCGGTCAAGAAACACTTAGTAATCAATCAACAGGAATTGTTAATAGACTTGCTTTTATTACGAATGGCGGAAATTTAAGAACAGGAAGTAGTAGCACAACTAGTATTACTGGTGGATCAGCTCAAACTGGTGCTGGTTGGATAAGAATCGCTTGTGATATGGATAATAAAAAAATATGGTTTAGTGATACTTCTGGAAATTATTTTAATAGTGGTAATCCAGCTACAGGAGCTAATGCGGCTTACGATTTTAGCAGTCATGCAGTAGCAGATGGTTGGGCGCCTTATATCTTTATGGGTACTGGTTCAGGTCATAACTGCTATGTTAACTTTGGTCAATTTGATTTAAATAGTTTTTCTTCCAATATACCAACAGGTTTTAAAACATTAACTTCAGCAAACTTACCTGATCCAACAATATTGTTGCCTAATAAACATTTTGATACTTTGTTATTTACAGCAAATGCTTCAACACAAGTTGTAACTGGTTTAAATTTTCAGCCTGATTTAGTATGGGGAAAAAGTCGTGATGACACTTATGACCATGAATTGTATGACAGCGTTAGAGGAGCAACAAAAAGACTAAAATCTAATCAACAAGATCAAGAATTAACTGATGCCCAGAATTTACAATCATTTAACAGCAATGGTTTTACTTTAGGTTCAGCAACAAATATGAACTACAACAGTGGTTCAGATATTGTCGCTTGGAACTGGAACGCTGGCGATACAGATACTAAAACTTATAAGGTCGTAGTTGTTGATGATTCTGGTAATAAATATCGATTTAGAAATTCTGCGGATAGTGCGACTTTTGCTGTTAGTGCAGTAACTTTAAATCTTGCAGAGGGTGGCACTTATATTTTTGATCAATCTGACAGTTCTAACGCTACACATCCTTTAAGGTTCTACACAGCAGCAGATAAATCGGGTGGAGAATACACAACAGGAGTGACTACAAGCGGCACTGCTGGATCTTCTGGGGCAACTGTAACAATAACAATAGCGGCTTCTGCTCCTACGCTCTACTACCAATGCAGTAGTCATGCTGGGATGGGGGGACAAATAAATACAAACTCAACTCTTGGATCAACTAATTTTGACGGGGATGTTACGCCAGCGGATGAAGTACCTGTTGTAAAAGCGAATCCAACGGCAGGGTTTTCTATAGTAAGTTACACAGGACAATCTGGTACATATAAAGTCGGTCATGGTTTAGGAGCCGCGCCAGAATTAATAATTACAAAAAATCGAGGTAGTTCAAACAGTTGGTGGACTTATACAACAGCGGTTGATGGATCATTAGATTGGGGTGGTTTAAATCTAACTCAAGCGTTTCAAGCTGCCGACGCTTATGGAGTAAGTCTTCCCGACTCATCTACTTTTGGCGATGATAATGACTTTACTGCCGATAATACAACTACAATTGCTTATTGTTTTCGATCTGTAGAGGGATTTTGCAAGATTGGGTCATATACAGGCAACGGATCAAGTAGTGATGGCACGTTTGTTTACACTGGTTTCAGGCCATCATTTCTCCTACTGAAAGCTACATCCTTTACAAAAGGTTGGCGAATAACTGATAGTAAAAGAGCTACATTTAACAGAATCTTTAAATCTTTATTTCCAGAGTTAACTGCTGTGGAATATACAGCAACTGGTACAAGCAATCAAGGACAAGATTTCTTAAGTAATGGTTTTAAATTAAGAAGTACTAATACAAGAGACAATCAAAATGGATCAACATATATTTATTTAGCATTTGCAGAATCTCCTTTCAAAAATGCAAGGGCAAGGTAGTATATATATATGGCTTTTTTATTAGACGGAAAACCTTTAGCAGTTGATGCTCCTTTTACAGTAGGGGATATAAATTACCCTGCTAATTGGTTAAAATTTGCTAGTGCTGATGAAAAAACAGCATTAAAAATAACAGAGGTTGCTGACGAACCAGTTCCTGATTCTAGATTTTACAAAGGGGATGGTTCTGCAAAATCACTTGATGATTCAGACGCCAAAGATGAAAAAGGTAATTTATTAAAAAATCCTGATGGCAGTCAGATGGTTATAAAAGGTGTTAAGTCAGAATTAAAAGCACAAGAAAAAGTTACCGCTGGAACTTTATTAGCTCCATATGATTGGTATGTTGTAAGAAAAGTAGAAAAATCAACGGCGATCCCTTCAGCAATCCAAACATTCCGTGATGGAGTGAGGACAGCTTGTGATACGCGTGAAAAAGAAATAGATGCTTGTTCAGATACAGCAGCTTTAGTAACTCTTTATGGATTTACAGAAAAAGATGGAGTTTACACACCTAACATGACTCAATATCCTGACGATCTTAATTTTTAATAGTCATTTGTTTTGACATATAGCTTGAAATTAAATATAAAGGAGCAAGAGTTGGTATAATTATCAAAAAAGATATAATCAAAGTATGTGAAATAGCTTTTAAGATTGCTTGCTTTATCATCAATGGAAGAAATAATCTATCCTAATTTACCAGAAACAAACTATATATTAAACCCTCCTACAACAATATTTTATCAACCTGTGGCAGAGGTGCCATATCTCGATCCGGTGCTTCTTCCGAGTCTGGAACAGGTAGAGTCGGGACTGTCGGCAGATCAGGAATCGACTTCTTCAGAAGATGAGAAGTCAAATACGGAAGAGCTAAATATAAACCCAGAACAGATACAAAAGACCCTGCCACAAAACTTAGAAAATACTTCAAATGTAGAAACAGTAGCTACTTTTAATATACCTTTTTTTGGGGAATTTCCCATCCCTGCCCCAGAAGTAATAGCTAGTTCTGTAATAGCTAGTTCTGTAAGTGCTACCGCCGCTGTCACAGGTTCAATAGTTCTACAATCTGTAATCAATCAATTAAAGAAAATAATGACAAAAATATTTAAAAAAGTCCTTAAAAAAGAAATTGCTAGTCGGAAAAAAGATCAGGATTAGTTTTTACATAATTTCGTATATTAATCACATCTGCGCAAATATATGCGTATTCAGAAGCAGGGTTTATCATATAGCCTGACGCATGAAGTTGACTACATTTCAAAATACGAACAAGCTGTTTGTCATGCACTTGCTTGTCTAATTCTTCTTTGGCTAGGTCTAGCTTTACTTTTGCTAATTCGTTGCAAGTCTTATTATCTCCCAGCGGCACCATAAAACTAAGTTGTACACCCCAACCTTCATTTATTGAATAAGTTTCTTCGCCTTGTGCATCATTGCCTGTATAAAAAGGAGTAACCGCCATAGTTGGTTGACTGCAAACTAAATTTCCGAACTGTTGCTTACCTGTCATTCCATTATTAATATTCATATTTTGATTAATAATACTGGAATTACCAATAGCATTTGGTTGAGCCTGTACGTTTGTATCGCCTTCAGCTCTTGCTTTATTACTGACTAAAGACAGACAAAGAAGTGATAACGCTAGTAGTGTTAATCGTGTCATTTTGTGTGATCTTTTCAATCATTAAACCTGATGCTCTCGAAGTCACATTTAATGACCAGTCTTTTGAAGTATCTGCAACTGTAAATACTGCATCCCCGCCAGATATACCAGAGGATGCGGCCACACTTATATTAGAGCCTTCCCAAGTATTAATCGTTGATCCAAATTTTTCAGTTACTACAGAACGAGTAATAGTTTGAGTTGTATTTTCAGTTCTGTTACTAGAGCCAGTAGTCCAAGTTGGAACACCATTAGCAAAAACAGGGCTAGTAAAAGCTAATAAACTAAAAAAAATTAATTTTTTCATTTGATACCTACTTTGGAGTCTTTATTGTCTACTATAAGCTTGTTTTTCTTTTTGTCGCCATTTTTTTTAATATTTAGCCCAAAATTTCCGAGAACTGTACTCAAAATTCCAGCCGCGAAGGTGGTATCAATTTGCCTTGGAGAGTTTCCATAATATGAAAAACTAATGACCGCCAAAGACCAAATCAACACAATAAATTGGATTCCAGTAGAAACCCAATTCATCCCGTCTTTGGTTTCTTCTTCTTCCATAATTAAGGCTTTTTGCTAAAACTAGCAAATTTGTCTACAGTTGAAAAGAATATATTACAAAAACATGATTCGATTTATTAAGCCAATACTGAAGTTTTTCGTCAAATCTAATGCGGTAAAATCGCTTGTCGTTGGATTGCTTGAAGATTATGCTAAGTCCACAGAAACAGACATTGATGACGAAATCGTTAAGTTGGTTAAGGAAAAGTTATGGCCTGTAACATAAGTTTAAGTTATGTTAAGGATAAGGCATTCGGTGGTCGATGCCTTCTCTGCAAAATATAGGCTTACTAATTCCCCAAAAGTAAGCCTATACCCAATATAGGAGGATTTCTTGCTATGCCTTGGGATGATTGGCTAACCATAACAGAAACGCTTGAAGATCAACTTTATCTTGAGATTCAGGCGCGGATGTTGGCCGAGATAACTGACTTCGATTATTTGCTTGATGTTGCTGTTAATTATCAGCGGCAAAATTGGCAAAAAGACGAGATCATCAAAAATTGCATTGCAAAGATTGGCGATCTCGAAACAGAACTAATTAAGATAAGCCTTAAAAAAGAAAAAAATAATAATTCAAGAATTAAAAAGGAATTTCATCCTCCTCGTTAAATGTAATTTTTGCTTCTGAATTTTTAATAAAGTTTAAATTTATATTTCCAAATATTCCATA
>VTLG01014353.1_pt1 | contig 10572 bp, 6 predicted proteins | sample 4694571 | NCBI WGS metagenome assembly VTLG01 (sample SAMN12604809, study PRJNA352737) | marine metagenome | biome: ENVO:00000447; feature: ENVO:00000209|ENVO:00000569|ENVO:01000036; material: ENVO:00002151; isolation source: viral sequences binned using virsorter ... | reverse complement strand
CACTGTGCTGCTTATTATGAAGTAAAGAATGAAAGGGAAAGACAAGAAATGCAGCGACAAAAGGCCAAATGAAGGTAATATATAATAAAGCTTATTTGTATTTGTGGCACAATCAACAGTCAAACTTATAGTTGATGCACAAAATGCTATCTCTCCACTCAAAAGAGTGAACGATGCTACAAAAAATTTAAGTAGAAATACAGATAAATTAAAAGATAGATTAAATAAATCAAACAGATCAATAAGAGAATCAGGTAGGGCTGCAAAATCAGCAAGTGGTGGATTTGCAACATTAAATAAATCTTTGATGCCGTTAATAAAGGCTTTGGCAGCTATAGCAGCTACAAGATTTGTTTTCATCAACGCTGCTGATATAGAAACACAAAGAAAAAGTTTGGAAGTCCTTACTGGTTCTCTTTCTAAAACAAATGTAATAATAAAAGAATTACAAGACTTTGGTGCTGTTACTCCCTTTAAAAGTAGTGAACTAATTGAACAAACAAAACGATTAAAGGCTTTTGGTTTTGAAACTAATGAATTAGTAGACACAACAAAAAGACTTGCAGATGTTGCTGGTGCTACTGGTGCAGATTTACAAGGTATTGCAACAGCCTTTGGTCAGATAAGAGCAAAAGGTAAATTACAACAGGAAGAAAATTTACAGTTATTAGAAAGAGGAGTTGATATAACAACTGAACTTAAAAACATAACAGGGTTACAGGGCGAGGCTTTTGAAAAAGCACAAAGGCAAGGAAAGATTGGAGCTGATCTCGTAAATCAAGCACTTATAAATTTAACAAATGAAGGTGGTGCTTTTTTTGAAGGTGCTTCTTCACAAGCAACAACCCTTAATGGAAAATTGTCTACCTTGATAGATTCAACTGAAAGTTTGGCAAGAACTATCGGTTCGCAACTTTCCCCAGCAATAAAAGGAGCATTAGATCTAGCAACAAAAGGGGTAATAGCTATTGAAAAAATATTTAGTAGATTTGGAGATATTGGTGATGTTGGTTTAGGTAATGTTGCAAAAGCAGAGCAAGATGCACAAAGAGATGCAGCAAGACTGACAGCAATTAAATTTGGAACTAATTTTAAAGGAGAGAGTATATTTGCAAGTAAAGAAGAAAATAAGTTTTTTAAAGAGCAATTTAAAATTTTGAGAAAAGCAAATATTGAAAGGCAAAAATTAAAACAGACTTCTTTTGAAGAGGTTGAAATTATTGAACAAGTTAATCAAAAACAAACAGAAAAGACAGAAAAAATAATTGAAACTAATAATGCTGCAACTGCTTTTAATCAAACATTGGATACATCACTTTTTATTATTGATGAAGCTATAAATCAAACTGATGGACTAAAAGAAAAATTTATGGAAATAGGTCAAGGCATTGAAGATGGTATTGTTTCTGGTCTTACTGATGCTGTTATGGGAACAAAAACTTTAGCTGAAGCTGCAACAGGTGTTTTAAATAATTTAAAAAGAAAACTTGTTGAAGTTGCAATGCAGCGTGCGGTTTCTGGAATTGGTAATTTCTTCGGCAACGCTTTAAGTGGAATATTTGGTGGTGGAAAAAAAAGTAGTTCATTTTCAGGGTTTCCAAATGCATTTAACACCAGTTTTGATATGGGTCTTCTTGGTTTTGCAAATGGTGGCAGACCACCAGTAGGCAAGGCCTCACTCGTTGGCGAAAAAGGACCAGAGCTGTTTGTGCCTCGTTCTCCTGGAACTATCATCCCAAATAATCAGTTGAGTGGAGGAGGAGTTACGAATGTTATCACTGTTAATGTAGATGCAAAAGGCTCATCTGTGGCTGGTAATGGTTCTGGGGCAGATCAACTCGGACAGTTGATTGGTGGTATAGTTCAACAAACACTTGTAAAAGAACAAAGGGCTGGAGGTTTACTAAATAGATAATGGCTACATTTCCCTCTATTAATCCCACTTATGGGATGAGAAAAACAAGTTCACCAAAGGTAAGGACAACTCAGTTGGGAGATGGCTATGAGTTTAGAGCTTTATATGGCCTTCCTTTATCTCAAGACCCAAAAGTATATGATCTTACTTTTAACGTGTCTGAGACTGAATCAGATGTTATTGAAGGCTTTTTAAGAAGTAGAGTAGCAGATCAGGCAAGTTTTTCATTTACACCACCAGCCGAAGGGTTTACAAAAACAGGCACATATTCGCAAAGCACTACTACTGTCACAATCACAATCACACAGCATGGAGTTGCTATTGGTGATGTTTTGACAATTGATTACACATCTGGCTCTGCGACTGATGGTGATTTTGTCGTTGCCTCTGTAACAACTGATGATGTATTCACAGTAACTGCTGCTGATAGTGCAACAAATAGTGGGAATGTATCAATAACTCTTTCTGGTGCTGGTAAATATGTTTGCGATTCTTGGACAAAAACAATACCTTATAACAATAGAGCAATAATTAATTGTACTTTTAGAGAGGTATTTGAACCATAAATGACAACTCCTGTTTCACAGCTACAAGAACTTACAAATAAATCAATTATTGAGTTATTTTCTGTTGAATTGATACCTGATCTTCATTACACAAAATCTGCAAAAACGGCCACATATAGTCAATCAGGCACAACAATTACTATCTCATTAACTGCTCATGGGTTTTCTACTGGTTTAATACTTAGTCTTGATTTCACATCTGGAAATGGTATTGATGGAATTTATACAATACAAACAGTTGCCACAGATACTTTTACAGTCACAGGCACTACTTCACAGTCTACGAGTGGAAATGTATCTTTTAATGTGAATGCAACACTAACTGATGCCACAGTTTTTCTTTTTCATGCTGGAAACAATATGAAAGATAGTGGTGACATCGTTTGGCAATCTAATACATATGCAAGAATGCCATGCAGGGCAGAAGGCTTTAAATATTCTGGAAAAGGTTTGTTGCCTAGACCAACTTTGATATTTTCAAACTTACTTGGAACAATAACAACTATCATTTTGCGTGTTAATAAAACCACACCTTTTATTGATTTACAAAGAGCTAAAGTTATTCGTAGACGTACTTTAAGTAGATTTCTTGATGCAACAAACTTCCCATCAAATGTAAATCCATATGGCACTCCAGATCCAACAGCAGAACTGCCAAGAGAAGTTTATTTTATTGATAAAAAACAAACAGAAAATAGAAATATTGTAGAGTTTGAAATGGTAAGCAGTTTTGATTTGGCTGGTGTTGGTGCACCAAAAAAACTTGTAACTAGAGATGACTTTCCAGGGGTCGGAACTTTTGTTAATTTTTAGATATGACTTGGAAAGAATCTTTTAAAAAATATGCACAAGAGCAAACACCTAATGAGGCTTGCGGTTTGCTTGCAATTATAGATGGTCAAGAAACTTTTTGGCCTTGTAAAAATTTAGCAGAGGGGAAGCATGAGTTTTTTATGCTTGATCCTGAGGATTGGGCTGAATGTGAAGATACTGGAGAAATTATCGGTGTTATACATAGTCATCCAGTAGGTGTAGCAATAGCTTCAGAGGCTGATAAAGCATCTTGTGAACACATAGGCTTTCCATATTATATTTACAGTATCAATCAAGATCATTGGATATGTATTAAACCTACAGGTTGGAAAGCTCCTTCACTTATTGGTAGAAAATTTATCTGGGGAAAATATGATTGCTGGTCTATAGTGACAGACTGGTTGAAAGAAAATAAAAATATAAATATTAAATACTGGCCTAGACCAAAGACATTGATGGATTTTGCTAATAATCCATATTTTGAAAAAGTACTTACAGAATCAAATTTTATAAAACAAGAAAATAATAATAAATTCAAGGAGGGTGATGTATTGCTTTTTAAAGGTTTAAAAGGTAAAGCTAGTCATGTTGCTGTTTATATTGGTGATAGTATGATATTAAATCACAATTTCAAAGCTTTAAGCTGTAGACAACCACTTAATCTAAGTTATCAAAAGGCATTACAAGGAGTTTATAGATATGCAGCTTAGAACAATAAAAGTATATGGAAATTTAAGAAAATTTTTAGGAAGATCAACATTTCAAGCTGCTGTAAATTCACCTCAACAGGCATATAGTTTTTTAAAAGCAAATTTTGCTGGTCTTGAAAAACATATGAACAACAAGCTTTATCAGGTAAAAATGGGAGGTCGTGTTATAACACAAGACTTTGTATCTTCAACAGGTCAAGGTGATATTCAAATTATTCCAGTTGCTGTGGGATCAGATTTTGTTTTTGATTTTTTTGAAGATGCTTTTAATTTTGTTGCTAATAATGTTATTCCTTTAGTGACTGCTTTTGTAACAGGTGGTACAAGTCTTTTGCTTACGACAGCAGCTTTGACTTTAGCAAGTGATTTACTTACACCTGATATACCATCAAATAATATTTCTTCGGTTGGGGATACAGACCCAAATATAAGAGGATCATATACTTTTTCTGGTATCCAAAACGTCAGTTCCAGTGGTGTTCCGATTCCAATTTTATATGGGTATGTTTATAGCGGATCAATTTTGATAAGTTCAGGTACTGATAATGCCCAAATTGTAAAAATATTAACAAATGAAGGGACATATACACAATCTGGAAATCTTATAACATTAACTATAAACAATCATAAATATGTAAATGGAGAAAATATAAGACTAGATTTTACTACTGGCCCTTTAGCTGGTTCAAATGTAGATGGAGCCGTATTTGGCGTTCAAGATGTTACTACTAATACTTTTAGAGTAAGTACAGGTCGATGGAACTCTCAAACATATTCAAATTCTGGAAACGCTGTTACAGTTTTAGAAAGGAATCTACCTTAAATTGCCATGCCAAGATTAGTTGATGACCAATTATTTGGAAGAGAACCAAAACTAGAAGATCCCGACCTAATTGATGGAGGTTTAAGAAGTAAAAGCTTTGCAACAGTTGTAGATTTATTAGGCTACGGAGAAATAGAAGGATTTAGAAAACCATCAAATACAGATCCAGAAACAGCAGACTCACTTGATTTTAGAAGAGATATTTTTTTAGATGGCACACCTTTAGTCAATGCAAATGGTGAATTAAATTTTCAGAATGTAGAAGTTTTTTTTAGAAGCGGCACTGATACGCAAACACCATTAAGCTCTGTTGATTCTTTTGGTCCTGATCGTATAGAAAATACAATACCTGTTGGAGTTGCAGTTACAAAAAGTTCATCTGTTGCTAGATCTATAACAGGTGTTCAAGATTCAGATGGTAATGAACTTATAAAGCTTTTAAGAGTAACAATTCAAATTCCAGCACTGCAAGAGTTTAAAACAGATGGAGATATTGTTGGTACTGAAGTAAAAATTTCCATAAGAATTACAGAAAATGATGGGACAGTTCATAATCCTGTTGTTGAAAATTCTATAAGTGGAAAAGCTACAAGTCCTTATATAAAAGATTATGAAATTGATTTACAACAAGATAATTTATCATTCCCATTAACTGTAACTGTTATAAGAGATACTGATGACAGCACAAGTTCAAGATTACAAAATAATACTAATTTTCTTTCTATTACAACAATAATTACAGAATCACAAGCTTATGCTGGATTTGCTTATGTTGCTTTGAGATTTAATGCACAGGAATTTCAAAGCTATCCCAAACGTATGTATAGGGTCAAGGGAACCAAGATCTCAATTCCGCACGGAACCTCAGTTGATAGTGACAATGGGAGAGTAATATATCCAGCAGATTATACATTTAACGGCACATTCAAAACAGATAAAGAATGGTGTTCTGATCCAGCTTGGATTTTATATGATTTATTAACAACAGATAAGGGGTTTGGTGGCTCAGATGGTGTTATTGATGCAAATACTTTAGATGTTTTCAGTTTTTACTCTGCAAGTGCTTATAACAGCGAACTTATAACAGATCCAATTACAGGAACAACAGAACCAAGATTTAGTTGCAATGTAATTTTAAATCAAAAAAATGACGCATTTTCTTTGATAAACGATTTGTGTTCTGTTATGAGAGCTACTCCATTCTATAGTGTTGGTTCCCTTACCCTGTCACAGGATAGGCCCACTAACACCACAACAAACACATCTGATGCACAATATATTTTTACAAATGCAAATGTAAGCGATCAAGGTTTTACATATACAAGTGTCGGACAAAAAACAAAATTTACAGAAGTTGAAGTTTCATATTTTGACAATGATACGCAGACTTTAAATTTTGAATATGTAAGCGCAGATGAAATAACTGCTTTATCAGGCTATACAACAAAATTTGGAAAAATAAGAAAGATATTAAAATCTTTTGCCTGTACATCAAGAGGTCAGGCAAATCGTCTTGCAAGATGGTTTTTGTACACAAATTTAAAAGAGGCTGAACTTTGTTCATTTAGAGCAACTCTTGAGGCTGGAGTTATTGTAAGACCATCAACGATTATAGGAATTGCAGATAGTTTGAGGGCTGGTGTTCGCAGAGGTGGCCGTATAAAATCTGTAACTAATACCACAACTATTGTTGTAGATGATGCAAACAACACTGATTTGACAGCAGAAAATTCTGCAACACTATCTGTAGTGATGCCTGATGGCAGTGTTGAAAGTCGTAGCATATCATCAATCTCTGGATCAACAATCACTGTATCATCTGCTTTTTCAACATCACCACAGGCAAACTCTATCTGGGCTATTGAAAACACTACAGTTGAATTTCAAACATATAGAGTCTTGGGAATAGAGGAGACAAATCATTGTGAGTATAATATTTCAGCAATTATTCATGATACAAACAAATATTCTCAAGTTGAAGATACAACAGTTGCAGCAAATCCAAGAACAATAACAACCTTACTAGACGAAAAACCATCACCAAGTAACGCTTCAGCAGTTGAACAAATTGTTGTATTAAACAATAGAGCAGTTTCAAAAATCTTTGTTGCCTGGGAACCAGTGCAAGGTGTTAAAGAATATCTTATAGAGTCACAATTTGAAAACGATAACCCAGAAAGACAAAGAATTTCAAGACCTAGTTTTGAACTTTTTGAGTCAAGGCTTGGGTCCTATACTTTTAAAATTAAATCATATAACACTTTAGGAAAATTAAGTTCTTCTACAACAACTGTTGGTGTTGCAGCAGTTGGTAAAACAGCAGTACCAGCAGATGTACAGAATTTAAAAATTGAACCTATATCAGATCAGTTTGTAAGACTACGTTTTGACCAATCTACAGATGTTGACGTGTTGCACGGAGGAAACGTAATAGTCAGGTCATCAAATGCAACTTCTGGTGTAACTTTTTCAAATGCAGTAAATGTTTTACCAGCCTTAAGTGGAAATGTCAGTGAAACTATTGTTCCAAATATTCAAAATGGAACTTATGTTCTTAAGTTTAGGGATGATGGTGGTCGTATAAGTTCTGGAGATGCATCTGTTGTGATGATTTCAACAGTACCGAATGTTTTACCTAAATTAGTAGTTTTAACAGATAGAGAAGATACTGACTCACCTACACCTTTTGCTGGAAATAAAGTTGATTGCTTTTTTAGTGATGATGTAGATGGGCTTGTTTTAGGTTCTCTTGATTTATTAGATGGGGTTACAGATTTTGATGCTATTGCTGACTTTGACTTTTTAGGTGCTGTTGACATTACTGGTGGTCACTATGATTTTGCAAATACTTTAGATTTAGGTGGCAAGCAGCCTGTTCAATTTAGAAGGCATATAGTTTCTAATGGTTTTTATCCCAATGATTTATTTGATAAAAGAACTGCAAATATTAACACATGGACAGATTTTGATGGTGTGAAAGCTTTTGATGTCAATGCCTCTTTATTAGTAGCTACAACTGATTCAGACCCTGATACTTCAACTGCTGGCACATATACCATAAACAATGGTTCAGGTGGTGCTGGAACAATAATTACAATTACAAAAACAAATCATGGTTATTCTGTTGGTAGTTTTGTTACTTTAGATTTTACTTCTGGTACAGGTGTTGATGGAGATTATCAAATTCAATCAGTTCCTACAACAAATACTTTCACTCTGACTTCCGCAAGTTCTCTTTCAACAAGTGGGAATTGTAACTTTAGTGCAGAATTTAGCCAGTTCAATCCTTTCGTAAATGGATCTTATGTTGCAAGAGGTTTTAAATTTAGATGTGAAATGGATTCTGACGATCCAGCCCAAAGTATTGAGATTGACCAGCTAGGCTATACAGCAGAACTTGAAAGTAGAACAGAAACAAGTCTTGGAAATGCAGGGGCAACAAATGGATTGATTGCTTCTGGTACATCTACAAAATCAGTGACTTTCACAAATAGTTTCTTCACAGGCCAGTCGGGTACAAGCGTTGCAGCAGATAGTGTTAAACCTTCTATTGGTATTACTATTGAAAATGCACAGGCTGGTGACTTTTTTACCATTCCAAGCATCACTTCAACTGGTTTTACAATAAACGTAAAAAATAGAGATACATCTGGGAGTGAAACTTTTGTAAATAGAAATTTCAAATATGCTGCTACAGGATTTGGGCGTGGTAGTTAATTTAGAAGTAGGATATACTTAGATAAAAAATTGGTTTAGGCAATGGCTACTCATGATTATGTAATTGATAACGGAACTGGTAGTGCAGTAAGGGCAGACTTAAATTTATTATTTAAAGCGATATTGACAAATAATAGCGGTACAACTGATCCCTCAACTGTTATTTCAAGTAGTGCTGGTTCAAAGGCTTTTAGTTTTTGGGCTGATACGAACTCAAGTCCAGCAGTTTTAAAAATAAGAAACGCTGCTGATGATGGCTGGATAGAGTTATTTCAGTTAGATGGTACGTTAACCCTTGAAGATGGCTCTGCAAGCACACCAGGATTAGCTTTTAGGGATGATCTAAACACAGGTATTTTTAGTTCCGCTGCTGATACTTTCAATGTGGCAACTGCTGGTGTCGAAAGAATGGAACTAGGAGCTACAACAATATTTAATGAAGATGGTGCAGATGTAGATTTTAGAATAGAAGGTGATACAGACGCAAATTTATTTTATGTTGATGCTGGTAATGATCGGGTTGGTATAGGTACATCAAGTCCAACACCTAACAAGTTTCATGTTGTACATTCTGATTATCAAGTTGCAAGATTTGAAAATACTAATGCTGATGCTAATGGAACTTATATTGAAATGTTTGCTAATTCATCATCCCCAGCAGACAATGATGTTTTAGGACTTTTAGCTTTTAGAGGAAATAATAGTGCTGCTGAAAATACACTTTATGCAACCATAAGATCACTAGCAACAGATGTCACAGATGGTACAGAGGATGGAGCCATAACATTTCAGACAAGAGTTAATGGAACAATGGATGAGCGTATGCGTTTGGACAGTGCGGGAAGGTTGCTTTTAGGAACAACTACGGAAGGTTTTGCTGATTTTGGCGATACTCTAACTATAGCGACTTCTGCTGATACAGGAATTACTGTTAGGTCTGGTACATCAAATAGAGGTTCTATATACTTTTCAGATGGAACTTCTGGAAGTGCAGAAACGCAAGGATTTATTCAATACAATCACAGTGATGGTCGATTAGTATTCGGCACAACCCAAACTGAAAGAGTAAGAATAGATGGGTCTGGAAATTTTTTAGTGGGTACTACTGATGCACTAAGCAAACTTACTGTAGATACGGATTTTGGTGTTATGCGTAGTTCAAACGATCCAACTATAAATTTACTTTTAGGAACTACGTCATCAATAACAAAACTCTATCGAATTTTGATTGACGATAGCGATAGTGATAAACTTCAAATTCGAGATAATGACACGGCAAGAATCACTATGGATGGTTCTGGCAACGTAGGTATAGGTACAACAAGTCCAACTTCAACACTTCATCTAGATGCTAGTGGTGGTGCTGTATTACAGTTGCAAAGAACAAGTAGTAATGCTTCAAATAAAATTTCTCTTTCGCATGATGGAACTAATGGTACTTTAGATTCTACGAATGCCACATTGTTCCGTAATGGTGGTGGAGAAAAAATGCGTATAGATTCGTCTGGAAACGTACTTATAGGAACTAGTAGTACCAGTAATGGAGCAGTTGGAGGTAAATTCTTTGATGATGGTAAAAACCTATCCATTCTTAGAGGAGATAGTAGCACTCATTTATTCTTAAATAAACTTAATGGTTTTGATGGAACAGTAGCTACTTTTGCTATAGCAACAGCAACTAAAGGCAGTATAAGTGTGACCTCTTCTGCAACAGCATTTAACACCAGTTCTGATTATAGATTGAAAGAGAATATTACTTTATTATCTGATGGTATATCAAGACTAAAACAGCTACTTCCTAAGAGATTTAATTTCATTGCTGATGAAACAAATACATTATGTGATGGATTCTTAGCACATGAAGTATCTTCAATAGTACCAGAAGCAATTACAGGTACAAAAGATGCTGTTGATAGTGAAGGCAATATCGACCCACAACAAATAGATCAAAGTAAACTTGTACCTTTACTTGTAGCTGCTGTTAAAGAACTTATAGGTAGAGTTGAAACTTTAGAAGCAGCGTACGCC
>VTLG01015525.1_pt1 | contig 10573 bp, 15 predicted proteins | sample 4694571 | NCBI WGS metagenome assembly VTLG01 (sample SAMN12604809, study PRJNA352737) | marine metagenome | biome: ENVO:00000447; feature: ENVO:00000209|ENVO:00000569|ENVO:01000036; material: ENVO:00002151; isolation source: viral sequences binned using virsorter ... | reverse complement strand
AGGGAGAGCAGTTGCTCACACTGAAGGAGGTTGCCGATCGGCTTCAATGCTCGCCCCGAACGATTCAAAATCAAATGAGGATCGGAAAATTCCCGCTCTCGATTCGGATCGGGAATATGCATCGCTGGCAACCGAGCGCGATCGATCAATGGATCAAAGAAGGACAAAACGAGGGGATCGGGGAGGGATACGATGACTAGATCATGGAGGATCGCAAATTGGGAAGAAGGATTTGAAGTGGCTCAGAGTCGGCGGCGGGGAGGGCGGTTGTCGTGGGTGGCGATGCCCACTCGCCACGACTCGCGGGGATATAGGAAACTCATTCGGGGGAAAGATGGTGTCCAACACTTCGCCGCGTGGGTCGCCATGGTTCAAGTCGCGGCACGTTGTGAAGTTCGCGGAGTGCTTGCCGACGATCGCGGCGTCCCGCTTGGATGCGAAGATTTGGAAGCAATGACCGACATTCCCGCGCATGTTTTTTCCGCCGCAATCCCTGTTCTTTGCTCAATCGGGTGGCTTTTGAGTCCACGCTCCGAGACAACTCCGAGCGAAGTCGGAGCGGAGTCGGAGCAAGGTACGACTACAGTACAGTACAAAACAGAACAAGACAAAACAGAACAAGACAAGACAGTTGAATTCTCTTTTCTTGATTCCGAGACGGCTTGGCAACTTATCCCAAAAGGAAAGAAGTTGAAGCGGTCGAAATGGGGGAACGCATACGAAACGGAGATCATCGACGCGGGGATCGACCCATCAATCGCAATTTCAGCAATCTTGCGATATTACAAATCGCCGGAAGGGATGTCGGAGTATTTTCGAGAACCCTTCACACTACTTCTCGACCATGTTTGGGACGAGGACGAAACAGCATGGGAAGAACGAAATCCACAAATCGACGCGCAAGCGGAAGCCGACGAGGTTTTCGATAGCGTCTATCAAACCGAAGGAGATCACAAATGACAGAAAAAGAACAAAATACAATCAACGTCCAAGAGGTTGCTCAAACGCTCTTGAACTTGGGCGAGGTTGATTGGCAGATTCTCGAAGTATGCATCATCTCGAACCTCATCAAAAACAACGAGAACGGAGAATGGAACGAGTTTCCCAAACTGGCGGCGAAATTCTCGACGATCGATACATCTATCACCCGCCTTCACTATCAACAGGAAGTCGAACATCATGGAGGCATCGCATGAATCACGAACAAGGCCGATACATCGCATCAATTGGGGGGGACGGAATTATCCAAAGAAAAGACATCGCCCATCTAAAAGCGGGAGTGAAAGAGGTTTTCAAAATTATGAGCGACGGTCGATGGTATACGATCCGAGAGCTTCGGAAAGCAATCGACCAAGAAGAAGCCGGAAGGCGGATGCGGGAACTCCGAGAAGCCGGGATCAATATCGAAAAACGGCGGAGCCCATTCTCTAGGGCGTGGCAATATCGAATTCTCAAGTCCCACCAATTTCCACTCTTAGACGTTCAAGCATGAAGAAAATCGAATGGTCGGAAATTTGGACACGTCTTCGCGATCGGTTCCCCGAATGGAAACCCACGAAAGTCGAGCGGGAAGATTGGCTCTTGGGGCTCCGAGTCTATTCGACCCAACAAATCGAAGAAGCCGGAAGACATATCTCGCGAAAGTATTCCTCGACAATTCCTCAACTCGCTTGGTATATCCGACACTGTGAAAAACAGAAAAAGGAGCAAAGAATACAAAACGCACCCGAACCCCCGAATCCGTGGACGCTTGATGCGGGAGAACACGAAAGACAAAAAGAGGCGGCAATCAAGCGACTCGAAGCAACACCGATCGATGATCTTCGGACGGCGTGCGTATCCGTCTTGAAAAAGCATGGACACCTTATCACCAAGCCCGAAAGCGGGAACGTCAGAGAGTGGAAACAAACTCTCCGAGGTTTGGTCTATTGCGAATTGTTCGGAGTCAAGTCGGAGTAGGTGGTTCATGCTATGCTTTCGGCATGGATAAAGCGGGACAAAGGCGGTGAGAGAATCCGATCGAATGCGGTATCTTGTTTGTGATTCGGTCGATACCATGTCACGCATGAGCGACGCGGTGATGGTCGAGTCGGCGAAGGGAATTTCGGATCACTTGGAAGGGCTTCTCCTCGATTCAGATTCGGATCAAATGGAAGATATCGTCGCCGCGAGTTTGGTTGTCTGTCTTGCAATTTTGAATCCAGTATCCGAAGCGATGCTCGCCTCCACCTCCGATCGAGCGGCAAGAGCAAAAGCCCGGCTCAACAAGCAATGCGAGCCCTGTTGAATTCTTCTTTGTGATTGTTGTCGATCCCCCTCGGCAACTTTCCTCCTCCTCCTCCGTCGGCTTTCGAGTTGGCGGGGGATTTTCTTTGATACGATGCGGCCATGCGTCTTTCGCTCTCGCTTCCGTTCCCGCCATCTAGCAACACTTACTATCGATCGGTAAGATTTGGCAAGAGTTGCCGCGTCTTGCTATCGAAGCGAGGTCGCGAATATCGAGAGGAGGTTTGCGACTTCCTCGCAAAGATTCTCGATGATGCAAGCGGGTTCCCCCTGCTCGATCGTCTCGAAGTTCATATCGTCCTGCATCCACCGAACCGCCGAAAGTTCGATCTCGACAATCGATTGAAAGCTCTTTGTGATGCTTTGGAACTCGCGGGAGTTTTCGAGAACGACGAACAAATCGACCTCCTCATCATCGAACGCGGCGAGATCATCAAGGGCGGCGGAGCCGAGGTCACGATTCAACCGATTGAAGGTCGTTGATCCCATCAAGTAGAATGTCGAGCATGATCCAACAAACTATCGAAAGCGTCTCGCAGTTCCTTTGCACCTCATCGAGTCTCGGCATTGCCGGGCTCGGTCTTGTCGCAACCACGCAACCCACCGGGGGAATCGTGAACGAATCGACGCTCCTCCCTCTCTCGCTGTTCCTCGGCGGAATCGTTGTCACGACCGCTCTCACCTGGCGAGCCGCCTCGATGAAGAATTCTCTCTTTCGCCGCCTCGACGATTTGGAGAATCGGCTCCTCTCCCTCGAAGACAAAAAACGCAAGCGATGAAATTCAACCGTCCATCTATGTTCGACAAACTCGCCGCGATCCTTTGGTCGATCTTTGCTGTTGCGATTCTTGCGGCGGCTTTGTGCGGTTGCTCCTCGGCCGTCCAGTCGATCAGCGCGGAAGCCTCGGACATCGACGACCTCTCTCGATCGAGCGAAGGGCGATTCGTCACGATCGGCGAATTGAGCGACGATGACAAAATTCACAACGAAACGAAACACGGCATCTCCGAACAACAAGCAATCCAAGACTCGGTCGCGACCATACGCGAGGAACTCCCGCGAGTTGAGGATCGTCAGCCTTGGTGGTCGAAGATGGTTGGACGAGTGGCAATTGCGGGCGCACTGATCGCGATACTTCTCATACTTTGGAATACAGGCATCGGACACCTCCTCCGCCGTCTCGTCTATTCCGTTTCGTACTTCATCCCGTCGGCGAGTAGGCGCGCTGCGGAGATGGATTCAAAGATCGCGAGCAACGATCACGATATGTCGATTGATGAAGCAATCGCCGCCCGTCGTGCTTCCGACCCCGCGTATGATGCCGCCTACGAAAACCTGAAACGGAGTAAACCGCAATGATGGAAATGATTCAAGGGATATGGGACTCGGCGTTCGCTTTGGTCGCTGGAATGATGGTTGGGATCCTCGCCTGTAAACTCGGCGTGATCGATTGGGCGATTGGACTATTCGTCAAGAGGTAGAGAATGCCGTCGATCTCGACAATCTATACGACGCTTGATTCGACGATCACGAACTCGACGACCTCTTTCGCGGAGGTTGTCGAGTCGTCGGCTCTTGTCGATGGTACGGAATACCATGTTATCTGTTACGGCTTGATTGAGGCGAGTACCAACAGTAACACCTACGAATGGAGACTCGTCGATCGGACGAACTCGGACGCTGTTCTTTCGGACTCGACGATCATTCGCGAACCTACGCAAGCGGCAAGATCGCAGACCTACGCATATCTCGGAAAGATCACCGCCGGATCGGATGGCGGCGGGATCGCACTTGAGCAACGAGCCGTCTCGGCCGCGACGAATTGTTCGACCCACTTCGTCTCGATGCTTCTCCTCGATCTCGACAATCTCGCTTCGACCGACTTTTTCTTTGCGAACGATCAAACCGGGGCAACCCATACGACCGCATTCGCGAAGCGAGTCTCCCACACTCTTTCCGATTCAACTCAAATCGACGGGCAATCGTGGCTCGTCTTTGGTTGGGCTGATTTTGCGACGAACTCCGAGTCGGTGAATACTGTTGTCTCACTCTCTCAAGATCAAGACGCAGACACCACGCTTCCGCAATACTCGTTCGAGGGCGAGGATTTGTCCGAGGAGCTTTCGTGGATGGTTTGTCGCCCCTACACGTTCTCAACTGGAAACAATGTCATCTTCTCGATCGAGTCGAAGGACGATGGGAGCGTGGCGAGTCAAAACGCATACATCGCCTCGACGCTCTTTGGCTTGCGTCTCGGCGCGTTCAAGAATTCCGATTCGTATTATGACGATGACGCGATCACCTCAACGGCTACAACTTTTCAAGAAATCGCAAGACGCACCGTGACTCCCGATAGTTCGGGCGATGTTGTCGCGGTTGGTTCGAGCATCTTTGTTCCCGCATCAACGAATCGAAAATCGTCGATCCGAATACAAGTGGACAACACGACCTCACCGAATACGGTTCCCGATGGCGAATGGGCGGCGAATTCCAACGACGGATCGGACGAACTCCCTCTCTTTTACCTCACAAAATACGCGGGAGTGGCCGACACGGCGGCGACCCTCGACCTCGACGCGAAGAAGACCTCGTCGGCTGATATAGGGTGGAAGCAAATCAGCCTCGCCGCGTTCACGACCGAACTTTCAATCGTCACTCCCGTGACCTTTGCGGCGGTAGCCACCCAATCATCGTCGAGCGGCGATGTTGCGGCTCAAGGGTATGATAGTGGGGACACGGCGGCGCAACCGTTCGCAAGTGGCGATCAAGCAAGCGAGGCAAGACCATGAGTTCAAACCCGACACGGGCGACAATATACGAAGATACAGCAATCACCTGCATGAGCCGAATCCTCGGCAACGATGCCGTCGCGATCACACAAAGCGACATCACCTCGATATCTTTAGAGACGTTCAAGAATACATCGACGACGGCAACTTCGACCACCGCTTTGACCGTTGCCGATGTCGTTTTCGATTCGTATCAGACCGATGCACGATGGACGAAGGATTCGACGGGATACAACTTCCGATATCAAGTTCCCGCGTCGGTCTTCGATGCCGGGGACGCGACGTATCGCCTCGAATTCGAGTTCACCCCCGCAAGTCAGCCCGTCTTTTTTGTGATCTTCATTGTTGATACTGTCGAGGTCTTTTCGTCGTGATTCTTTACTGGTCGAAAATCTTGGTAATCCTCGGAAGCGAGGTTGTGAGAACAGGGATTGCCCTATGCGCTTGAAGCTCCATGTCGACTTGACCGAGGAACAACTCGCCCAAAGGTACGATCGAACCCTCTTGGCTATCCATTCCAAGTTCGCGAAATGGCTCGTCGGATTGAAAATTCCAATCGTCGCGTATTCTATCCAGTGGAACGCCGTCGATCATGACGACGATCCGCATCTTTTCGTCTTTGTTGATTTGATCGAGGATTCTCCCGTCGAGATAAATTCGGAATTCTTCGACGAAGTACATCTCGGAGGGTCGGGTCATGGATGACCGAGACGGAAAAGGTAGATTCAACGTCGGCAACTCCTACTCGTTCGCGCATCGGCCGGAAGCCGCAAATCGAAAGGGACGACCGAAAGGGCGATCGTTGCAAGACAATCTCCGCGCGATGCTCGATGACAAGGAGACGGGCGAGGGGTTGGCGGATGCCCTTGTTCGAGCGGCGGTCGATCGAGCATTGAAAGGGGATTTTCGCTTTTGGCAAGAGATCATCAATCGCATCGATGGGAAAGTCCCGCAACAGATCGACGGCGTGGAGGGAAGTTCCTTGACCTTTGTCATCGATGAGGCGGTACAATCACTATCGCGAAATGGAAAATCTCGAAAATGACAACATCCACCGCCTCGAAGTTCTCCCGCAACAACTGAGATTCCTCACCTCTACGGCGCGCGAAATACTCTATTCCGGCGCTTTCGGAAGCGGAAAATCTTTTGCATGCGCCCTCCGTTGCGCGATGCGAGCGAGCGTCCCCGGCTCCCGCGAGGGTCTTTGTCGAAAAACTTTCACGTCGTTGAAGCGATCAACGCTGAAAAGTCTCTTGGAGCCCGACGGCGTATTGCCTCCGATCTTGCCGCCGGGATCGTATATCCACAAAAAGATCGATAGCGAAATCCATATCAAAGGCGGCGGGACGATCATGCTTTTTGGGCTTGAAGACGCTAATCGCATAAGTTCCACGAATTTGAGCGGGGTTTGTTGTGATGAATGCGTCCAACTTGAGGAACGCGACTGGACAATGCTTCGCGGCAGAATCCGGCTCTCGCTTCCAAATTTGCCGAATCAAATATACGGGGCTTGCAATCCAAGCACCCCGCAACACTGGCTCGCAAAGCGATTCGGACTTGCGGGTGGTTACAAATGCGCGCCAAATTGTGAAGCGATCACGACTTGCAGTTCGGACAACTGGTTCCTCCCGCCGGACTATCTCGCCGACTTGGAAACTCTCACAGGGGTGGCGGGGCGGCGTTTTCGGGACGGGATTTGGTGTGGATCGGACGGCCTTGTGTATGATCAATGGGACGAGACTCGCTTTGTCGTCGATGAAGTTCCGACCGAGTTCGATCGGCTCATCGTGGGCGTGGATCAAGGATTCCACAATCCGACTTGTTTTCTCTTGGTTGGCTTGCTCGACCAACGAGTTTTCGTGATTCGTGAATTCTACGAACGACAAAAACTAGAGCAAGAAGTCGTCGAGATGGCGCAACAGTGGAAAGAGGAACATCCCGCGATTGATTGTTTCGTGGTTGATCCGGCGGCGGCAACGCTTCGAGCCGCGCTTCGGCATGTCGGGCTTGATGTCTTGAATGCGAAGAATCCCGTCTTTCACGGTATCCAAACGGTCGCATCAACGCTCAAAAACGATCCCGAAGGAAAGCCCCTTCTCTCGGTTCATCGAAGTTGTACGAATTTGATTCGCGAGTTTGGTTCGTATGAGTGGGCGACGAATCAAGACGGGACTCCGAAAGATATGATTCCCAAAAAGCAATATGACCATGGACTAGACTCACTACGGTATTCTGTACTAGAACTGATATCGCTTCGCCACGCTCCCGCACTTCGAGAGATCGGGGACTTGAGCGGCGAGGAAACAACAATCGATCCGATTCTCGATGAGAGACTTTGGACGGAGATTTGACATGCTCGAAAAGTTCCGCAAGGGCAAGGACGACAAGCAAACAAAAGCAACCGACCGCATGGCGTACATGGAAGCGAGCGTCCCCGCGTGGCAAACTCAGAGCATGAGCCGACAACGCTCGCGCGGATATTCGGCATTGATGGCGAGGTTTCATGGTTGGGTGTACGCGGCGGCGATGATAAACGCTCGCGGCGTAGCGGCTCAATCGCTGAAACTGTATTCGGCAAGACCGACAAGCGGAGCGAAATCGATCGTCGATACGCGGAAAATAGGATCGGCAAAAGCCGCCTATCTTCGAGGACAACGAGAAAACAAGCCCTCGACCTTTGTTCAACGAAAGTCCATGCACGAAGAAGTTGTCGAAGTCTTTTCGCATCCCGTCCTCGATCTACTCGACAGCCCATCGCCGGAGATGGACGGATATACCTTGACCATGCAACGGATGTTGAATTTGCAACTCACTGGAAACGCATATCTCCATCCAATCGTGAGCGATACCATTGGTGTACCGATAGAACTTTGGAACATGCAAAGCGACCTCGTCGCGGTGATGCCCGACGGCGAACTCGATTTGGTGGACTTCTACCAATACGGGCGACTTCCAAACGTCAAGGACTTTCGCAAAGACGAAGTATTGCACGAAAAAATCCCCAATCCGTCCGATCCGTTCTACGGCTTGGGATGGGTGGCCGCCGCGACAAGTGCAATCGATCTCCTCGACACGATGGACGAGTTCGAGCAAAACACGCTCGACAACCAAGCGCGCCCCGATTGGGCGGTGATGGTGAAAGAACATCTCACCGATGCGCAATATCAAAGGTTATATCAACAAATCGAGAAGCGACTTCGAGGAAAAAACAATCGGGGTCAGCCCTTCATATTTGAAGGGGCAATGGATGGGAAATCGATGTCCTTTGCACCGAACGAACTCGGATTCACCGAAGGCGAGAATCGCAAAGTCGAAGTCATCGCGGCAATTTCGGGCGTATCGGTGACTCAACTCAAAGCAAACGATCCGAACTTGTCGAACGCTCGCGAAGGGTCGCTCGGTTGGCTTCGCGGAACGATCGTCCCCTATCTCGCACTAGACGAAGGATTCCTCAATCGTCAGCTCTTGCCGATGTTCGGGGAGTTCGCCGATACTCTTTTCCTCGCATACGATGATCCCGTTCCGCAAGATCGAACCACGCAAGCGACAATCAACGCAAGCGACGCGGCGGCGGGGATTCGTACACGAAACGAGATTCGATCGGACATGGGTCTTGAACCCGTGGTCGGGGGCGACGAGTTATTGGTTCCGGCCGGATCGATTCCGATTGATGTTGCAATCGAACAAGCGAGGAACCCGCAACCGATGTTCGGGCAATTTGCAAAAGAGGAAACCGAAACAAAAGCCCCTCCCGTTCCCGTCGATGGCAAATGTCCCGACGGTTGGCACTATATGAACGAGACGGATAGTTGCATGGAGGGCGAATCCCATCCATCTTCGACATATTCAATCGAAAAAGCCGACGATTGTGTTTCCAATAAAATTTCGATCCTCATCTCTGAAGGCTATTCGCAAGAGCAAGCGGCGGCGATTGCCTACGCGCAATGCAGCGCAAAAGCGACCGAATCCAAGGGAGTTCCCGAAACGGTAGACTCGCCGAAAGCACCCGAGGATCGGGAATGGGACGCGGGAGAAGCAATCGCCCGGATCAAGAAGTGGGCGACCAACGCCGACGGCGAAATCAGTTGGAAGACATATCGAAAGGCTTTCGCGTGGTACGACGGCGAGCGTCAAGAATTCCAAGAATCCTACAAATTGCCGCATCACGATGTCATCGATGGCACGTTGAAGGTTGTTCTACATGGCGTGAATTCCGCGCTCGCGTTCTTGTCACGAACCGAAATGAATCCGAGCGACGAAGCAAAGGCGAAGGCTCATCTCGAATATCATCGCGAGCAATTCGGAAAAGATGTCGAGGAAAAGAGTCACGAATGCCAGTGCAAGAAGAAGGAAAAACCAATATCGGCGAAAACGCTATGGGAGAAGTCCCGATCGCTTGTTGGCGATAAAGCCGCCCCGATTGACCGAGGGAATTCCGATTGGGAGTCGATGATGCGGGAAACCGCGAAACCGACCACCGCTTTTCGAGATCAACTTGTTTCGATCTTCTCAACAGAGATCGAAGGATTCCTCGAAAATTCGGGAGGCTTGGGCGAGTTTATTACAAGCGCGGAAGCCGATCAAAAATTCCGAAAGATAACGGGCGAATTCGTGGACGAGATAATGCTCACCACTGGACAACGAGAACTCGATCGGCTCGGAGTCGAGAGAATGTTCAATCCATTGAATCCGACAATCACGAACGCTCTCGACGACTACAAAAGCCAACTCGTCGAGACGCTCATTGTCGGAACAGGAAAAGAGATTCGCGACAAAGTCGATCTCGGTATGCGCCATGGTGATTCAACCGACGAAATCGCCGAACGGATTCGATCGCTCTTGGCGAAAGAGCCGGAGAGCGGAAGAATACCGATCGAGGCAAGAGCGGAAATGATCGCTCGAACTGAAGTCGCGATGATAAACGAGATCGGACGACTCGAAGCGTGGAAGCAATCGGACGTAGTCAAGGCGAAGCAATGGCAACTCGCGGCGGGAGCTTGCGAATCGTGCAGCGCACTGGCGGCACTTCAACCAAACCCCATTCCGCTTGAAGCCGTATTCGCGAAGTCGGGCGATATTGTCGGCAAGATCAGGGTATGGCGAAACTTGATGACCGCCCCATTGCACCCGAATTGTCGTTGCGGTACGGTCGAAGTGTTTGAAGAAGAACTCGAAACGGGCTACGAACAGTTGGAAGGCTTTTGAAAATGAAGAAAAACGAACGAATCGATCTCAAGGACTACTCGGCGAACTTGAACGCGGATATCCCCGCGAGAACTTGCATCGCCTATATCTCGACGGACACGGTCGATGAGGAGTCGGAGGTTGTAATTCCAAGAGGAATTCAGACTTCGAGATTCACGAAGGGCGGCGGGACAGTGTTTTGGAATCATGACTACTCGGATCCAGTGGGGGTTTGTCAGTGGCTTGAAGTGAACGAAAACGGGGTCGTCGCCTCAACATACTTCCCCGAAAAGCCCGAAGGGCATGTCGGAGA
>VTLG01012180.1_pt1 | contig 10573 bp, 10 predicted proteins | sample 4694571 | NCBI WGS metagenome assembly VTLG01 (sample SAMN12604809, study PRJNA352737) | marine metagenome | biome: ENVO:00000447; feature: ENVO:00000209|ENVO:00000569|ENVO:01000036; material: ENVO:00002151; isolation source: viral sequences binned using virsorter ... | reverse complement strand
TACATTGATGGTAATGCCACCTGCCCCGCTATTGGGTATTATGTTACCAGAAGTGTTAGGTATAAATAATTCTGGTCCCATTTCTCCTACAATATATGGTTTAGATTGAGAAACTGAACCTCCTCCTGCCCTTCCTTCTAATTCTGAAACATCGAAATCTGCATAATCAATATCTGGAGGGGTCATCATATCCATCAGTGCTACATTAAATGCAGCTCCAGCTATCATTCCAGCTGCTACAGCTCCTGCAAAACCCCAACCACCAGTCTGTGCTGTAATATCAAAAGTTTGTTTGGCTATCGCCATACCCATAATAGCTCCTGCTATTGCACCAAACGTTGCTGCTAATACTTTATTACCATTAGCTAGTTTTTGAGTTGCGTATATCATACCAAACATAGATGCTTTCATAAGTATTTGTGAAACAATCACACTTCTCATAGCACCATTCAGTGCTACCTTACTACCTATAGCTGCCTTTTCTGTGCTAATTTCTCCCATCCTAGCTACACCTTCTGCTTGGATAGTTGCGATTGAGGTCAGCATTGTTTTAATATTCATAGCTTGCATCATGTTAGTAATAGGTAATATACCATTTAATATTTTAAAGGTTAGTATTGTTTGTAACACATCTGTACCAAGGAAACCAAATAAACGTACAAGCATTGTTAAAGGTGTTGCTATTAAATGTAATAAACCCGCAATTCCTTGTCCTTCATTAGCGAACCTCTTTAAAATAATCACTACATCATGAATTATCTCAGAAAACATAAGTAAAGTTTCTATAGCCATCTCTTTAATTAATTCACCCATTGGAGTAAGCCCTACAAGTATTCCATCTTCAATAACTACAAATAAATCTTCAAGTTCCGACACTACATTATGTAATACCATAGAAAATTCATTCAAAAATCCCTTACTCTTTCCTACTTCGTCTGATAATAAGAAAGGAGCAGCCAAAGCATTCTTAACTCTTTGTATTTGCATCTCCAAAGAAGCCTGTTGAATTTCTGCCATCTCAGTAGCTGCACCAGCTGAATTTTGTAAATCATCTACAGCACCTTGGAATTCATCAGCGTTTTGAACTAAGTGGACAAAAGCAGTAGCACCACGTACATTTAAATCTTCCAGTAACGTAGTCATCAATTCCACATCGGATGCTGCGGGTCCCATTGCTTCTTGGAAATCTTTAGCTATTTCAGTTAATTGTTTGAACTCTCCATTAGCGTTAACTATCTGTATACCCATCTTAGCAAATGCAGCAGTATTATCCTCAGCGTGTTGTGCAAACTCAGCTAATGCCTGTCTTAAACCACGACCTGCAATACCTGCTTCTAATGCACGGTTTGTTAATACTTGTAAAGAACCTAATAATTGGTCTACACTTTGACCAGTAGATACAAAGAAAGGCATAGCAAATTTCACAGCACTAGCTAAATCCTGATATTCAATCAAAGATTTATTAATAGCATGAGCAAATTTATCTGTTAATGCAGCTGAATCAGACATTTCTAGTCCAAAACCAAATATTGTCTGTGTGGTTAACTTAGCTATAGTATTGTGGTCTCCATTAACAGCCATAGCTAATTTTAACGTGTCTTGTAAAACCATCTGAGATTCCGCAGCGGATAAACCGGCGGAAGCAAACTGATAAAGACCTTCTGCGGCATTATCTAAGCTAATACCATATTGTGTACCAAACTCTACAATTTGGTCACTAAGACCAAATAAAGTATCTTGACTAGTTTGGAAAATAGATTGTGCATTTATAAGTTGCTTTTCAAATTCTTGAAAAGTACCAATGACTTGGTCCATTTTCATTTTGAGGGCCATAAAAGCGGCCCCTGCAACAGCTATTGATTGTGTTACAGTTGTACTGAATGAGGTTTGTACAGCATCTAATTGTTGAACAAATTCCTTAGTTAATTGATTTCTCATTCTTATTACATTTTCATTCTTCTTCATTTCTTGTCTAATTTTTTGCAGCCTCTCCTGATGTTCTCTACCAGCTTTAGCTCGCTCTCTATTAGTTTTTCTTTCCTGAGAACCCAACGTTCTGTCTAAATTAATACCCTTTTCTATGGTTTGGTTTAAATCACTAACCTTTCTTTCAGCTTCATCCCACTCTTCTCCAATTTCTTTTATACGTGTATTATGTTCTGTTAAGTCTGCGTTTATACCACGTTGTTCTCTTTCATATTTCCCAACCTTTTTATTTATCTTATCCCAATTATCCACCCTTTTTTGTTCACTATCACTAATCGTTTCTCCGGCTTTTAATCTTTTCTTTATATCCTCAACACCCTTTCTCTCAGCATTACGCCTTTTGCGCAATGGAATTAAATTTTCTCTTAACGTATCTCTTTCTACATTTAAACCATCAACTATCTCTTGTCGAATTCCTGCTTCTTTTTTAGAGCCTTCAATAATGGAATTCTGTTCTTGCCGCATATCCTTTAAAATTCCTAAAGCCGCGGCACGTTTTTCTGGGTCTGGCCCGCCTAAGGTAGCTTCTAAGTCCTCCTCTATGGTTGCTCCTGTTCCGGGGTCTAAATCCATAGCCTTCATACGCGCAGCAAAAGTTGTCATGTTACCTTCCATTGCGTTTAAATCGGCAGCGAACTCCGCTGCAACATCAGGGGCTTCTAAATCTAATCCCTCATAACCAACAGGTGCTACTCTACCAGTCTTTTGAAAATCAGCAACCGTTTTTGCATGGACCTCTGCACCAGTTTCATCAATTCTTTTCATTTCAGACTCTAATAAATCAAAAGATTCTCTAGTCATTCGGTCAGCATCTTTGCTAACTTTCATAGAATCTTGCATATCTTGGGCTCTTGAATGAGAAGCCGCTTGATAAAGGGTTTTTAATTCCCTATGAGCAGGAGCAGTATCGAATATAAATTCGGTTATTGCTTCTCCCCTGTAGTTAATTGCTTTTGACATTAATTGAATACGTCCTTAAATGTGCTTTTGGTTTTCTTTTCTCCACTATATTTTCTTTTCCTCAGGAGATAGTCGTTATATTGACTTCTTATTTGAGGTTTATTCTTTGCCATTTCACCTATATCTTTTGAATCATAACCATCAAAAGAATGAAGAATATGATATTCACTCAGGGCTATAGTCAAACCTCTTATTTCATGTGGAGGAGTTCTTTTTATTTCCTCCCACGACATATTCAGGTCTTTCATTAGAGGGATGTAACAGTTCACCACTTCTGGTGATTGCTCCATCCACTCTAAAAATCCGATTTTGCTTCTTCTGACTGTAAGATTTTATTAGATATTCTCCATCTCAAAGTAGATGGAAATTTAGACCAATTTTCCTCAGTGATAAAAATATTTTCTTTATCCATATCATTAGCCTTATTTATCATTGTAATTACTCTTACAGCTGCTAATTGGCTATAGTGTTTGGTCTTATCTTCATCAGAGGCTTCATCATCGGGCATAGCCATTCGTGGTTCTTCTGATTCGGTTAATTCACACCATTGTAACGGTACTTCTTTACCGTTATATCCTACTTTTGCGGTTTGTATAGTATCAGTTAGCGAAACTAACTCATCTATCGTCCATGTCTCTTTATTTGCTTTTTCCATTATTATTCCTCCTTAATGGGAGTGTTAATCGTATACTTTATCGTATGTACCGTCGTCGTATACTAGTAACTTGTAATCTATTCCTAGTTTTTCTTTAATGAGCTTTTTACCTGTTTTTTTGGGTTCTGGCTCAGGTTCAGGTTCAGGTTCAGGTTCTGGTTCAGGAGTAGGTTCAGGAACAGGCTCTTCTTCAAGAACCTCTTCCTCTACTTCCTCGGCCATTTCCTTTTTATCCTTCTTAGCCATATTTTACCTATAGTTCTGTTGCGCCAGTTACTGTAGTATAACCTGTAGTAACTATTCTAGGAGTTACATGAGATGTAAATTCCATAGTCTCTTCTGTTATACCATCTGGATTAACTGATACTGAGTAACTAGTGACTGTACAATTCTGAACACAGAGAATTTCTGTACCAGATTTTAACATCACATGTAATCTATAACCATAGTTTACTGTAGGTTTTTCAAGACCAGTGTAAGAATTACCTGCTACTCCAGCAGTTACGTTTCCTGATACTCCCCATCGTCCAGAGTTATATCCATCGCCGTTCCAAATAGTAGCCCAAGCACTGTCAGACTTTTTCTTTGTAAGACTTATTGTAGTCTCTTTCTTAATTTCTGCTTTTAAAGTTGTACGTTGTCCTATATAAGCAACATCTTCATCTGTAGCTCCTAGGCCTACGTCTACTCCTGTTAAATCAGAAACTTTAGCTGTAGCCGCTGTTGCATCAGTTCTTTCACGAGCAAAAGCCGTTCCAGAGGATGCTCCTGCTATTTGATGACCTGAAGTAACATAAACATGATTACCTATTTCAGCTGCTATATATACAGCTACATCTCTTCCAAGATAATAAACCATAGTATCAGAGGTCTCCTGTGCCTGTTCCGGCTATCATACCTACAGCATCAGCTGAAACCATAATTGGGTCTACATAAGTCATAAACTCCATAGTCTCTTCTGTTATACCGTCTGGATTTAATGAAACTGTGTGTCCTTGAATGCAAGTATTACGTAAAATAAATACTTCTGATGTATCCTTCATCTTTACATATACTCTGAATCCGAATCCTATATCATCCGGTTGACCAGCTAGATTTGCTCTTATACCTGTTCCAGCCTCGTTTACGCCCCAACGTGCGTTGTTGAAAACCTCTTCCCATACTCTGTCACTCTTCTTACGTGTGATAGAACATGTAGTTTCCTTCTTAATTTCTGCTTTTAAGACCTGTCTCTGACCAAAATATACAACGTCTTCATCCGTTGCACCCATAGACAAATCAACACCTGTTAAATCCGCAATCTCATTAGAATACGTCGGTGTGCCTGAAGTTCCTGCTGTTTGTGAGTTGAAAACACTATCTGAACCGGCATCGTTACATGCTAAAGGTCCAGCAAAAAGTGTATCTGCGGCAACATAATCATCTGCACTTGTTGCACCAGATTCAACGTCAAGAGCTTCAAGGGCATCACTGTCTGCTTCTAATCCAATACCCACATCTGCGTCTTCAGTGGTAATTGCGACTTTAACATCTCTTCCTAGGAAATATGCCATTCTTAATTTCTCCTGCGTATCGTCATACGCTAGTATATAACTTTATACGGCGTGGTAGTATATAAAGCTTTCCCTAATTATGTAATATGGCTCTATTTATCTCCCTTTCTAATTCTATATATAGCTCTTATCTTTAATATTGTGCTATCTGAGCTAAATAAGGAGCTCCCCACATAGACATAACGTGAGGCCAGAAACGTCCTTCCCTTCTGTATTGCCATTGTATTGTATTTAATTGATGATTAAAATTATTAGAACCATACATCAACCCCTTTTGCATCATTTCCCTAGTAGTGCCGTGTAGCCTTCCATAACCTTCAATAAAATTAGGTGCATCTATGTTATCCAGAATGTTCTTATATATCTCCTGTTCATAATCGTCTGGTATTATAACTGCCATAGAACCTGTGTGACCCCTACTTGTTATACGTCTATTCATTGTTTCGTTATTAGCGTTTATTCTAGCACTTGATGCACTAGTATTAGCACGTTTTAAAAGATTTGCTGCCTTCATGTCAAATACAATTCTAGCTTTCTCAGATTGAGAAATATTTCCAGCTTCTTCCATCATAGCTAATAAAGCATATCCTGATTGAATTCTAACATTTTCTTCAGCAAACGCTTGATGTTTAAATAAAAACTTATCTGCTCCGGACCTCCACATTTCCAATTCTATTGCAGCAGTTAAGAAAGGGTTCTTCGATACTGTTAAATTCTGTGTAAAAGCTCCTTGATGGGTATGCCACTCTGATAGAATATGATTTACAAAATCAGTAGCTGATGCAGCTGCTTCTGCTTTACCTACTCCAAATGCCGCTCTTGTTATATATTTAAGTGTAGCCCTATTAGATAGAGATATTTCATTAAGTGCAGCTCCTCTTATATTTTGACCTCCTTCCCATGGTTGGGCTCCCTTCGCAAACATACCTTTACCTAATGGCCCGGTACTTCTCCTACCATAAGGAGACCTCATCTGTTCCGGTGATAAAGCTTCCTCAGCCGTTCTGAAAGTGACACTAGCCCTATCTCTAATTGCTCTTATAGCCTTGTTATAATCTGGTATAGCTCTATGCTTATAATATTTATATATCTTATCCTTAATTTCATCGGTGTCGTTCCTTGCAATAGCGCCATCTACTTCCTTTTTAGTCATTATCTTACCACGTGTCTGGCCGTGTTTCATTCCTGAAGTTATCTCCATGTTAGTAAAATCACCGATATGTACTCTACCACCCATGCTATATGCATAATCCATGGACTTATTGAAACCTATAGTCTGCTCACCCCGTGTTCCTAACTTCTGAACCCCCTCTACTTGGTCAAGGACGTGTTCCTCAGGCATATCAGCTTCAGGTGCAATGGTGACCTCTCTGGATGGTTGGGGGGTCCAGTTTGGGTCCTCAGTAGTAAATCTAGCTCTTAACTCCTTATTCATATAAGAAAGAAGAGTACCTGTAGATGTAGCCGCTATGCGGTCATACTGCCTCTCCATAGATACCAAAGTTTGGTGGTCCTCAGGTAAAACTGACTCCAACGGTGTAGCAGGTATACCTTCTTGCCCTGAAGATGTAAATTGTCCAACGAATATACTCGCGGTGTCTCCTAATAATGCTCTTGCCATGAGATGATGAATATTAGGACGCATATCTGGATTCATATAATTTGGTTCAACTTTTTCCAACTCTACTATAAATCTTCGCCAAATATCATCTCCCGTAATTGCATACGCTTGGTGTACATCGAAACCAATATCTTCGTTACCTAACCATGACATCATATCCCCCAAGTCGTGCTGGTGTAATCTTATCCACGCCAAAGATAGTTCTCCCATATCCACTTCAATACCCACTGATTTATATAACGCTCTCATATTCTGCACAATATGATGTCTTTCTGTTATTTCAGGAGACAAGAACCAAGCTCTTGCCATTGGGCCAGTAAGTTTTTGTACTGGTATAGAATACCCTCTCTCACTTATACCTCCTGCATTATCAATAGACGCATTAATATCTATACCGTGAAATTTAATTAATCCCCCTTTACCACCGCCGCCGGTTTCCTTTATGTTTCGTGTATAAAAACGGTTGTCTCCCATTGGGAGGGGACGATAGGCTACAGGGAAATAACCTACACCTATACCCATCACGCCAGCATTTAACTTAGCTTCTTTTTTACCTTTAACTACGTTAATAAAACCACGTGTTTTACTTCCAAGTAGTTCGCCAAAAGTTTTACTCATGGCTAAGTCCTATAATTTTTAAAATGTATTGTAAATTGTGCAGTAGCACCAAACCATTGAAATTCTTCTAAATACCCTACGTCTCTCCAAACCTCTAACTGTCTTTGTAATACTTCCAATTCTTCTTCTTCATATACAGCCCAATCTATATCTACTACATAATTAGCTATATTAATCATCATCCAATTTAATAATTTACGTTGTTTATATGGAGTGCTTCCTATTGTTATCTCTGTGTCCTTATCTATAAGTACATGTACCGCATAGGCAGCTCCATATACTTCTCCTGTACCAGCAGCTGAAGAACCTCCAAAAGTAACATCCTGTCCAAAAAACTGTTCATCAAAACCGGCTGATAATAAATTCACAATTATAGCAGGAAATTTTAAATTTTCAGTCTTAGGAAAATGTCCATAGATGTAAATATCTTGGTCTGCTGCTGTATCTGTATTAATCTTATCACTTATACCCATCATCAGGGCTCTTTCTATTACATTTAAATAATCTTTAGCCATTTGCTCTCCTTAGAGATGTCCGGTCTCCCCGCAATCTAAGGGCTCCTATTTCCATATATTCATCTCTATAATCTTTAATGTTGTCTACTCTCCATTCAGCAGATTTATAAAGGTATATGTCTTTTATTTCTACAGCTGCTGAAGCTGTTAGTTCTACAACAAATCTTGTTAGCTCATGAGTAGATGAGCCATATAATTTGTCTACGTCTAATATAGTATTATTTGTAGCTGCTGTAAATGTAGTTCCTGTACCATCTTTGTATATAGTTGTAGTATCTCCTACAGCTATATCTCTAATAGGTATATCAATAATAGTAAACTCACTACTTGATAAAGCTAATGTTCCATCCCACTTTAAACTTGTAGTTGAACTATTTTCATTACCTACTAATGTCATATAATCTAATGTACCACTAGTTTTAATCTTAAATTGAATCCTATCTGATTCATAACCTGCTGTTTCGTCTGGAAATGTAAATACAGTAGTTTGCTGTGTAGCTGATACATTTGAAGGATTTTGTATAACCCTTTCAATATCTAATAATTTATCGTAAGTTTCTATTTCATCAAATTGTGTAGTTTCGCTGAAATTATCTAGAGCTTTAATATAAGCTAAAGAAGGTAAATAAAAAGTACATGCTCCTGTTATTCTATGTCCAGACTCTTCTAGTTTACCAGAACGGCTAACAACAGGGCTCTGAAGCGCAGAAAGCCCCGGTAAAAGTAGTTCTGGAGTACTTACATGGTAGGCTTGGTCTGTGCCATCAGCTTGCGTTACATTGCTTGATGTCTCATACCCAAAACTTACAGCTGGTCCAGCCAAATCAGTAGTTCTTCCACCACCCGCGCCCGGACTACCATCAATATCTTTCTTTGTACCTACATCTTTACTAAAAATAGCATCCCTTTTAAAAATTAGGTCACGCACTTGTCTTGTGCGATGATTTAAATTCCTTAATAATTTAGGCATATTCACCGTTCCTAATTTTACTGTATTAACCATTACATATTCCTTGGTCTATTCCTTGTATTTAATGTATTATCGCTACCATCAATATTTTTATTCCAATTCACATCTCCTTGACTGGAATCAGCATTGTATGAAGTCCTCTTTATACTTGTAGTTATCTTTGAATTTAATGCATCCGTTGCCATATGCTTAAACCTCATATAAGGTTCATCATCAGCATAAGATAAGAATATATCACCTATCTTAAGATTCTTTATACCCATACCATTCTGTGCTATACTTGCCAAATAAGAAGAATAAAATATAACAGCATTATCATAAGCATTATCAGTATCTACTGCGAAAGTTAAACCTGATTGTACCTCGAACCATTCAGTAGCCATACTGATTATCTCTGACATGTTACTATCATCTATTTCTGTAGATTCTATTCCTGTTAATATTCTAACTCTAGTTCCTATTTGGTCTAAATCTAATGTTGAATCTCTTGTTATTGCCATTATATTACTCCCACCAACATTGCACCGCTTCCTGTAGCCATCATTACTATCAAGCCTATCCACCAGCGCATACTAGTCTTTATATCATCTTCCCACTTTTCGTGGTGTGATAAGTGATTCGTAAAGAGAGTTTCGAACTTATCCATCTTATTAAAGATGGTCTTAACTCGTTCATCCATACGTATCATCAGTTCTTCTCTTTCGAATTCTTTCATATTATCCTCATGGTGTTGTCGTATCAAATTCATCTGCTCTAAATATTATTGTATGAGTACCAGAAATACCTGAACCACTCTTTGCGTCAACTTTACAAGAGACTAATTCTCCTGCATTCACAGTAATGTGAGCAGCTGTTCCTAAACTTAAAATATTTCCAGACTGGTCAGCACCGCCTAAGAATCCACCATCTGATGTTTTTGTTACGTTTGAACCCCCATAGTAAATTGTGTGTACTGAAAAATCTGGAATCATAGACCCCATATTATCTAAACCACCATCATAATTGACCCACCATGCTATTATTTTACCGTTAGATGGGGCTACCCATGAACCGTCTCTCGAAGCGGAAGTAACATTACCAGCAGCTGAACCAAAGGAAACATAACTATCTTGACCAGTTCCTACATCTGTTACTCCTCCAGTAGCCATCAACATAATATTATTCCATGTACCTGTTGCATTACCTGAGGCGTCTAATACGAAAAGTGCATCTGATGCTTGAGCTCCACCATAAAATCCTATTGTGTTATTAAGAACAACAATATGTCCACAAATGTCGTCTCCAGCGTCCCTGAAAGTAACTTTACCTGCTGAATCAGCCACTCTTAATATTATATCATCATCAGCTACTATCTGTAAATCTCCATCAGCGCGTTGATTTATATAAGTTCCTGCGTCTCCAAATTCTAATTTAGCAGTTGAGTCTGCTGCTCCTACTGTAATGTCAGTTCCGTCAAATGTTAAGTTGTCAGCACCACCGAATGCAGTTGAGTTATTGTATTGGAATTGTGTGCTAGAACCTGCGGCTCCTCCGCCTTCGCCTCCAGCGCCACCAGCTCCTCCACCACCAGCTCCCTTTTCCCCTGCTGCACCATCAGAACCGGGAGCACCCTTTGCACCTTTTGCTCCTGCTGCACCAGTAGCGTTTGAACCTGTTGGTCCTACTGTACCTTTCTGTCCTTTATTCTCAGGACCT
>VTLG01008588.1_pt1 | contig 10577 bp, 12 predicted proteins | sample 4694571 | NCBI WGS metagenome assembly VTLG01 (sample SAMN12604809, study PRJNA352737) | marine metagenome | biome: ENVO:00000447; feature: ENVO:00000209|ENVO:00000569|ENVO:01000036; material: ENVO:00002151; isolation source: viral sequences binned using virsorter ... | reverse complement strand
GTATAATTTTTAGATCCTAAAACTTTATCTATAAAAAATTGTCTATTTATTTTATCTCCTTTTGAAAGAGCTCCTTCAAATAATTTTAAACCTATATTTATAAGAGGACTTGGTGCTTCAGGTAATTCAAATGGTCTATTTAATAAATCTTGTTCTTGTTTAATTATTTCTTTTAATTGAGATGCAGTAACGTTATCACCAGGATTACCACCACCATATTGAAGAGGATCAGAAGATCTCATTTCAGCTGCTGTTTTGGAATATTTATGATCAGGAGCATAACCACCCATTGGATCTTGTCTACCAAGTCCGCTGTTTGCGTTATTATTGTTATTATTTTTTTCTGACATACCAGTATCTGAAGTTCGTTCCATACCGGCACCTTTACCAACTCTAAACCCAACTCTTGCAATCCCACCTTTATTCAGACCTGCTCTAGCTTCTGCTTCAAATTCTTCAAAAGACATTGGTTGTAGTCCTTGTTCTTCCATATCAAATACGTACTTTTGATATTCTTCTTCTAGTAGTGGATCTGCCATTGCTAAATTTCCAATACCTTCATTTTGTTTAGATGCTAGTCCTTGAAAATAATCTTCTAAGTTATCCATATATTCTTGAGTGCCTCTAAGTTCTTTCATTTCAGGAAACACTCTTTCAAATTCTTCCATGTATTCTTGTAATTCAAACTCAGCCATTTTTTGTTGAGTTTCTTGTGGTGATTTAGGTCCTTCATTACCTGAGTAGGTAATTTTTGATGCGCCTGTGTCTAGTGATTCTAATCCTGTTTTCATATAATTTTTATGTTAGTTTAAAAGCAGGATTTTAACCTGTGGGTTTCTTACATTACTTGTTTTTGTCAAGTAAATCAAGCCTATGTTGTAACTTCTCTAGGTTTAATTTCTAAGGCAGATAGCACTACATGTAGTCTATTTGCTGTTGCTGCCGTTACTTTTAATATCTCACTTTCTTGTAACACAAGAGGTGCTGATAAAAGTTCCGTGGTCCCATTAGCAGATATCGATTTAGTCTTAAATAAACTAAATACAGCAGTGGCTGTATCTGTAATGGTTATTGTTATAGTATCTGAATTACCAGAATCTTCTGACACTATTATAGATTTAATTACAGCTGTTGTTGCCGATGGCACTGTATATAATGTCGTAGCCGATGTGGTAGTTAAATCTACTTTTTTATTTACAAATGTATTAGCCAAAGAAAAAAGCCTCCGCTTCTGCTTCTTCTTTTAAATCTTGTTGAAAAGAAGTATTTAATTTTTGCACTATACTATCAACATCTCTAACAAAAGATTGTTGTACTTGTTGATCGTAATCTTCTAATGGTTGTGTAAGTGATTGTACTATTCTTGCCATTATCTTCTTCCGTCTGGTTGTATATCTAATCTAAATGTACCAAGTTTCCAAAATTGACTTGTGCTACTATTAGATACTTTTAACGATATAGATCTAGCACGTGCACGTGTATCTATTTTATTTGTACTAGATGTTATAGTAAATGGTCCAAGTGATGAACTAGCTTGTGTTTGATTAGGAAAGTCTCTTAAATTTAATGTAACAACACTATCTCCTGTTTGTGATAAAAAATCTGGTAATACTCTTCTAATTTTCATCATAAACTCACCATCACCAGCAAGTCCTTGTTGACCTATATCAAAATCTCCTGATTGTATGTTTGCCGTAATAGATGTAGTTGCACCCTCTTTAACTTGATCTAATCCTGTTTCGTGTTCATAGTATGTAGACACACCATCAGTACAACCAATAACATGATCTTTATTACTTGTAGCTGTTGTGCCATCATCGTCGTATTCTGTTGCGTGTGGTTTACCAAATACAGCAGAGTCTTGCCAAGAGGTTCTAGCTAATGTTCCTGTGGTCCACACTGGTCGTTCTGGTGTTGAATCTAAATAATTATAACACACCATCCTATTTACGGTTCCTGATCCAGAGTTGGGATAAAACCACATAACTTCACCAAACAAATTGTTCAGTCCTGCATTGATATGTTGTTTTGGAATTGTATTAATATCATCGTAAACATGATCTTCAACTAAACATGGTAGTGATTCTAGTTTACCTGTGTATCTAAAAAAACCATTTTCTGACATCCAATATGCAGATCCATCAACTTCAACAGCTGCATTCTGTCCAATCAATCCACAGTTTGTACCAACTTGTTGAAATGAAAAAGTAAAAGGTGCACCAACAAAACGCATAATAAATAACGCGGTGTCCGTCCAAATATAAATAGCATCTCTACCTCTAATGGCTCCTATAATTTTCGATCCATCTGCTAATCTTTGTGTGCCGGCAGTGTTAGTTGCACTAGGTGTATATGATGTTGTTTCGTTAATAGATTCTTGGTCCGAGAACCGTATAAACATTTCATCTCTTGATGAAGATGTACCAATAGTTGTTTCTGTTCCAAAAAATATTAAGTGTCTATCTGGTGTAGATACTAAACTAAAAGATGATGATGTTGGTGCGTTAGCAAGTATAGTTGCTCTTGTTTCTGTTGCACCTGTTGGATCAGAATCCCATTCAAATGTTTCTCCACCATTAATTGTTGCAATAAGTTTATTACCAAAATTATCTAATGACCATAGTCCTGGTGCTGTTACAATATCTCCAGATGTTGCACCATTCCATGCAAAATAATTAGAGGCATCTGTTACAGTTGCACCTGACGAATGCGTTGCAGCTGTTGTTCCTTTTGCACCTCTTGTTAATCCAGATAAAGTTCCACCACTGTTTCCAGTATAAGTTATTAACTCATTCCCAATTAATACAGTACCTGATGATGCAAACGAAGTTGAACTAGCCATAGTTAATGATGTTACACTAGAGTTAATTTCTGATGATAAGGTAGATGTAAATTGTCCTTGTTGAACACCACCCCATGATCCAAGGCCCCAACCTGTTGTTGCAACTTCAACTGCTGGTCCAACAGGATAATAATGTTTAACTCTAATACCACCAGATGTGCTTGCTCCCGATCCAGTTTCATTAGATGCCATGGTAACAGTTAGTGTAGTATTTGTTGGTATGGTTGTTACTTGAAATTTTTTGTCGTCAAAATTAGAAGAAGTAAAATCAGAATTTGTTATAGATGTAAAATTGTCTAATAAAATAATATCACCCTTGTTTATATTATGTGCTGATGCAAAAGTTATTGTTACAGTTGCGGATCCGTTTGTTGTAGAAAAAGCTGATGTTAAAGTTGTAGTAGATTTAATTGGGTGGATGTCATAAAAAATACCACCAGAGTATGCATATAAAATTCTATTTGTTCCTAAAGCTGCAAACTTAATACCACTAGCATTAACAAAATGATGAATTGCTGTGTTACGTCCTGTTAAATCTACTGAACCTAGTTGTGCCCAACCACCTATTTTTTCAGGCGTGCCATATCTAAATCTAACATTATCACCTTCAATCCATTGACCTTCACCGCCAGTTCCAGTAACTTGTTTATTAAACCCAGGTGCAAATTTTACTTTTTGTAACATGGTATATACCTATGCTCTGCTACGGTTTAGTTGGCCATGTAGCATCGTCACATTTAGCAACAGTGTCTTTTCCTGATGGAAAGTCTCTAAGATTTTGACGATATGTTTTCATGTCGTCTGACATAGTCACATCAGATAAAGCATAGAAATCAGTTTCAGCTAAAAGTCTATTTCTTCTAGCTCTAAGATTAGCTTGTGCTCTAGCAACAGCACCATCTGCCCATGCTTTTTCTTCGGCATCTCTAGCTGTTTCTTCTTCAGCTGTAAACTGTACTTTATTACCGTTTATATTGTGATATCTTGGCATAGTTTTCTCCTTTATTTTTATGTATCATGATTAACTAATTCCGTAAAGGCAAATATCCCCAGCATCTATATTGCCTGAGCTAAATTTAAACTGTACTGCATCAATAGCTGCTGTAACATTACAATAACCAGCTATATAATAATTTACAAAATAATTACTATCTTCATAAACATTAGAATTTACCATAAAATTTTTTACAAAAGTTGTACTTGATGGATTAAATAAATGCAAAGTTCCAGCACAACATTCATCATTACCATTACCTACTTGTCTTCCAATAATCTGTACTGCTGTGCTTTGTGCTAAATCTTCATCCCCATAATAACCTAATGATGTGCCACTATCAGATTCATCATGGTATGCTCTAAAATTTGTTGTAGTTTTAGTTGCGTCATAAGAACTGCCACCGTCTCTAAAATTAACTGAAAAACTAGCACCATCAGTTGCTGGATGCATATTATTAAAAGTAAATAAATATTCAGTATAAGTATTATCCAAGACAACTGAACTTGCACCATCAACAAAAGTTAAATTATCCCCTGAACCATCTGCTGTTAATTTTTTAATAAATGTCATACTACCTAATGCTGAAATACTTCCAAATGCAGTTGCATTCTTTACTCCATTATTTGATAATTTTACAATACTCATTAGCTATCCTTTATTCCATAAAGTTTAATTAAACCAGAATCTATGTTTCCTGAATCCATTTTAAATTGTATTCTAGTTACAGCGGCTGTATTATTGATATATCCAGCAGCGTATTTTTCAAATGTACCATTTCCCGACCAAGTTGTATTTAATCTAGATATAAAATGTTTTACAAAAGTAGTAGAACTAGGATTAAATAAAAACATTTGTCCAGATGAACTTTCATCATTAGCATTACCAGCATTAGTTTGTGTTATCATTTGAAATCCTGTGCCGTTTGCTTGGTCATCACCAGTTTCATACCCTAATGGATTTTCACTATCGTCTTCTGCATGACCAGTTTGAAATGCAGTAGAAGTAATTGACAAGTTATAATTTGTATTTGTTCCAGTATCTACTTGAAAACCTAAATCAGAAGAATCAGCACTTGGATGAATATTTATAAACTTAAATAAATAAATAGGATACGTACTATCAAGTCCACTTGTAATAGATAATGTAGAAGAACTAGAAGCTGTTGTAGTAGATATTAAAGTCATAGCACCACTAGCCAAACCAGCTGCTGCTGTAATAGCACTTATACTATTATTGTTATACTTAACTAAAGACACTATGATACCCCATACATTTTAATTGTTCCTGCATCTATGTTGCCACTATCAAATTTAAATTGAATAGCAGTAATTGCAGATGTAGTGTTAAAATATCCAGCTATAAAACCATTCCAAGCTAATTCATCTTCATATGGTAAAATTGACTGTGCAATAAAATGTTTTACAAAAGTTGTGCTACTAGGGTCAAATAAATGCAAATAACCAGCAAGAGCAGAATCATTATTATTTCCTATATCATCATTTAAATCTTGAAATCCTGTTCCTTGAGCAATATCTTGACCTGTTCTATACCCTAATCCAGAAGCGCTACCATTTTCATAATGATATGCTCTAAAAAGACTGGTTGTTTTAGTTACATCATAACTATGACTACTAGAATCATCAGATCCATTAAACATAAAATTTACATCGTTAGCGCTTGGATGTATATCTGTAAATTTAAATATATATTCTTTATAAGTAGAATCTATGTTTGAAGTAAAAGAAAGTGTAGAATCACTTGATGCAGTTTTTGTTTCTAATAAAGTCATAGCACCACCAGAAACATCTGATGGTAAACTTGTGATTGCCGATAAGGAGTTGTTGTTAGCAAATAATACTGCCATTGATTACCCCTTTGGATTAGCGTCTTTTACTGCTTTAATATGTTTATACCATTCTCCAGTTTTATCACCTTTATCTGCTGTCATATCATGATATAATAAATCTAATTGTTCTTTTAATTCTTTATAAGCAACAGCTCTATCTCTTTGATATTTATTATTATCATAAGCAGTTTTTAATTCAGTTTGTTTTGCTAAAATTTGATCGTTGGTAATATTAGTTGGATTACTATCATGCCAAGTAATTTTATTAATATCATCATTATCAACACTCACTCGTGCATCTGATTTAATTGCTACTATTGATTGTATTATATCTGTCATTATGCTAAAATTTCCATTACTGTAATTGATGAAGCACCTACAACATAGTAAGTTAAATTACTATCAGTATGTGGTCTATTTAAATATCCTGTATCACTTTGGACCAACCATTGAGCTTTATAAGTTAGCTCTGAAGTTGAACTAGGACTATCTAAATAACAATAATGAAAAGAATCTAACATTCCCTCATCCATAGATGTACCACCTGCAATACCTCTTGCTCTGTTACCATTTGCATCTCCTCTAAAAATATCTGTACTACCTCTTAATACTTTATATACTATTGAAGTATTTGCAGATAAAGATAAAGCTGCTGTTACTAAAATTTTTGAAGATGTAGCAGAAGGTGTAATAGCTACAGACATTCCACTTATATCTTCAAATCCTGTGCTAGTTGTTGATGTTGTATCTGTCTTTGTAGTTTGAACTACTTGCCCAACTTTTCCACCACCTTTAATGTAAGAATAATCTAAACGCTTTAAAGTACCAGCATCACTTATAATAAATTCGTCAGTATCTGCTGGTGCAGCTCCAAGAGCTGTTAAACCAGTTATAATTGTTGGATCTAAATGTTCTTCAGATATTGCATTATCAGCTATCTGGGCAGCTGTTACGCTATCATCACTTGGTACTCCAAGATCAAGTACATTACCTAATATTATTATAAAATCTATAACATCATTTGTAACTAAATTACTGGCAAAAGTAATTGTTGCACCAGAGATAGTAAAAGAACTACCTGGTTTTTGTAATATACCATTTAAACTAACTAACATATGATTAGCAGTTTGTGGAGAAACATTTGTAGATGATACTTGCATAGTATATGCTGCTTGTCCGTTTACTACGGATATAGCATCACAAACTTGAAAGTTTCCAACTGTTGGTTCTTTTCCTATATATGCCATTATTCAACTCCCATTAATGCTTTAATTTCATCATCATCTAAACCTAAGTCTTTTAATTTTTGTTTTCCTGATGCTTTTTTGTTTGTAGTATTAGTTTTTTCAGTTTTATCACCATCTAATAACTCTGTCATTTTTGTTTGAATATCAGATTTAGAAATAGGAGTGGTATCATTTAACCAATTAATATTATCTAAATCACTATCATTAATTATAAATTCTGCATCTTTATTTATTGCTTTTATTGCTCTTGCGTAATCCATTATGCTAATACCTCTATTACTGTTATTGTTGATGATCCCTGTGCTGTTCTTCCGTTATCAGAATTATCTGGTGTTTTATTGTATGTAATAGTTGAGTTATTAAATGTAGAAGCTTGAACTGTGTAAGTAAGTGCTGATGTTGAACTTGGGCTATCTAAATACTGATAATTAACTTGTTTTACTCCATCACTTGTATTATCTCCATCATTTTGACTTATAGAAAAATTACATCCTATTCTATTAGAGCTATCCGAACCTGACCCTATAACTGTTGAGTCTCTATATAATTTAAAAAAACCATAAGAAGCTCCATTTACTCCAGAACAAAGTGATATCATAACAAAAACTTTACTTGAAGTTGCACTTGGTGTTATATCAACAGTACAACCTGATATGGCAGCAAAACTACTAGAACTCATTTGTGATTGTGTTGTAAAATGAGTTTGAACTACTTGTCCTACTTTTCCACCACCAATTAAACTAGCATCTAATCTTTTTAAAACTCCAGCATCACTAATTAAAAATTCATCAGTTGAAGCTGGTTCAGATGATAGAGCTGTTTGACCAGTAATAACTGCTGGATCAAGATCACTTGCAACTACTGCTTTGTTAGCTGGTTTGTTTCCAATGTAAGACATCCTACGTTATCTCCATTATAGACAAAGTGCCTGATAGTTTATCAGCCACAGAACAATCAATTCTTATAACATCTCCAGCTTCTAAAACTACCTTACCGCCCGACAAAAGCTCCAAAGAACTCCCCGCGGGAATGCTCACGTCCTTTACTAAAAATGATGTTCCATTTGAAGCGTTATTTGCACCAGCACGATTTGATGTTGTACTAACAAGTTCTACCTCTGCAGTCACTGCAGATGAGTGTATATTAGCTAATATTAATCCAAGCACAACTGTAGTTGTACTAGATGCCACCGTGTACATTGTAAAAGGCGTTCCTGCTGAGTTTGGCTCTGCAGCAAAATTGACCACTTTAAAAGTATTTGCCATTTATTTTCTCCTTTTTGTTTTATATATTATCCTAAAGCAATTGCAAGTGCTGTTGGATCGTCAGAACTAAACCCTGCACTACTTAAATATGTTTTAACATCTGACATAGCTACTTGGACCATGGTTCCATTATCGTTTGTTACTAATCTATCAGCGTCTACTAAAGTTGTAGAAGTAGCTGATGTGCCACCATCCACAATATTAAGCTCTGCTGCTGTAGAATCTACAGCTGCTAGTTTTGTTAAATCTGCTTGTACTAGTCCAGAAACGCCATCAAGCAAATTAAGCTCTGCTGCTGTTGATGTAATTGCTGTTCCATTTATAGCTAGTTTACCTGTTACAACATTAAAAGTAGCGTTGTCCTCTATTCTAGCTACTTCTGTTCCATCTGCTTGTTGAAAGATAATATCTTTAGCATCAACAACTGGTCTAATAATTACATCACTAGATGAGTTAGATATTCTTAAAATTTCTGTGCCACCATCTAAGAAATTAAAATCACCGCCATCTGCATCTAATTTAATATCTCCTGGTGCATCTAAAGTAACATCAGTCGATCCATTTAATACAAAATCAAGAACAGTTGTACCACCATCTTTTAAAGTAATATTAGCACCATCTGCATCAAGAATAATATCTGTAGTTGCATCAAGTGTAATAGTAGAACCAGAATCTATTTCTGCAATAACTGGTGTAGTTAAAGTTTTATTTGTTAAAGTTTGTGTTGCTACAAGAGATACTAAAGTTGAGTCAGCACCATCAGGTAATAACATAACATTTGTAACACCTGCTGAGTGTGGTTGAGATTTTAATATCTGGCCGTGGGAGTTAGATTCACAATTAAATTGTATAGCACCTGCATTTGTATTACCTCTAACAGTTACATGACCTGTACCTTTAGCTTCAATTTCTAAATCAATATTAGAATCACCACCAGTTGCTGACAGTTTTGGTGCACCACTTGTTGCAGCATTTGTTACATCAAATTGATTAACTGCTGAACTTGTTGTTTGAAATATAATTTGTTCATTACCATTTTCATCTGCAATAAAATGTGCATCATCAATTAAAATATTATGTGAATTAGTATCTAAGTTTGCACCTAATTGTGGTGAAGTATCTTCTACTACATTAGATATTCCACTTGATGTAGCAAGTCCTGATACTAATGTAGATCTTGTAATTTTTTTAAGTCCTCCACCTGAGGTATCCACTGCTAATAATACATCGTCTGATGCTACTGTAGATATTTCAGATAAACTACCTGCAGCAATTGAATTAAAGTTTGTACCATCTGCAACTAAAATATTACCTGCAGTGTTTGTACCCATAGTAATATCATCACCGGATACTGTAAGATCTCCAGATACAATTACATTACCACTAAATGTAGCTTTACCAGCATCAGACATGTCAAAAGTTAAAGGAGTGATAGTTGAACCACCGTCATTACCTTTAATTGAAAAATCTGCGTCTGAAACTTTTGTTTCTAATATAACATTGCTTGATGAATTATGAATACGAGCCATTTCAGTGCCATCATCTTCATAGATAATACCACTACCTGCAGTACCAGCATCAAGAGTAATACCACCAGCAGATTCTAAATTAATAGAGTCGACTGCTGTGCCATCTGAAACAACATCTAAATCACCATCAGCGTTTGAACCTATATACAATCCAGAATCTCTGAATTGTAATCTCATTGCAGCATTTAATAATAAAGCTGTATCTGCAACATGAGTAAGTGATACGTCTGAATCTGCACCAAAACTTAATACTGCAGAGTCACTTAATAATTTAAGATCATCACCAATAACAGCATCTTTAGCAACAGATAATCCACCATCAGTTTGTAATGAGCCATCTGTTGTAGAAGTTGCTTCAGTGGTATCATCTGTTTTTACAATTCCACTAGCTGTAACTGTTGTAGCAGTTAAGGCTTGCGCAGCAATTGTACTACCTGATTGTGCAGTAAAAGTATTTGCTGTAAATTGAAAATCATCTGCACCAGCTATTCTAATATCTATTTGATCATCTGTGTCTGCTGTAATACTTGTGTCACCATCGGCATCTAAAACTAATTCTCTTCCTTCAATGTCAAGTGCACCACTAAAACCTGCATCAACAATATTAGTTCCATCTGAATATAATAATTTTGTAGTTTTTTCTGACACACCAAAAGTAACACCAGTTCCTGACGCCGTTTTAAATTGCACAGTGTATGCACCTGATGTGCCGTTAGTTACAATGTAAACTTTTTCTACAGAATCTGGCACAGTTACAATAGAGTTTCCTGTAATTGTTCCTGTTAATTTTATAACAGCATTTTGTGCAGTTGATGTAGCAGCACCATCTGTAATAGTTAACGCTAATGTGC
>VTLG01017252.1_pt1 | contig 10580 bp, 2 predicted proteins | sample 4694571 | NCBI WGS metagenome assembly VTLG01 (sample SAMN12604809, study PRJNA352737) | marine metagenome | biome: ENVO:00000447; feature: ENVO:00000209|ENVO:00000569|ENVO:01000036; material: ENVO:00002151; isolation source: viral sequences binned using virsorter ... | reverse complement strand
TGAAGGTTCTGGTTTTGCTGTCTTATTAGACTTACTTGCTTACAATACACACTACCTAGGTTTCAATGCTAATATGTTAGCAAATGAAATGTACCTAGACAGCGCTGACATTAGAAAAAATATTGTATCAATAGCAAAGATGTTAGGTTATACACCAACATCACCAAAATCACCTACAGCAACAATAGATATTTTAATGAATAATATTGCTACAACTGTTGCCACAATAACTATGGCAAAAGGTACAGCATTTACAACTACTGTTGATGGTGAAACTTATCAGTTTGTCACTAACGCATCACACACATTAACACCAACGAATGGTATTTACAAATTTTCAAACATACCTGTCTATGAAGGTACTTTAGTGACATTTAAATATACAGCTGACAGTACAGATGTTGACCAAAGATTTATTATACCAAGTGTAAACGCAGATACATCTACATTAAAAGTTTCAGTACAAAATTCAGCTAGTGATACAACAACTAACACATATACATTAGCAACAGGTATTACTTCTATATCAGCAACATCAAAAGTTTATTTTTTACAAGAAATGGAAGATGGCAAATTTGAAGTTTATTTTGGTGATGATGTATTAGGAAATAAATTAGACGATGGTAATATTGTTATACTAGAATATATTGTTTCAAATAAAGATGAAGCAAATGGTGCAAGTTCATTTACACTATCAGGTAATATTGGTGGTTTTTCAGATGTAAGTATAACTACTGTATCAAATGCTCAAGGTGGAACAGATGCTCAAACAAAAGAATCAATTAGATACAATGCACCTTTACAATATACTGCACAAGATAGAGCAGTGACAACTGGTGATTATGAAACTATTGTACAATCATTATATCCTAACGCACAATCAGTTTCAGCTTGGGGTGGTGAAGATGATGAAACACCTGTTTATGGTGTTGTTAAGATTGCTATTAAAGCAGCATCAGGATCTACTTTAACTAATACCACTAAAACAGATTTAGTGACACAATTAAAAAAATATAATGTTGCATCTGTAAGACCTGAAATTGTTGATCCAGAAACAACATCTATTCTTCTTACGTCAAATGTAAAATTTGATGAAAGTGGTGCTAACAAAACAGCAGATACGCTTAAATCAGAAGTATTAACTACTCTAACTAACTATAATACAAATACATTATCACAGTTTGATGGTGTGTTTAGATATTCTAAAGTCACAGGTTTAATTGATGGTACAGATCCATCTATACTTTCAAATATTACTACATTAAAAATTAGAAAAGACTTTACACCTACATTAGCAGCATCTACAAAATATAATGTTTATTTTAGAAACGCATTATATAATCCACACTCTGGTCACAATTCATCAGCTGGTGGTATATTAGAAAGTTCTGGTTTTAAAGTATCTGGTGATACTTCAACAGTATTTTATTTAGATGATGATGGCGCAGGTAATGTAAGACGTTATAGTTTTTCTGGCGCAACAAGAGTATATGCAAATAGCACTCAAGGAACAATTGATTATGATACTGGCGCAATAACTATTAACTCTTTAAGTGTATTAAGTGTAGAAAATATTAGAGGTTCTGTTTCAACCAAAATAGAATTAACAGTAGTGCCTTCTTCAAATGATGTAGTTCCAGTAAGAGATCAAATATTAGAAATAGATACAGCTAATTCACTAATTACAGTTAGTGCAGATACTTTTGTTGGTGGCTCTGCCGATGCAGGAATAGGGTACACAACAACAAGTAGCTACTAATGGCCAAGTTTACCAAAAAAATAACTAATCTTGTAAATCAACAAGTACCAGAGTTTGTACTTTCCGATCACCCTAAATTTTTAGAGTTTGTAAAAACTTATTATAGATTTATGGAATCGGCAGAGATTACTTTGGCGAACATTGAGTTAACAGATGGTATTCAATTAGAAACAGAAACAGCTCAAACAAATAGTTTAGTATTAGACGCTTCTAAATTAGATACTGATAGAACATCATTGGATGCTGGTGATAAAATACTATTAGAGGATTCTGGTTTTGGTAAATTTGAAAGAGGTGAAATAGTCACAGGTCAAACATCTAATGCAACTGCCACAGTATTATCAGAAGATTTAGTTAATAATAGATTATTCATATCAGCACAAGATAAGTTTGTACAAGATGAAGTTATAATAGGTGCAACTTCTACAGCGAGAGCTACCATATCTAATTATAGACCTAATCCTGTAAACAATATACAAGACTTATTAAACTTCCGTGATCCTGATAAAGCAATTTCAAACTTTTTAACAAAATTTAGAAATGAGTTTTTAAATACTTTACCTGAAGTTTTAGATACAAATGTTGATAAAAGAAAACTAATAAAAAATATTAAATCAGTATATAGAGCAAAAGGTACTGCAAGAGGACACGAAGTATTTTTTAGATTTTTATTTAATTTAGATTCAGAAATTTTTTATCCTAGAGAACAAATGTTAAGAGTGTCAGATGGTCAGTTTGATACTAAAAAAATAATAAGAGCAATTGCGACAGTTGGTGATACATCAAATTTAATAGGTAGAACAATCACTGGACAAACTTCAGGCGCAACTGCTGCTGTAGAAAACGTATTCAAATTTCAAATAGCTGAAAACGAAGTATCAGAATTTATATTAAATGAAGATACAATATCTGGTGGCCCATTTGTCACTGGTGAAGAAATTAGAGGTACAGAATCAGATGTAAACGACACATTTATAAAAGCAACAGTCACAGGTATTCCTGATGTAATTAGTATTACAAACGATGGTAATTTATTAAGTCCTGGTGATTCAATTACTTTTTCAGGCGCTGGTAATGGAGCAATCGTTCAAGTAGATAACGTAGGATCAGGTGGTATAACAGAAATATTAATAGATGACGCTGGAACAGGTTATGCGATAGGTGATAGTATTACATTTACAAACACTAACACAAATGGTGGTGGTGCCACAGCAAAAGTATCAGTTGTTAATGGTGGTATTACAACAGAAGATGGAACAGTAGGTGCAACATCAGTAGATCATATTGTATTAGAAGATGAAACTGTAAGAGGTGATATTTACACAGGTGATAAAATTGTACAAGAAAGTGGATCAGGTAATGAAGATATTACAGATATTAGAATTATAAACTCTGGTAGTGGTTATACATTATTACCTACAGCAGTTGTCACAAGTAGTGGTGGAAGTGGAGCAAAAATTATTCCTTTTGGTCCTGAGATAGGTAGACTTCTTAATACTAAAAAAATTGAGACAGGCGCAGGTTATGAAGGATCGCCTAGTCCAACGTTAAAATTACCTAGTACAATAATTGTTAAAGATAAGTCAAGTGGTAATTATACAGAGGGTGAAACTTTAAATGGTTTAGATTCTAGTTCTTCAGCTGTGTCAGCTACATTTGTATCTTTTAATAGTGCAAATAATTTAATAAAAGTAAAAGATGCCACAGGTATTTTTGATGATAGTAGAACAATAACAGGTGCTTCTTCTAGTATTACAGCAACAGTATTAAAAAATGATCTTGCTACAGCAACATCTACAGTAGGAGCTGTTGTAGATACAGCTGGTACATTTATAAACGAAGATGGTCATTTATCAGAAACAACAATGAAGATACAAGATAGTTTATACTATCAGGATTTTTCATATGTAATTAAAGTTGGTAGATCAATTACTGACTGGCGAAATAGTTTTAAAAAGACAATGCACACAGCTGGTTTTTATTTTACTGGTCAAGTAGATATTGCAAGTCAAGTAAATAACCAGATTAGAAGTTTCACAGGTGTTAATAGTGGATTGGTATTTGATCCAGGTGCTGATCTAGTAATTAATACTTTATTCTCAACAATATTTGGTAGAAGATTAGGTACAGTAGATGATGGTACTACTTTAAGAGGTGTACCAGAATTAGGTGTTGATCCAGACTTTACAGATTCTACAGCAGACCACTTTACTTCAAATACAAGAGATTTAACTTTAAGAAGACATTTAACTAGAAAATTTAGATCAAACGCTTTACCTATAACTATTAGAGGTGTTGAAAACAAGTATGGATTCGCATATTGTGGTCCTACAATGAACACACTAAATAGATTTGCATTATCACACTTTAGTGGAAGTGGTGGTAGAGCTGTCACTACAACAACAGGTGGTGCCTCAGATAGTACAGTGACAACATCTATATCGCCAATGCGTTTAGATAACTTCGCTGACTTTAGATTGACAGGTACTTATAATACATCTTTTGACGGTGAAGTAGTACAAATAGGAGATATAACAACAGATAGGTTAAAGACAAATTTAGCGCTACCAACAGAAATCACCGAAAGTTAGCGTATAAATATAATTAGAAAAAGAGGAAAACATGCCAGCAATAATAACAAACAAATTTAGGGTCCACAACCAAGAACAATTTGTGGAATCATTTTCAGAAACGGCTGCCAATGTCTATTATTTAGGTATAGGTAGACCACAAGCTTTCACATCATACACAAGAGGCGATTTAAGAACAGATAACTCAGGAACAGATGCAGCTCCTTTAACACCTGTTGATTCAATAGGAGACGAATTTTATACTTTTGACGACTTGCTGGCAGCAAAAAGAGTGACAAGTTCAGATGTTTCTATTGTTATTCCTCGTAGAAATTGGGCAACTGGTACAGTTTATGATTATTACAGACACGATTATGGTAATAGAATTACAGGTGGTACATCTACTCAAACAGCCAATAGTGGTGCAACAAATTTATTTGACGCAACTTTCTATGTTATGTCAAGTGCTTTCAACGTGTACAAATGTTTAGATAATAATGGTAATGCTAATTCAACAGTAGAGCCAACAGGTACATCTTCATCTATACTTACAACTGGAGATGGATACAAATGGAAATATATGTACACACTATCTGCTGGTCAACAATCAAACTTTTTATCAACAGACTTCATGGCAGTCGCTACCAACTCAACAGTGGCATCTGCTGCGGTAGATGGCGCAATCAATATAGTAAAAATTAAAACAGCTGGTTCTGGTGGATCAAATGGATCACACGCAAGTGTTCCAATTAGAGGTGATGGATCTGGTGGTGTATGTACTGTGACAGTATCAGGTGGTGCAGTGACAGCAGTCGCAGTGACAACTCCAGGTACAGGTTATACATTTGCATATATTAGAAACGCAGATATAGTGACAGCTGGAGCATCAAGTTTATCAGGTTCAGAATTAGATGTAATTATTGAGCCAAAAGGCGGACACGGTAAAAACGCAATCAAAGAATTAGGCGGATTTTTTGTTATGATGAACACCAACTTTGAAGCTGGAGAGACTTCAAACACAGGTGACTTTACTACTGCCAATGATTTTAGACGAGTTGTATTAATGAGAGATATTAAATCAGGTGGTTCAGCCGCAACGGCAACTACATTAAGAAATACAAAAGCTGTTCTATTAACTGGATCACCAGGTACTTTTACAGCTGATGAAGAAATAAATCAAGCAACTACAGGCGCAGTAGGTAAGGTTGTAGAATTTGACGCAACAAATAAAATTTTATATTACATACAAACTAGATTTAATGATGAGGGTGTTGACAGTAATGGTAATCTAACAGCATTCTCTGGAGCGAATACAATTACAGGTCAATCTTCAAGTGCTACAGGTACACCAGCAACTTCATCAACAACAGTTGATAGTGTTGCTTTCACAAGTGGATACAATGCTGGTGAAATCACAGCAGATGAAGGTGATATAATGTATGTAGAAAACAGATCACCAATTACCAGAGCGGCTGACCAAACAGAAAACGTCAAACTGATAATTGAATTTTAGAGAGGAATAAATGCCAAGTCCAACTGACTTTAATCTCTCGCCTTACTTTGATGACTTTACGGAAAGTAAAAAATTCCATAGAGTTCTTTTTAGACCAGCGTTTGCTGTACAGGCTAGAGAATTAACACAATCACAGACTCAACTACAAAACCAAATTGAAAAGGTATCAGATCATCTTTTTGAAAAAGGTGCTATGGTTATTCCTGGTGAAATTGGTTATGACTTAAATTATTATTCTATAAAATTAACAAGTATTGCTAGTGGTAATACTTTAGCTCAGTTTACAACAGACACAGTTTTAACTGGCGGATCATCTGGAGTAAAAGCTCGTATCATAGGTACAGACGCTTTATCAGGTTCTGATCCCGATACTATCTATGTAAAATATAACGATTCAGGTACTAATAATACAAATTCAGCATTTACACATGGTGAAACAATTACAGGAACAAATAGTGATAGTGTTTCATTATCAGCAGTTGTAGCAACTTGTCACACAGGTTCAGCAGCACAAGTAGAAGAAGGCACTTATTATATTAATGGTTATCATGTACAAGTTTCAAAACAAACAATATTATTAGACAAATATACAAACACTCCATCATACAGAGTAGGTTTAGTAGTGACAGAATCTTTTGTCACTCCTAATGATGACGCTACTTTAAATGATAATGCTACAGGTAGTTCCAATGTCAATGCGCCAGGTGCTCATAGATTTAAAATAGATTTAACATTAACTAAAAAAACTATCTCAACTACTGAAGACTCAAACTTTATAGAGTTATTAAGATTAAGTGAAGGTATCTTACAAAACAAAGTTAGAACAACAGAATATGCTGTTTTAGAAGATACATTTGCTAGAAGAACATTTGACGAATCAGGTGATTACACAGTAAGACCTTTTGATATTGATATTAGAGAACATTTAATATCTGGTACTAACAGAGGTGTTTTTACAAGTGGTAATGGTGGCCTTGCTACTAAATTAGCTGTTGGATTATCTCCAGGAAAAGCATATGTTAAAGGTTTTGAAGTAGAAAAATTAGCAACTCAATATGTAGATGTTGATAAAGCTAGAGACTTTGATACAGAACAAAATTTTAATACAAGATTTGATGTAGGTAATTTTGTAAATGTGACAAACACATATGGTACTCCTGATGTAGGATTTGTGACTGGTGAGATTGAAGCATTTAAAAGAGTTAATCTATATCACACAGCTACTGCTGCTCGTGGTACAGAAAATACTGGAACAGGATCAAGTCTTAATACAATAGGTAGAGCTAAATCAAAAGGTTATGAATATTCTTCTGGTACAGCAACAGCAAACATATTTGCTAGTTCAAGTCTTACTTCAGGTGTTTATAAACATTTCTTATTTGACATTAATATGTTTACACACTTAAATGTGTTGACAGCTCAAGCATTTACAGATGGTGAAGAAATTACAGGTGGTACTTCAGGCGCTAAAGGTACGTATGAAAGTATTTCAAATGAAGAAACAAAAACTATTGCTTCATGTACATCAGCTAGTCCTGGTGTTGCAACAGTGACTGCTGGTCACAATTTTGTTGAAGGACAACAAGTCACTTTTGCTGGTTCATATTCAGTAGATAGTTCAGCGACATCATCAAATGTTTATACAGTTAGAAATCCAGCGGCAACAACTTTTGAATTATTCGCAGCAGATGGAATAACTCCAATAAATATCACAGCATTTACTTCAGCTACAGCAGCACATGGTCTTGCAATTGTATCAAATGTAAGTGGTACTTTTGTGGCAGGTGAAACTATCACAGGTGGTACTTCTTCTAATACAGCAGTAATACAAGCTAATGCTGTAGGATTTAAAGGCGCTACATCTTTTGATTTTCCACAAGTAAAACAAGTTGGTATGGCAGGTTCTCCTACATACACAGCAGATACTTCTTTAGATTCTACTTCAGGTGTTAATACTATACTTTCAGGTACAATCACAGTAGCAGGAAGTGCCGCTGCGGTCACAGGTTTTAATACAAGATTTACTTCAGAATTAGTAATAGGTGATTCTATTTCATTTACAAACAATAGTGGTAATACAGAAACTAAAATTGTTGAAGCTATTATTAATAACACTAGTTTAACTTTAAGTTCAAATGCTGCTGCTGCTTCTACTAAAACAATTGTCACAAGAAGAAGAACAGCAATTAAATCACCAGAAAAAAATGTTTCAGTATTTCAATTACCATATGAAACAATTAAAACATTAAAGACTACAGCAAACTCTGGTATTACAGATACTAATTTTAAAGTTAGACGACATTTTGTAGGTACATTATCATCTAATGGTGATGTGACAATAACAGCAGGTACAAATGAAACATTTGCTGCGTTATTAGAAAAAGATTTTTCAACATCAATTATGACAACTGGCTCTGGTGGAACAGGTGCAGTTGGTGATGTATTAAGTTTAACTGGTAATAACCATGAAGGTAGCCCAATCTTTGTATTAGGTGGTTCCCCAACAGGAAAAACTTTACAATTAGACTTTGGTGCTAATTACGCAGGTCACAAAGTTAAAATTTTAGCTACAGTAAGTAGATCAGTAGCTGGTTCAAAATCAAAAACATTAAATAGTAATCAAACTTTACAAGTAGCAACATCAGCATTAGTAAATGCTCCTGGTGGGGTTAGTATTGGTAAAGCAGATGTGACAAAAATTAATGCTGTATATATGGCAGCAGACTTTAGTACAAATGCCACTTCTAGTAATACAAATATTACAGATAGATTTGATTTAGATACAGGACAAAGAGATAACTTCTATGATATTGGAAGATTAATACTAAAAACTGGCGCACTTGCACCTACTGGTAGAATATTAATTGATTTTAATTTCTTCTCACATGGTACTGGTGATTACTTTGATGTAGATTCATATGCTGGTATTGTAGATTATGAAGATATACCACAATTTACTTCTACTACAACAGGAAGAGTTTATGAGTTAAGAGATGCATTAGACTTTAGACCTAGAGTAGATGACGCTTCAACAATAAATTCTGGTGGCCAAGATCGTTCTTTTGATGGTACTGGCGCATCAACAGTTGACGTTGTAAAATTTGAAACAGATATAACATCTGATTTTGAGTTCTATTTACAAAGAGTTGATAAAATATTTTTAGATAAAGAAGGTAATTTTAGAGTATTAAAAGGTGCAAGTTCACTAGACCCAGAAATCCCTGGTATTTTAGATAACGCAATGCATTTATATACACTGTTTATTCCATCATACACACTAGACACAGCTGATATAGGTATTGAAGCTGTTGATAATAGAAGATATACAATGAGAGATATTGGTAAATTAGAAAAAAGAATAGAAAATGTTGAATACTATACTCAATTATCTTTACTAGAAGCATCAGCTCAAGGTTTACAAATACAAGACGCAAATGGTTTTGATAGATTTAAAAATGGATTTATTGTAGATAACTTTACAGGTCACGGAATAGGTGACGCTGGTAATTTAGATTACAAAGTTTCTATGGACTATGCCAATGGAGAAATGAGACCAACATTTAACGAAGACGCTGTAGCACTTGAGGAACGTGATGATGATGGTACAGTAATTACAGCAGCAGATAGAACAGCTCATCAATATGCTAAGACAGGTGATTTAATTACTTTACCTTACACAGAAGCAACTTTAATAGATCAACCATACGCAAGTAAAACAGTAAATGTTAACCCATTTGGTATATTTACTTGGATTGGCTCTATTGCATTAACTCCACAAACAGATGAATGGAAAGAAACAGAAAGAGCACCAGATTTAGTTATTAGTAATGATGACGGTACATGGGATACTCTAGTTAAAAATTCAGGTAATCCAAATCTACAATCAGTAGAAATAGGTACAGTTTGGAATGAATGGCAAAATCATTGGACAGGTCAATCATCATCTAATAGTACGGAACAATATAGAGAAAGACACGGTCACGGTTGGAGAGTAATGCAACGTGATATTAAAACTACTACTAGAACAGGTACAAGAACAAGAACAGGTATTAGACAAGTATTAGTTCCTAAAACTGTCACACAAAATATTGGTGATAGAATTGTATCAATAGCATTTGTTCCATTTATTAGAAGTAGAACAGTATCTTTCGCAGCAACAAGATTAAAACCAAATACAAGAGTTTATCCATATTTTGATAATGAGCTTGTGACAGCATATGTGACACCTTCAGGAGGTTCACTTGCTGGTAATTTAGTCACTGACGCAAACGGAGCTGTATCAGGTTCATTTGCAATTCCTGATCCAAAAGATACTTCTAAACCTAGATGGAGAACAGGTGAAAGAGTATTCAGATTAACTAGTTCTGCTACAAACGATTTAACTTCTGCACCAGATACAGCAGCAAATGCTGAATACATTGCTAGAGGTATTATACAAACAGTACAAAACACAATTATTTCTACAAGAACAGCTGCAGTAGAGTTTAGAGCAACTAACGAAACTGAAAATGTAGTTCAAACAAGCACAACAAGAGGCGCATCACGTCAAGTAGGATACCATGACCCATTAGCGCAAACATTTATGATAGATGACGCTGGAGGAGTATTCTTAACTTCAATAGATATATTCTTTAGTTCAAAAGACGCAAATGTTCCTGTGACTTTACAAGTTAGAAATACTGTTAATGGTTATCCTGGACAATCAATTTTACCATTTTCAGAAACAACTTTAAATCCA
>VTLG01008587.1_pt1 | contig 10580 bp, 14 predicted proteins | sample 4694571 | NCBI WGS metagenome assembly VTLG01 (sample SAMN12604809, study PRJNA352737) | marine metagenome | biome: ENVO:00000447; feature: ENVO:00000209|ENVO:00000569|ENVO:01000036; material: ENVO:00002151; isolation source: viral sequences binned using virsorter ... | reverse complement strand
CGCTGCTTTTTCTACAACTTTAGCAGTCTGTGCTACCTCATCTCCAAAGCCTAACATCTTTGCTAAAATTAAAGTTGCACCTGCACCTGTTGTTTGTAAAAATTCTCGTCTGTTCATGCCTTGTGTTTCTAATACTTCGTCAATCTCTTTTACCAATATCTCTTTGGTAACGTTATCTGCTGGTAGGTTTCTTGATTTTGCATAAGCTCTTAATAATTTAAGGCCAGGGAATATCGGAGCAGTAACCTCGGCTCCAAGACCTATCGTGTCTGCAAAAACTTTTGGACCAGCAGTTGAACCTCGATCTATTTGTTTCTGTTCTTCTTTTTCAATTAAACTAGCAAGACCGATTTTTTTTTCTAATGATGTTGGAGTTATGTTTTCTAAAAATTCTGAAAATATTCCTGTGCCTTTAATATTAGATGGCAATACATCTGTGTAGTCTTGCACATAATTATTACCAGTCTCTTTAATTTTAAAAGGACCTTTTTGTATTGCATCAGCTATTAATTTTCCTGTTGCAGGAAGAACTCTTGCACCAAATTCGCCAATACGAACACCAGATCTAGCTAACACATCTGCATAGTATGGATAGTTTCTTGGATCAATAATATCATTAAAGACTTCTATTGGATTTTTTGTTTCTTTGTATGTTGATAACTGTGGAAGTTCCGCATCTTCGTTTGTTAAAAAATATTCTAGTTGTGTTGCAAAATCTACATCGGCTCCTGCTGCACCACCGTTGTTAAAGTCAGCTCTTGGTAGTGGAGTAATTTCAACACCACCTCCTCTATTAAGTTTTGCACGGCCACCTTTTGCTGCTTGAAAAGGATCTATATCTGGTTGATCACCAGCACCACCTTTTGCGCCTTCTACCAATCCTTGTAAAAAATCTTCTGCTTTTTGTCCACGTTCAATTCCTTTTTGTAAAGCTGCTTCTGGATCTTGCATATCTTGTGCAATAGCTAAAGGTATATTTACAGCTTTTCCTATGTATGGATCTTTAATTAAATAAGATCCTGCACTAGCTGCAGACTCTAGTAGTGGCATACCTGCACCCATACTTAAAATAAAATCTGCTGGAGCCAAAGCTATTGCGCCACCAGGGATTCTGCTAGTAAACATTCTTGATGTATCTAATTTATTTTTTAAAGATGTAAAAAGATTTTTTATAGGTGTGCCTTCCTTAGCACCAAAACCTTTATCACCAGCATCTCTAGCAACACTTGTCTCATCAATTACTTGTCTAAAATCTCGTAATTCTTCTTTGCTAAGGTTTGCAACTTTTTTATCCAATATTGTTTTATCTATATTAGCAAGTGTCCATTTTTGATAATCTCCACCAATAGTTCCAATCTGACGAACATTTAATAACCTACCTATATCATCCGTAATAAAATCAATTTTTTTCCAGTTTAATAATCCCTCATGGCTTGGATATTTTTTGTAATGATTTTTAATTACCTCTTCAGCTTTGTTGTTTATATCAGCTAATTTTTTATCTAACCCTTTTGGAAATGCAGTATCTATTTTAACTTGATCTAAAAGTTTTCTTCTCTCTATAATTAATTTTTTCATCTGCTTATTTGCATAAGCTATCTGACCGTTTATTTTTTTTGGAATAATTGTAAACTCTTCAACTTTTGGTCCTATTTGATCTCCTAAAGGAAACATGTGGTGAACTGGATTAGCATCCGTACCACTTAATCTTTTAGTTTGTCCCCCTCTTTTTTCTTCTTTTTCTCTTTCAACTTTTTTAGCTTCTCTTTCCTCATCAGTTAATTTTTTAAAATCTAAGTCTAATGATTTTTTATATTGATCAATGAGTGTTCTAGCAGAAGATTCAGAGTAGCCTGCAGGTTTTAAAAACGTTTCATATATTTGTTTATTGTTTAATACACCTGCTACTTCAGCTGCTGCAGATGTTTTAGGAAAAGAATATCTTTTAGTTAGCTCAGCCTCAAAATTATCCTGTATATTTTTATCTGCAAAAATAACTTTCTTTTTAAAAGTTTCTGCTGGTTTACCATCTCTTATAAGTTTATTTCTTACATCTTCTTCTGTTACTTCTTTTGCTCCTGTTTTAAAAATAGTTTTATTTCTATCAGCTCTACCAAATTTTCTAGCTTCTTCTTCATTAGGCATACGATTATTTTGTTTTACAAAATCTTCAAATTTATTAAGTCGTCTTTTTAAATTACCTAACTCAGTAGAACTTAAATCAGAAAAATTTTTTTTATATTTATTTTGAGCAATTGTATCTAATACTTCTATGCCGAAGTTATCTATATAAGGTTGTAAACCTTTTAATTTTTGTGCTTCATTTGCAGCTTTAGCTGCAGCAGCTAGATTAGGATTAAAATTTTGTAAAGGGTTATCTGCAAAATTAACCCTACCACCATCCATTAGTCCAAGTTTATTACCAAGACTCTTGTCCTCGTCATCAATCAACGTGTTGTTTATCGGATCAAATACGTAAGCCAACTATGCCTCCTTGTGCGTTTGGTTCTTTGTCTGTAACATCAAAATCAGAGAGTTCAATCTGTTGTTTAAAATCTTTGTTAATATAATCTTGCAATACCTTTTGTTGTTCTTCTGGAGAAAGTGCAAGTATTTTTTGTAATTCTTCATCACTAACATTAAAGTCTTCTTTAAATTTATCTGCATTTAATTTAAAACTTTTAGTAGGTTTTAATCTTGCAAAATCTAAAGTGTCATCATCGTAGACAGTTATTTTTTGATCACTTGGTAAGTCGCCACCTAATTCTTTAAATACATTTTCGTTTTTAGCAAGATCTGGATTAGCTTCTAATTCTTTTATAAAGTTTGGAAAATTTTCTTGAACGTATGCATCGTCTGGATTTTCTTTAATTGTATTTCTTAAACGTTGAATTAAATATTCTGCTTTAGTAAATTGACCTTTTTGACTTGCTTTTTCTTTTTTGTATTGACTAAACATAGATCGTTCATACTCTACATCATCTTTTAAAGCTTTTTTTGCAGAACCGGCTGTGCCATCAAAATCATAAGCTTCTAATCTATCTTCGCCCCCTATTTCTTCTAAAAACTCTTCATACTCATCATCATTTAATTTTTTCTTATCGTCTAAATTTTTAAACAAATTTAATTTATAATTTTGATTTTTTTCTATAATTTTTTCTACTTTGTTAACACCCTCTTGTGTCCCACCCATAATTGGTTTATTAGGATCCAAAATATTTCCTTCCATGTCTCTAACATTACTTGGTTTTTTACCATCCTCGATAATACCTTTTTCTAATTTATTTTTCTCACTCGAAATTCTTCTTAAGACTCCAAGGTTGTAAAAGATATTATCTTTTTGAGCTTGTGATAATCTGATATCAGGGTTTGCTTTTAAAAATTCTACCGTCCTGTTAAACTCATTTAAAAGATTTTTTTCATAATCAGAGATAAGTGTAAATCTTTTATCTCTACCCACATTACCAATAGAAAATGGTTCGAATCTGCTGGCATCTGTTAATCTAGAACTTACAACCATAAAATTGCCTTTTTGTTCTTTGGATAATGTCTTACCTAAAAACTCTACACCCTCCGCTGTATCTGCAATACCACCCCTTGGTTTAGGTTTTTGTGACATTAATTGTTGCAATAATTTTATTAAATCGTCCATTAATAATACACTCGCTTACGTTTTATTTTTGCTTCATCAACATAGTCTTCTGGGTGTTGAACAAAGCCACCTTGTCTGAATCGCATGATGGCTTGTGTTGTTGAATCGACCAAGTCATCATGATCACCATAAGGAAAGGCCGCACACTCTTCAATGACGTCGTCTGCGAATTTTTGCTCAGGCGCCCATATCATACCAGATTCAAACAAAGGTGCAACAGAATTGACCCTAGCATGCTTGTCGTTTCCTCTCGATGGTGTAAAATTTGTAACGGGTATATCCATCTTACGAAGCTCATACGTTAAAGGTAAACCACTAGCTTTTGCTTCAACAATAACTGATTCTGGTTGCCAGTAAGTATATTGTTCAAGAGCCAAGCGCCTTAGCTCAGGAAACTCGTACCGTCCTTTGATTGCATCAAGTAATATAAGATTAGCTCCTTCATCCTCACTTGGAAACCAAACACCCCATGTAGTAATTGCACTATAGTCCGCTGTCTCCTTTTTTAAAAATGCTGTGTCATATGATTGTATGACGTGATGTATCTGAGGGATCTCTTCACCTGTATACGTTCGCCACCATTCACGTTTTAATATAGCTCCTTCTTCTGCTGTTGGATTTTGCATCCACTGTGCATTCCATTTGCCCGTGGGCAGTGTTGCTTGTACTTTCTCAAGCTCGTCTAACTTCCAATACTCCGGCCATACAGGTTTTTGTTTCTTTGATCCATGGTCCATGATTGCTGGAAACTCGACCACGTCCCACTGATCAGCTTTCGCTTCTTTTTGATTTTGTATAAGTTTACCTGTCAAATCTTTGTTAGACCATCTAGTCATAACTAAAATAATTTTACCACCTGGTTGTAAACGTTGACGTGGACCTGACGTGTACCACTCGTAAGCTGATTCAAGAGCCGAGGGACTTAATGCATCTTGCTCTGAATGTGGGTCATCTATAATTAAAAGATCAGCACCCCGTCCAGTGATCGCACCACCCACACCAGCTGCGAAGTATTCACCACCTTGTGCCGTTTCCCAACGACCTGCTGCTTTACTATCTTCTTGTAATCTTGTTTTAAAAATTTTGCCGTAGTCCTCACTATCAATTAGGTTCTTGGCTTTACGTCCGAATCTTACTGCGAGTTCTCCGGTGTGCGTTGCCTGTATGATCTTGAGCCTTGGCTCACGGCCCACCATCCAAGCCGGAAGTAAGTATGAGGCAAACTCCGACTTAGTGTGTCTCGGGGGCATGTTAACTATCAAACGATTTATTTCGCCTGTAGCCAATTTATTAAATTTTTCTGCAATGTGCCTGTGGTGAGACCCCTCTATAAAATCGGGCCACATACATTTGACAAAAGACAGAAAGTCATCTTTAGCTTTGTTCTGTATTTTTTTTTCAGCATGCATAACTTGCAGCTGTTTATATTTCCTACGGACGTCTGCAGGTAGTTTACTTATGTCTATATTATTCAATTCCATAAAAATTTTTTAAAAAATTTTTTGCACTATGTTTAAAGTGTTCAATATGTTTTTACCAGCTATAACTGTCTAAATCAAGCAATACAACCTAGAGTAGTGGGACCCCTTCTACACAAAAGGGGGGATAGGGTCTAAGTTATTTACGATGTTTGGGATTGGTTCGGGACCCCTGGCCCGTAGGGCCAGGGGTTAGAGAGTTAATCTAGTAAGACCATGTAAGCCTCGGCATTGTGTTTTCTAAACCAGTTGATGTCGGCTCGTACCTTATCCCATAGTTTAGAGCCACCATATCCTAGCTCTTTGTCTTCTAGTGTTGCTGCTAACTCATTGATGAATATTCTATCATGAATGATAGACTCTTCCTTGGTTAACATAATAGACTCACCTGTGAATCTATTCTTTCTTTCTTCTGTTCTTTCTTCTACTATTGTTTGTGTTGTCATATCTTGGATAATATAGGATAAGTCAAGCATTGTCAATAGCCTCAATTTTAATATTTGTATATGGGTCGCCTCGCCAATTAGTAGCCTTTTCTTTAACTACATTGATCGGAGTTTCCAAAGCCTCGGTCCTTGGGTGGAGTCTAATGAATTCTTCCCAATGTGCATACAAGAAATCAGTATAACAACCTTGACTACAAAAGTGTGAAAAGTAATTTCTTGCGTTCCATGATGTTTGTTTTATTTTTCTAGTCCTCAATACCTTAGAACCTTGGACACCTCTTATTCTATCTTGTGTATGATTAGTATGACACTTAGGACCATGACACCAATTATAATCACTCATATCTTGGCAACCCCCCAAATATCATTGTTATACTTAAAAACAATAATAGTATTGAAACAATTAAATGTGATGTATGAAATGCAATGATTAGACTTACCTGTGCTAACACTACACCTAATAACATTAATAGTAATTTCATTAGTGCCTCACTTTCCAACTTGTAGTTGCTGTTCTATATCCATGACTATCTAGATCATAATAAACATAATAAGGCACACCTTTTTTAGATGTTCCATATCTGCTTTTTTCGTCATGCTTTCCCTGTCTTGTTATGTGTTTCTTATGCTTACTTGCCCAGTAAGTTATGTAAAATGTTTTAGTCATATTTATTTCTCTCTTTCTATGGGTATCCTATACTAAATAGGATACCCTGTCAATAGTCTAATTTAAACTATTTTGTTGTGCTTGGAGTAATTGTTTTGCAATCGCAATTTTCTCATCACGTGTTTGTTCAACCTCATCTGTTAAAAGATCAGCTAGATTAGTCGGACTATAAATAGATAATGCCATTGAACTACTTTCATTCAATACACTTTCATTTAATACAACACCTAATTTATCAGCTAACTCTTTGGCTTGGTCAAAGTATCTGTAAGACTTTAATCCCATTCGTAGTTTTTCCATTTTTCTTTCAACATTAGCAAATAGATTTTTGTGAGCAAGAATTACATTTTCCTGTGCTGACTTAAATTTATTAAACCACTCGTAGTCTTTAGTTTGGAATTGTCTACTATGACAATATGATGTTCCAATAACCCAAATCTTAAAGTCATTTTCCCATTCATCTTTGTGGTATAATTTATTACCACTCTCATCATTACGAGAACTATAACCTAAATAACTTCTTACATTACTTTCAGATTTATAATAAGTTGGATTTTTGTCTTTACCATTATGGTCAACCCTAACATCATAATCTGCGTCAAGTCCTTTGGCATTTAACTCATCACGATAGTAAGAAGTTAAGAAATCACAATCAGCATCAAACTTAACTTGCACTTCATCATAGACTTCTTTTGGATTACCATTGTAATCTTTGTCCATACGAGGTGTATCAGATTGAACATAGAAACAATTATCATGGTGTAAATCCCCACCACTATCATTGTATTTTCCTATCATTCTTCTGATTGTATCTACATCTTCTTGTGGTTGATGAAATCTAACAAGGTCATTCATTTTAACTTTTGCTTGTTCTCTCATTAGATTGTAGTTTGTTATTGCATCAGTATGTTGTTTCTTGTATTTTGAATTATCTTCAAAATGACTTTGAAAAACATCTGCAATTACTTTTCTCTTATCTGCATTAAGAGTTTGTCTTTTTATAGTCATGTTTTTTCCTTTCATAAATTATTTTTAAACTAACACTTGACAATAGGATAGTCAAGGATTATATTGTATTTAGATTTAATTTGAACTTCATAGGATTTAACTTATTAAATCTGGGACAACTTCTGGTTGTAGTGCAAAGTAGATTGAAAGAGATCCAAACACACGCACAGCTAGAACTGATCCCTGGTCCTGTTTATAGGCAAGATATCGATAGCCGAATAAACTGTTGCCTTTCGGATAGGCAGGACCTGGGATCAGATAAGATGGCTAGGATTTTATCGTAGTAGAACCGACTCTAGCTGGTAGGTTCTACTGATCCCTGGTCCTAAAAAAAATTTCAACCTGTAGTTGAAAAATTCAACTACAGGTGGCTTCAAGCTTCAAGCTTGACAGCTGGTGAAGGATATTGTAGGATGGATTTAGAAAGAGAGGAACATATGAAATATAAAATCACAGCTGGCCAAACTATTTACGCTACATATGAGATAGAGCTTGAGGCTGATAGTTTTGAGGCGGCGCATAAAAAAGCTATGAGCATTCCACCTTCTGAGTGGGATGATGAACGTTTTGAAAACGGTGATTCACTAGAAATCGATCACATGAAGGAGGTCAAAGAATGATTTACGATCAGGAGCTGCAAGACTGGCTGGATAAGTGTCCACGCCACGATCACGAAATATTACACAGCGATGATGACGGCGTTGTTATTGTCTTCCGGTTTAATAACCAGCAGGAGGAAGATGAGTAGAAGAGGATCTGAAAGTATTAAAGTATTAATAAATCATTGGCGCTGGCTGCAAGCCAACGGCTACGAGCAACAAGCCGCAAGCTGCAAGCGTCAAGCAGCAAGCTTGACAAGAAGACATTATAGGATTATAAAGGAGTATGAAAACAAACGAAGCACTTAAAATAATAGGCGGCAGCCTGAGTAAACCATCAAAGATGCCTGGCTGGTCGATAGGTTTACCTGCCAAAGAATGCAAGACAGGCGGCAAGCTCCAGAAGGTCCCGGGCTCAGTCTGTTATGACTGTTACGCGCTCAAGGGCTGTTATGTTTTTAAGGTTGTTCAGGATGCACAGTATCGAAGGCTGGCGGCCATCAAGAGCCCGGACTGGGTTGAAGCAATGGCTCACCTGATCAACAGCAAGAAGCCCGATGTATTTAGATGGCATGATTCAGGCGACGTCCAAGACTTGGAACACTTACAAAAAATTTATAAGGTATGCCAGCTCACACCTGGCAAAAGGCATTGGATGCCTACCCGTGAAGCATGGATAAAGGACCATCTTCAGGACAAGCCAAACAATTTAGTCATAAGGTTCAGTGCGCCCATGGTTGACCAGCGGGCGCCTGCTTCCTGGCCTAACAGCTCAGAGGTTGTTAACAGCAACGCCAGCTGCCCGGCCCCTAAACAAAACAACGAGTGCAGAGACTGCAGACAATGCTGGGACGCCTCAATTAAAACAGTTTCTTATGGTAAGCATTAAAGAATTCCCGCGTGGAATAAATTCGGATCAGGTCATTAGCGGAGCGAGCGCGACGGCGCGAGTGCAGCGTGCATCCTGGTCCGGGCCTAGTGTGCGCCCTCGGGCGCAAGGCCACAAGCTCCAAGCAGCAAGCATCAAGCTTCAAGCGCCAAGCTCATTAAGCAACAAGCTGCAAGCATCAAGCCCAGTTGCTAAGGCTTCAAGCTTCAAGCCGCAAGCTTCAAGCGCCAAGACTCCTGACCCTGGAAAAAGTTTCAAGCACCCTGAACCGAGGTGCTGGACCAAGATAAAACTATTGCGTGGATGTTTGATGTGGAAAGCAATTTGATGAGGTGAGAAGCGTACCTTGTTACTCTTCGTGACTTTCAGTTCTACTGTGAAAAAGTGGCCAGAATTATTATAGCCCAATAGATCGGGAGTACCATGTAAGCTATTATTTTCAAGTCTAATCCAACTAATTTGCGTGATATGTTTACGAACTTTTTGATATAATTTACGCTCTGGTCCCATGTGTTTTTCAAGGTTACTCCTGTGTTTAAAAGTTAATAATCTTTTATGTAACCAGGAGGTAATATAAGTTTTTCTTCCTTGTTTGGTTTTAAAACAACACGTACAGAAGTATCACCGGGCTTGGTACTTTCGTGAACTTCAATACGTCTTATCTCTTCTAGGTAGCCGTTCGGCATTGCAATATATATTCTGGCACTACTTACAGCATTACCATTTTTAGAATTACGGCCTTCTGTAAATTTAGCGAGGTACTCTTGCAGGTGTCGTACAAACATTATTTATTCAACCTGGCTGTTAAATTCTGTATCACTTTTTTATAACCTTGCAATAAATTTTTATTTTTTTCTCCTTCTGCTACTTGTTCTTTTAAATTCCAAATTTCTTGTTTTTGAATTGCAACTAAAAGCTTGAAACCGTAAACAGTTTCTTTTAAATTATCTATTTGTTTAGTTAAATCTAAATCACCTCTGTCGTCCATAATGTTAACTGTGTCATGCATAATATATATTTCTGATGTAGTTGCTTTCATTCTTGACTTTATAACAATGTTACCTTAAATTGTCAATATGGGTGTTCCAAAAAGATTAACAGAAATGCAACAACGATTCGCTGAGTTTTTAGTATTCGGTGGACCCGACGGACCTATGACTCAAGGAGAAGCAGCGATAGCTGCTGGCTATAGTTCTAAACGTGCAAGACAAGAAGGGTCTGAGCTTTGCAATCCTAAACTATCACCACTTGTTGTAAAATATATTGGTCAATTAAAAGAAGAAAGACTTAGAAAACATGAAGTGACTTATGAAGGTCATGTAGCAGAACTCGCTAGATTACGTGAAGCTGCCTTAAAAAAAGGATCATTCTCCTCTGCAGTGAATGCGGAAGCAAACCGAGGCAAAGCAGCAGGACTATACATAGACAGGAAAATAATAAAAACAGGAAAACTAGAGGACCTATCAGAACAAGAATTAGAAGCAAAGATGAAACAGATTTTAGACGACTACGCTCAAATAATAGATGTGACTCCATCTACAACTTCTGAATCTTCTTTACCCAAGCCCGAGGAATCATCGTCCGATCCCCAAAAGTAATACCATCATCATCTTTATCGTAAGACGCAAATAGTTTTATAGATTTATTATCTTTAGAATATAACCAACCTTCATTAACAGGTCTTGCTAATTTCATTTTATCAAACTCTTTGTCCGTAGCCCAGCCCGAGTCACTGACACAGTCAATCCACTCCACTCGAACTCTCGGATAAGGTATCTCGGGAGCACCATCAGTTGCGATTCTTTTTCTTCTTCTCCTAGGCATATATAAGTTTATATCAC
>VTLG01005594.1_pt1 | contig 10581 bp, 9 predicted proteins | sample 4694571 | NCBI WGS metagenome assembly VTLG01 (sample SAMN12604809, study PRJNA352737) | marine metagenome | biome: ENVO:00000447; feature: ENVO:00000209|ENVO:00000569|ENVO:01000036; material: ENVO:00002151; isolation source: viral sequences binned using virsorter ... | reverse complement strand
TTCCATCTTCTCCGTGCCTGTCTTATTCTTGAATTAGGATCATTTCTTGTTTTTGCTGAAGCTCTTTTGAGCTGACCTAGTGATCTTGCGCAGTATGATTTTCTACGTTTAGCAGCTTTTGATCCCGGCTTCACTTTACCAGTCACGGCTGTTTTTAATTTAGAACCGGGATTTAATCTTCGGTATGCTTTGACACCGGCTCGTGTCATACCAGCTCCAGACTTTGTAGGTCTAAAGTTCTTTTTGTTTCTTGCAGGCATTGTGCCTTTTGAATAATATTTTCTCATGGTCTTACCTTTTTTCCATAAAAATTAACTAAACTTGGATTAGATACTTTTACTCCACCTAAGTCTCCGGATATGTAACTACCCATATAATTTTGTTGTGCTTGTTTCATCATAGGATTCATAGAGCCACCCATATTTGCTTGTTTTCTTTTTGCAAATGTTGCTGCTCTTGATGGTGTTGGTCCTGTATTTGCTTTAGCTTGTTTTCTTCTTACGGCACCCGCACGCTGCCCTTTGCTCATCGCTCTTGCTTTTGCAATAGGCACGCATTTTGGATAATTTTTTCTTTTTTCTCCACCACTTCTTCCACACTTCGGGTATGAGCCATCGGATCGCTTGTTCGCAATATCGACCCAGTTTTCCTTTACCCATGCTCTTAAACCTTTTTTAGCCATTACGAATTCTTTCCGTAAGCTCTGCCTTTGCCTTTCACCGCTAACTTACAAACTTTACCACCAGATTGATAACCCATTATTCTTCCACCCATGGCTTTATCTGTTCTAAGAGCTTGTTTTTGTGCAAGATCTTTTTTTCTAAATTCTTCTGAAATTTTTTTACCTGCTTTTTTTACTTTTTTTATTTCTGTTCCTGGTAAATCTCTTGGATTTCTATAGCTTGGCATAAAACCTAAATCATCTACATTTTTAAAAGGACTTCCTTCAGCACCTTTAATTTCTTTTTTAAAAATTTTATCGACACCTTTTTTTATAATGTTAGGTGCTCTTTTTACTGTGGTAATAATACCCATTAGACCATCCTTGTTTTTTTCTTTCTATCAGACATGATAGCACCACATCCTCTAGCAACAGCTCCACCTTTGCTATACATTCCTCTGTCCATCATCATTCCACCACCCATAGCTTTTTTTCTATTTTTCTTGCCACCTGGTGTAACTTTACCTGAACATACTGCTGATGCGTACATGTTCGCGTATGCAGACGGGTACACTTTGAATTTTCGCTTCGCTGCGGCCTTACCTCTTGGACATAGTTTTGCCATTAGATTACCTTCTTTTTAGTTTTTCCGTTTTTCTTTTTAATAACACCTCTACCAATTAAAATATCTTTAAATGTAGTTTTGCCATCACCAGATAAATCAGGAAAGCCACCTTTAGCATTTACTCTTTTTTTAGGGGCGAATGTTTCTTTAATTTTATCTATGTTTGTTTTTCTCTTAAATGGATTAGTTCCAGCTTTTAAACCTACTCTACCACCTTTAGCTAATTCTTTTCCTTTTTTAAATTTTTTCTGTGGTCCTTCAACTTTCATACTATCTTTGTATGTAGCTTTATCACCTGGTTTTAAAGGATGATAACTTTTCATGTTTTTAAATTGAAACGCTCTTCCAGTATCAACTAATTTTTTTCTTTCCTTTTGAGCTGTTTTCATCATCTCTTTACCAGTTTTAAGTTTACTCTCTGCTTTATCTAATAATCTAATTCTTTTTATGTATTCATCTGATTTAGTGTCTGCAACAGTCTTTTTTAAATTTGGTTTAACAGATTTAATTGTTGGAGAAACCTTTTCACTCTTAGGTATTGATTGTACAATTTTATTAGCAATGTATCCTACGAAATTTTTCATTTTTTTCCTCCGTTTCTAAAAATTTGTGTACCCTTTATACCATAAATCGACGCAACGACAAGGATCCAAAGGTTTGTGAACCATGACGGGAGCTGCGAGAACATCTCGAAGAACAATTTCACCTTGTCCATCGCTGTTGGGTCATCCGATATCACTGCCCAAGCGAGCACCAACACGGGCAAACTTAAAATTATCAAAACTGCCTCGTCCTTCCAGTCTGACTGTCGGGCTTCTAACAGTTTTCCCTGGTATTGCTCTTCGCCTTTGGCCATACGTTCTGCATGCATTAATTGTGCATCAGACATTGCCATCTTCGTTCTCTGCTTGTTAGCGTAAATTTTACTTCCAGCAGAAACGGCTAATTTTATCGCCGATAACCACATGATTATACCACTATTGCAGTTTTTCTTTTTCCAGCTAGCATTCTTTTAGTGCCATTAACCTTAACTTGTTCAGGTTTAGCAATATAGTTAAACGCTTTGTCAGCAGTTGTCATAGATCGCTTATCGATCTCAACTTGCTGCTCTGGAACAGAACTAATTTTTGCTTTTTTATAGTTCATCATAGCTTTTTGCTCCTTTTATTCTTCTTCTCCTACCATAACTTGTGCTTGTTGTACACCGCTCTTTGCAAGACTGACTCCAGCACGTAATTTTGCTAAATCTTCGTTTTGTTCCATCTTATCTTCAGCAATTTCTTGTGCTTGCATCAATTTTGCTCTGTTTAAATCTTGAGTTGCCTCATCATTCATCTTCTTACGCTCATTTTCCATCGCTCGAAGGTCAACTTCACGTGATTTTAACTTCAATAATGGATCTGCATCGAATTGTGAGGTAATTTTTTTCTCCTCTTTCATAAATTCTTCGGTCATTTCAGCTATTAACACTGCTTTTCTTGCTTCTAAAGCCTGTGTCATCTGTTGAAGTTGCTGTTGTGCCTGTGGATTCATCGCTGCTTGCTGTTGTAACACTATCATTTGCTGCATTTGCTCTCTAAATTCAAGTTGAACTTGCTCTTGAGCCATTAAACTGATGTGTTCAAGTATATTTTTTTGTATTGCACCCATCATCATTGGATTATTTCTAACCATATTGGTTGCCATAAAGTTTAAATGCGATGTAATGTGTGCTCTGTGGTCTTGGCCAGGAAAAGCTTGAAAAGGTTTACCTGTCATTGCCATAATATGTTCCATACTTGGGTCCATTGGAGCACTTGGTGCAGGTGCTGGTAAAATTGCGTCAATATTTTTTACACCTATTGCTTCATACATAGTTCTGTACACCTGATACATGTTGTGAGCTTGTGGATTTGATGTCGCTATTTGTAATTGTGTCTGTGCAAGTGTAATTCTTTGCGACATTGAAAATATATTTGGGTCTGCAACAGGTATGATATCTACTCTATCATCAAAATCTGCTTGCTTAATATTTCTTGCACCACCTACAACGTCGTATGGATATTCAGGTGGTAAATATTGTGCAACAACTTTTGCAAGTATTTTAAATTCTGATTTCATCGCTGCATAACATCTTTTATGAATCGCTGACATGACTCGTGAGCCTCTCTCGAGAAGAGCGATTGTAGTTCCAACAGCAGCTTGTTGATTACTATCTCCCACTTGCATGTCAGCAATCGCTGCAAATCTTTGTCCTGCTTGTACAACAATGCCTAATAAATTTAATAATGTTTGAGATGGCTCTTTGTATGGTAGTGGAAAGAATGCATCTCTCAATGATCCACCCGGTGCATCAACATCTTTAAACTCACCTGGCTGTATTGGAGCTGCTTCATCTCGAACTCTTACACCTCTCTGTTTAAATCCTGCTGGTAAATTAGAAAGTGTGCCCGCATCTAATAATTGACGGAGAGCAGACGTTGCCGTTCTGCTCAATCCGCCAATCATATGAATGAGTCCAAAGCCATAAAATCCTAGTCCTGGCAGAAATTTGAAGTGGACGAAGTATTGGATCTTACGTTTCTTTAGATCATTGGGCGCGTAGTTCCTTCTGATAGAAAGAACTTTTCTATTACCTTCTTCAACAGTTACGATGTAAGGCAATTTTATTCCGGTTGGTTGCCCATCAGCACCAACCTCTTCGAAACCTTCCAAGTCTAAATTAACATGACACTCTAACAAAGTATAAACTGGTTCGTTCTTTCCAGTTTTTTTACTTCCTTCTAGTTCACGTTCTTTTTTTGCAAGTTCATTGTTCGTGTCTGTGCCTGGTGGTCCAAGCTCTACATCACGATAAAAACCATTGACTTGTTGTTTTCGTAATTCGTTTTCAGAAATTTTTATAGTGTGAATAATCGCTTCCGCATCGTCTAATGAGGTAGCCGTATACGGAACGATTAATTCATCTGCAGGTACAAACTTAGAAACTGCTCGTCCCATGTTTGTATCGTAATAAACTTTTTTAAAAGTTGATCCTGCTAATGGTAAATGAAATAGCATCGAGTCAAACTCTGCTTCATACTCTTTCATTTGATCCATAATTAAATAATTCATAAAATCTTTAACACGATTTGCCTGTTGTTCTGTTGCAGGGTTTTTAATACCTATAATTTGTGTTCTAACCGGTCCATCAACTGGTAATAATTCTTTGTAAGCTTGTGCTTGGAATTGTGTTACAGCTTCTGCCATTACAGGGTGTGTTGCACCACTTGCTCCTTGAAATGGTTCAGTTCTGTTTTCGTATTTAAATCCTAAAAGATCTAAACCTTGTATGTATGATTGTTCCCATTCTTTTCTTGAACCTTTGTAATCCATATAGTTTTGAGTCATCTCATTTCCAACTGGATCTAAAACGTCGTCTGGTAAAATATCTGCTAGATTATCAAAGTGTGATTCTGTTCCTGGTATATTGATTGCTCCCGGTTCGAAGTCAATCGTTGCACCACCATCTTCTTCTGGTACTACTTCAACAGGTCCTTTTTCTGGTTGCTCTTCCTGAACAGTAACTTCTTGTAGTTCCTCCTCTGAAGGTACTTCAAGTTTTGTTCTTGTGTTCGGGAGTCCTTTATCTATATCTGCCATTTATACTCCTATCTATTCCTAACACGTTTCATTAGACCTTGCAACCCTTGTGAGTCAGGATTCATGGATGTTCTTTGTGGGCCTTGATTTACTCCACCAGATAATCCTGCAATACCACCACCTGCTAAATTAGCAACACCACCAAAATCTGCTATCTGTTGTGTTTTAAGTTCATCTGGTATTTGACCTATTTCTAATGATTCTCTATCAGCTTCTTTTTGTAATCGTTTTAATTGTTCAGGGCTATAGAAACCTGTGTCAAATAAATCTTTAAGTGGTCCTAAAATTTTTCTATCATAGTCCATTCTATTTTGCATTTTTTGAGCATCGAACACTTCTTGTTTAGCTGCAAAAGCTTGTTGCTCTGGAGAACCAAATTTTGCAATTTCATATATACTTTTACCATAAGTAGGTTCTGCTCTTTCTAACGCTTGTATAAATTCTCTTTCCGCCTTGTTTTTTTCTCCTATAGAAAACATAGGACCTGATTGAAGAGAATAAGGGTCTGCTACACTTGACATGTCTTCTTGATTAACTTTTAAATAGTTTTCATATTTTTGTTTTAAGTCTTCATCTTTTTTAAGAGCATCTACAAAGTCAGCAGCTAGACCAGATGTGTCTGAACCTAATATCATCGTATTTAGATCTGTTTCTTCTTCTAATTTTTTTCTGTCAGCTGTTGGCATCGCATATTTAATTAAAGATTTAGATAACGCTTCTTTGTATGTATCTCCTCCATCTAACATATTGTTAGCCATAAAAGCTCCATCAATAACAACCTCACCTGCAAGTCCATATGGACCTAATAAACTTGTTAACGTTGCGCCTGTACCAACTCTAGTAACCGCTCTTATTTTTTGTGCTGTCTTTTTAGCTTGTGCTTCATTCATGTTTCCTGATTTAAGTTGTTTTGATTCTGATACTAAACCATTCATAGCTTCATCTATTGAACAAGTTCCAGGTAAACCACCATTACTCTTTGGACAAAATGTCATAAGTTTTTTGTATAGTGGAGATCCTTTTTTTACATTTGCAACTCTAAGTGCTTCTTCTCTTTTTGTTGTAGAAAAAGTTTGAAAGACGTCTGATTGAATAATATTTTCTCCAGCTTGACGGTACAATGATGGAGGTATGTTTCTATTTAAAATAATATCATTTAATAATTTTGTATTATTTTTTATCCAAGCATCTTTATATATTTGACCTCTTAAACCTTTTAAATTCCCATAGATCTCATTTGCAATTCTTTTTCTAAGATCTTTATTTTTAACTTGTCTATATGCAGAATCTAAAGATTTATTTACAAATTTATTTTGTATTTGAAAATTATTGAAAGGTCTTGTTCTTACCCCTCCTTTTGAATCATCGTGTCCAATAGCCATAAAATAATCTATTCCAGACATGTCCATTAATTGTCTAAAAGTTATTTTTTTACCATTTGGGTTTTTAGGGTTTGGCACTAATTCATCACTATACGATTTAAAATCTGATGCTATTTGATAAACCTCAGTAAAATCTCCACTTTGATAACCTAGTTTTCTTAAATTATTTTTTCCATACAAAGTTCCATTATAAGTGAATTTATGTTTACTTGGATCAATAATTCTTTGACCTCTTTCATTTACTGGAAGAGATCCATAATCAAGTTCATTGCCTTTAAGATCAGTTATTTTTACAGGACCATCTTCATAAGTCCCAGCTTTAAAATTTCTATCTGCACTTCTAGCTGCAAATTGAAAAATTAAACTTTCTGGTAAAGGCATTTGAGTAGAACCTTTTACAGTCACACGACCAAATCTACTTTTTCCTGATTCATATGCATCTAAAAAACCCTCACCAATAAATTCTGTTCCATACTCTCTTGCAACATAATCAAATAAATTTTTTCCGTTTTGAGTTTGAGATTGATACCAAGCATTTTTTTCTAAACCTTTGTTAAGAAGAGCCCTTGATATCCCATCTTTTCCATTATCAACCAAACTTACAATAGTTTTTTTAATGGGTGATAATTTAGTTTCTGTTCCAGCAGCTGTTCCTTGAGTAAACACAGAACCAGTGGCTTTTTTAACATCTTTAATTTCAACATTGTTTTTAACCATATAATCTAAAGCTTTGGAAATTTTATCATCTATTTTATCCATACCATCTACTTTATTAAAAAGATCTTCTGTAAACCAATTCAACACTTGTCTGTTTTCCCCTTTTTTGAAAAGACTAGATACACCATCTTTTCTAACTTTTTTAGCTGCAGACTCGGTAAGTACTTTATCTAGAATATCAAACTTATTCGTATATTGAATTTTATTTTGTGCATCATCTATTAGTTCAACCAATAGTTTTTGTTTTAATTTATAAGGTGCTGATTTTAAATCAGTATAGCCATTACGTCTTAAAAGTCCTATAGCTAAATCAGCGTCTTCTCCATACACTTGTCTAAAGTAAGTTGTAGCTTCTGATACTTGAGACATGTTTTTATTATTATAAGCATCGGTATAAAATTTTACATAATCCTTAAAAATTTCATCTGCTTTTTCTTTTCCAAATATACCTTTCCATTTCTTTTTTTTAGGAGGTTTTGCAGATCCAGTATATTTTTCTTCAGGTCTTATAGTTTTATCGTAAGATGTTCTTGTGTCTTTAGCATACCCAGGTCTAGATCCATCAGCACTTGGTTGCACTAACATACCACCACCGGCTTTTTCTACTCTTGGATTACGTCTCATAAATGCGTTGATTGCTTCCATCTCTTCAACAGTTTGTTTTTTTGGAGGAATCTCAATTTTATCAGCAGTTGTAACTTTTGGAAGACTTGGGTCGACATTCTTTGCCCGAGTTAGATACTTCATCATTTGTGCAAATTTTATAGGGTTCATTATTCTCCTAACATGTAAGCAACACCGCCGCCTGCTTTTTTAATTGGTGGTGCTTCTCTAACTTCTTTTATAATTTCATCTACTCCCTCACCCTCATAAAAATCAGTTTCGTTGTAATTATCCTTATAAATTCTTTGAGTAACTTCTTTACCCTCTGTGTATTCGTCTGGTTCTTTAATACCTTTTCCAGTTTTTGGATCGACATCAACATCACCTTTTTTAAATTCTAAAACTATATCTTCATTAACCATATCCTCTTCTGGTTTTATTTTTTTGATTTGCATGTCACCAGTAGATAAATCCTCTGTTAACTGTAACTCCGACTTACCATCTTTAGATAGCATTCTGTGTACCTCAACCCTATCTTGATACGTGACTTTATCAGGTTTTCCAAATTTTTTAATAGTCTTTGCAAGCTCAAAGAAATATGGTGGTGGTGTAGATTTACTTACGGTGCTTGCAACATCACTTGCAACTTTAGTCCCTTTTGCAACTTTTGCACCTTTAAAAAATTTACCTAATATAGGTATTGATGCAAGACCACCCATAATTTTTAAAAACGTTCTTCTGTCCATACCATCTTTTAAACCAACACGTCCGCCTGTTGCATTTAGTTTCCTATCACCCATTAAACGTCTTTGTACTCTTGCTAAAACCTCTTCGTACTCTTTACTTCCAGGTTCTGGAAATTTAACAGGTGGGTTTTTTCTAAACTCTTCTTGAGCTTCTTTTAAAACTTTTTCATTTTTTATTTGGTTTATTTTATTTTCTATTTTATCTGCGCCTATAAATTTTCTTTTTTCTACAAATTCTTTACCAGAAAAAGGTTTTTCTTTTGTAAGACCTTTTAAAAAATTTAAAAAACCTTTACCTAAACCACTTTTAAATTCCGCACGTCCACCATCTGCAAATTTTTTTGAGAACCCTATTTTAAACTCAGGTTCATTCGTATCTATATTATACATGACTCTTCCGCTAAAACCTTCTTTACCTTCGTTATAACCTAGTCCAAATTCTCTGTCTTTAGAACCACCTTCGAACAAAAACAACTCATCCTTATCTTTATCAATTCTAACTCTATCTTTGCTATATTGCAGGTTTGCTAAAAAATTTAATTTATCGTTTAAAGGTATGTCCGCATTCATGATTGCTTGAAATGTTTCTTGATCTCTTGTAATTCCTGCTGGTGCTTTTTCAATTTGTTGTTTACCAGACTTAGACCCTGTAGCTGCAAAATTAAACTTTGGTCCATCTTTCAAACCAACACGTCCACCTGTTGCCATGTCTTCTGGATCTTTAATGTCTTTTTTTTCTCTTAATCTTTCAGCTGATTCTTTGTTTTCTTTTTGTATCCTTGTAAGAAATTGTTCTTCTGTTTCTGGAATATTTTTACCACCCATGATAGGTTTACTTGTATCTATTTTATTGCCTTGTAAATCAAACACCTTTGCATCTTTTCTTGTAAAGATATCTTTAAACTCTCTTTGAAAGGCTAGGTTTTCTTTTTGTTTAATTGAATTTAAAACAGCCAACAATTCACTTTCACTCTTAATTGCATTAGGATCAAAACCATTTCTCATTAGTCTGTCTTCCATGGCAGCACTGGAAAACTCTACTGCTTTCTTATTAGCAATAACTCCTTTTGACTTCGCCATTCGTTTTGCTACAAATTTTGTTATGATACTAGATATCATTAATAATATTTTCTCTGCCTTTTCTCGACTTTTTCATCTACGTAATCTTCAGGATGATCGATCAGACCGCCCTGCCTGAATCGCATGATCGCTTGTGTCGTCGAATCCACAAGGTCGTCATGATCCCCGTACGGGAACGCCGCACACTCCTCAATGACTTCATCCGCAAACTTTTGTTCCGGAGCCCATATCATACCAGATTCGAACAGAGGTGCAACAGAATTTACTCTTGCGTGCTTGTCGTTTCCTTTGCTTGGTGTAAAGTTTACAACCGGTATATCCATCTTTCTCAGCTCGTATGTTAGTGGTAAACCACTAGCTTTTGCCTCTACAATGACTGTCTCAGGCTTCCAATAGGTATATTGTTCAAGGGCCAAACGCCTTAACTCTGGAAACTCATACCGTCCTTTGATTGCATCCAGTAATATTAAATTAGCTCCTTCGTCCTCTGATGGATAGAATATACCCCACGTAGTAATCGCTGAGTAGTCTGCTGTTTCTTTTTTTAAAAATGCTGTGTCGTAAGATTGTATCACATGATGTAGTTGTGGTATGTCTTCACCAGTATAAACTCTCCACCACTCACGTTTAAGTATTGCTCCTTCTTCTGCTGTTGGATTCTGCATCCACTGTGCATTCCATTTACCAGCGGGCAGTGTTGCTTGTACCTTCTCAAGCTCATCCAACTTCCAATACTCTGGCCAAACAGGTTTCGCGTTCCGTGATCCATGGTCCATGATTGCTGGAAATTCGACCACGTGCCACTGATCAGCTTTAGGTTCTGTTTGATTCTTAACCAACATACCTGTTAAATCTTTTGTAGTCCAACGAGTCATGACTAAAACAATTTTACCACCTGGTTGTAAACGCTGACGTGGACCTGATGTGTACCACTCGTAAGCATTCTCCATGGCTGTGGGAGATAGTGCATCTTGTTCAGAATGTGGGTCGTCAATGATTAGAAGATCAGCACCCCGTCCAGTGATGGCACCGCCGACACCTGCTGCAAAGTATTCTCCGCCTTGTGCTGTTTCCCACCTACCTGCGGCTTTGCTATCTTCTTGTAGAGTTGTTTTAAAAATTTTAGAATAATCCTCACTGTCGATT
>VTLG01003879.1_pt1 | contig 10581 bp, 9 predicted proteins | sample 4694571 | NCBI WGS metagenome assembly VTLG01 (sample SAMN12604809, study PRJNA352737) | marine metagenome | biome: ENVO:00000447; feature: ENVO:00000209|ENVO:00000569|ENVO:01000036; material: ENVO:00002151; isolation source: viral sequences binned using virsorter ... | reverse complement strand
TATCACCATGATATGTCTTTTCTATACGATCCTTATCAAAACTAGAGGCTATAGCATGAGCTTGTATTCCTAATGTTTCTGACCATTCAAATCCATTAGGAGTAAGAGTTCCAATAATACCTCTTGCCGTTGTATAAGATGATCCTGATTCTGAATAGAATAAGCGATACTGTGATTTCTTTCTTAATACAGCACTATCTATTCTATAAGTATTGATGGATGATGCTATATCGCTGACGATAGATTGAATTTGTCTGCTAACAGAACCTAACTCAACGTCACCAATACGTGCCGTACCAGCAATAGTACGAATACCATCAGGACTCAAGAAAATTAGATCACCAGCAATCTCCTGAATACTTCTACCATCCAAACAACCTACATTCTTTGTAATAGGTACAACCGCAATTGTACTCGCATTATTAATATTCTGCAATTTATAAATTGAATTAGAACAGAATATAATCAAATCATCGCGGAAACTTTTAATTCCTACGACTTGATCATCAAGCTTAATAGATCCAGAGCCTGAGCTAGTGAAATCATCTATATCACTTGTACCACTATAATAAATAGTGTTCGGTGATGTCGCTGCTCCTGCAACTACTAAGTGTTTATCATGCATTACACAGAACTTAGGATACTCAGTACTGCTTACAGTAATCTCTTTACAGAAGTAAGTTCGGCTTGATAAAGCACTTCCTGTACCCGTCATCTTAAAGTACATTGGCTTAACACCTGAGCCTTCATCAGTGATAATTACTTCACCATAATCAGTATCACCTTCATAGATTGCAAAGCTTGCTAAGTCTTGTGAAGTTCTTGCTAGGGTACTACGACCTGTAAAGGTGCTATAGTTATCTCCTCCTGCATCAACACTAGCTTTATTTATTTGTAACCAGCTATCTCCATCCTGACTGAAATATATATTAGTTCCTGAGCAAGCAATTAAACCATCTGCATAAACTTCAAGACCAAAAATATCATTATCTGTATTTGGCCTTGTGCCATCTCCAAACTGAGAATAGCCATTAATTCGTCTATAGCCACCATCTGGATCAACTTCAAAGTTTCTTAACTTCGTTGCCAATCCTGGTTGTGCAAGCATTTCAAACTGATTTAAATTTGTATTTAAACCACCTTTACATGAAACACCATAGGGTTGTGATGCTGTCATTAAATAAATCCTATTCTGTCATCTTTTATATAAACTGGCGTAGGCTCTAATAAACTAGAACGCATCCGTCCAAGTCCCTTTCTATAATCATCAAGAGCAAAGGCTGCTGCTTGAGGGTTATCTTTAAACTGCCAAATATAATATCTAGCTCGTGATAATAGAACAGCACTATATACATCAGGAAATACAATTGTATCACCATAAGCATCAAGTTCTGTAGGCAAATCCCAAGCAAAGAACCATATTCTATAAACCTGATCAGGTATAGGACTTAATCCAAAGTTACGTGCGTCAGGACTACGAATAACCCGACTCGGAACTCCATATTGAGTAGTATCTGCATCATCTTTATTTTCGGCAATTCTAAGATAATCTTTCCATTCTTCAGTAGTTGTATATCTAAGATTCTTTATAGTATACGGAGCAGATTCTCCACTAACTCCTACAGTTGTTAAAAGAAAATTATCCCAATCTATTGATCCATAGTCTGCTGTAATACTAGAACTAGAAGCTTTAAGTTCATACCACCTAGTTCCTGCAGTAGTTTCTACATAAACATTACCATACATAGGATCAGTAGCTCCACTCTCAGCCGTAGCTAAGAAAGGCCACTGAGGTTCCTCATTGACAATATCTAAATAAGCAGTATTTATTGAATCTTTTGCGTGTTGCTGTATACCTACAGCACTACTAAAATTTGAAGAAGTTAATACAACTTCATTAAGTTCTCGCAATAATTTATTCGTTAAATTGAGAAATGTTGCCATTTATTACCTTCTATTTATACGTGTTGTTATTCACCATCCCAATTCAAGTCTGTTAACCTGCGTTGAGTGATTCTCATATCTTCAATAGGTTCTAAATTCTCCTGCATAGATTCAGAATGAGACTTATCTTTTTTAAAGATACGATCATAATTATCATCATACTTTTTTTTGTCAAAGTGCTTCCTGAAGCGACTATCCTTATTGACAATCGCTTTTCTGAACATGACAGGTTTTTCGTCAGAACCTATTTGAGCCATTCAAATTAATCCGGTAATACACCTAAATGCAAAAACTCGACTAAATAAGTCACAGTCGTTGCAGCAGTTGCCAGATTATTTGCTAAAGGCGTCAGTCGCGCATATAGTGTTCTAGCAGAAGCCGAATACAATGTAGCAGCAATAACAATCGCTTCTGAAGTTGCGGGTCCACCTACAACACCTGCTGTAGTAGCGGTGCTTACAAATTGATTTGCAGCATGACCATGTGAATCTTGTATAAGATACAAAGGTGCATTAGCTGTCCAAGTAACCGCAGAACCACCATCATCTAGAATAGCTTCAGTTGCCACAAGTTGTGCGCCACCCGAAGACGTTCCCAGTGAAAAGTCTACATCGTCGCCACTTGCCCCTGCTGTAACAATGTTACCTGCTGGAATAGCAATAAGATTACGAATAATCGTATCCGCTGGCTGTGTAAATGAAACATCAGTATTTGCTCCTGCTGTTACTGCAATCGTACCTGTCGTTGTTGAGGTCCAAGAACTTACTACATTATCTGCAAGCGCACGTACATCTCCTGTTCTTGCTGAGTTCCTCCCTGTATCTCTTATATCTATAACTGGACTTGCCATATTTTTTTCCTTTCTTTAATTATTAAGTTAAAAAGAAAAGGGAGCCGCATCCGACTCCCAATCCTCTTAATTATTAGTCCACGCCGTAGAACGCAGATACCAATGCTTCAGATCGTAGTACTTTAGCTCCATATACATGAAGACCTCGTACAATATCCCCAAAGCTATCAGGATCACGCAATACTTCGGAACTCGTAATCGTCTGAGCCGTTGCAGTTGAACTTATATGTCCAGCAATAACCTTACCAGCAGCATTAGATGTGTCAGCAATATTATTGGACTTGTACATACTAAATCCACGCAATTTTCCAGAAGTTACCAGACCGTTTCTGATTGAACCTTGACCAGCATTGTAATCAACTGACAAGAGTTTGGATGCCGTACCAGTAAGAACCTCATAGAATTGAGGCGGGGCTACAAACCACCGTCCCTCTTCAGGAATATTCTGATCGTCCATAAGACGAGCCATATGTCCCAAAACATCTATAGGATCATGTTCCGACGTACCAAAGCCAATGTCAAGATTACCTGTGCCATCAAACGTACCAGCCGCAAGATCAGTCGCACTATCCGAGCCAAGAATGTGATTAGGACTAGATGCAGAAACACCACTAAACATAGTGGCGAGTACACCTTCGTCAAAAGCATCACGCAAGGCATACGCTGCTGCAGATGAGGCCGTTTCACGCCAGTTCACATGAGACATATTTGATTCAATGTCATCAACCTTGAACTTAAAGGCGTTAGCCGTATCTACAACCAACGTAATTTCAGCGTCGGTTAGTTTCGTTTGCGTTACATCTGCGCCACGCTCATACTGATAAACAGTAATAGTCGGTTCTTTAATAATCTTTACAGAATCGCCAAAGTTAGAAATATCACCAGCATAATCAGTGTTGGTGATAGCTTCAATTACAGAGGCTTTCCTGAAAAAGTTTAGAACTTTCTTAGAATAGACAGCAGGTAAGAAAAACGAATTGTTTTGATTACTTACGGAGTTACCAAAGTTGGCATCAGTATCTGTGCTAGGCTCAAAGTATTGGTCACTTTGATTATATGCCATATTTATTTACTCCAATTAGACAAAAATTATGATTTAACTACTCTGCCTTCAGTTACAGCTTGATTAATCTCTTCTTCAAAAGCATCAAACTCATCTATAGACATAGCAGAAATCTCCCGTTCAGTCCAAATTTTATCAAGTTTAGTAGCGTCTACCGTCGTAGTTTTAGTCGAAACTAAATCTGCTGCTGAACCTTCTCTGGACTGTTGTGTTTGTTGTGATTGTCTTCGAGGTTGTGAAACCTTTATACCACTTTCCATTTTATAAAGATCAATGGCTTTAGAAGCGAGTCCAATATTATCAGGATTATTATAAATCCATTCTTGTATTTCATCCGGTTGTTCTTTCGCCCAAGTATGAAAGTTATCATCACCTCGTATATCTTCAAAATCGGGGTGACGATTACGTAAGCCTGTTTCAGCTTCTCGGCGTAGTATCTCTGCCTCACGTTGCTGTATTGCAGATAACTGTCCTTGAAGATCTTCGACTTGCTTTTCACTTTGCATATGAGCTACGGTTTCTACCGTTTCATACAGATCTGGATATTCCGTTCTAAACTTTTCGAGTTCTTCAGCACTTTTTGGAGCTTGATAACTAGGCTGTGAGGCTCTAGTTTCAGCTAAAAGCTGCTGCTCTCGCTGTTTAAATTGGGAAACCTTATCATCGTAATGCTTCTTTAGATCATCATATCTTTTTTTATAGTTAGTTCTTTTACGTTTAGTAGGAGCTTCTGTTTGCTCTTCTTCAGGGGCCTCTTGTGGGGTAGCCTGACCTTCGTAAAAGAGCGAGTCTGCACTTTGCGTTTGAGGGCCATCTGGCGTATGCCAAGCCTTCTTTGCATTGTATGGATTCGCTTCTGGTTCTACTAAATTCTCCTCTATTTCCGACATATCACTTCTCCTTCACGGGGCTTGTCTCGTGCAAGGTAGCCAAACGAATTGGTTTTTTTGGCCTAGAACCATCGTTGGGGCTTGCCTACTCCAAGGTAGCCGTTATAATTTAAATGATAGAGGGCCTTACGGGTAGCTCTATCTCCTTACGATGCAACACTTGGCATTCGATTAGCGGAAATCATTGCATTCTTAATTTCCTCATCCTCTTCTTTTGAAAGCAAGTTAGCTTCATCAGCAACTGCTATCCCACCAAATGCATATCGTTGTACTCCACCATCATAGGCACGTTCTGCTTCATCCATCATAGATTGAAGATTATCTGCACCTATCTGTTCGGTGGCATTTTGCGATATTACAAACTCTCCATCCGACAATCTAGCCGGTATCGAGTCTGAAACACCAGTTCCAGGGCCTTCTACTTCCCCTTCACCACTAAATTCTGAGGCCGTTTCTACGACCTTATCAAATATTTCACTTAAACGTGGGTCTGCTTCTAAAGCACCCATTAAATAATCTTGTTCTTCTGGTTCTAAAGATTCATTTAAAACAAAATCTACAAAATCAGTTTCCATCCGATCATCAGGAAGTTGTGAAGCCTCAGCATTAATTTGATCTTCAGGCGTATAAGTATCTTCAGGAATATCTCCTTGTATAGGCATATCTTCAGATACTCCTTCCATTTCAGGAGGAAGCATAAGAGTTCCGCCTTCTTGTTTACCTCTTCTCTTAGACTTTTTGGATTCCTCTTTTTCACGTCTCGGAATATACTTACTGACCGTTTTTCGAACCGTTTTATCGGGATGATGGGCGGCAACCATTTCCATACTTTTTCTTACTGATGGCATATTATTCTTCCTCTCTTTCTAAAGCTTCTGTTACTTCAGCCGGTAACTGCTCTAGGCGTACCAGCAAATTCACCTTCCCCTGGCTGCGGAACATTTCCAGTTCCGATGTTGCCACCGCCAGTGCCTGTAACTCCCTGTTCTTGAGGTCCAGCAGGTGCTCCTGTAGGTGGTCCCATACCTGGGGGTTGTGGACCAGCGGGGACAGCTTCTTGGCCTGTAGTTTGTCCAGCATTTTGCATTCCTATAATCTGTGCCATAATAGCGGCTTCATCAGGATCATTAAGTAATTCATCAGGATCAAGATCAAGGCTATAGGCAAGCTCACTAATAAGCTTATTAATTTTCACAAACGGAGCAACGGCTGGATTCTGTACAGTCTGTAAGAATGTTGTCAGCCTTTGACTTCGCACCTCTTTCTGCATCAGGCTATTTGTGCCTGTTGCTTTAACTTCCAGATCTCCTACAACGCCTAGTTTATCTTCTAAAAATTGCATGTTCCATTGGAAATATGATTCTCCAAGGGGTTTAAGTAGGAAGTCATCTAAATTCTTTATAACCGTTTTAATATTTAAAGAGGCTGCACCAAGTAACATAGACATGCCCGAAGCCGTCCTTGTCATACTTTGTACACCCGTTTGCCCATGACTATAACTAGGAATACCTGTCTGTTCATCTGCAAGCTGTCGAAACTTATCAAACATCATCATATTTTCATTGGAAGTATTAGGAAATTTAACGCCGTGAATGGCTTGTCCAGGCATACCTGCCTGTCGTCTAAAGACTTTCCCAGGATATAATTCCATTGATTGACCGCCTACAAGTGCAGATTCATCCACGTCAAAAATAATTGAACCTGATAAAGCTAGATTATCAATAGCCATTCGAGCATGACCATTCATAATCTTCTGAGAATCATCCATGTTCTCAGCTACACCTATTCCAAAGAAGCTATAGGGGTTCTTTTCGTATGAGAAAGAATGATAGGGGAGTCTGTGGGGTGTAAAGGGATTAACTACAGTTCGTAAAAGTTGACCATTACATATCCACGCATTTATTTGTACTTCATCTAAATCATCTATATCTTCGCTTAGTTCCATACCAACTTCACGGGCATATTCGGCATCCATAATGCCCCAATACTCTAATACTTCAAATTGTCCAGATCCGTATTCTTGCCCTCTTTGATCGTCTTTAAGTTCATTTTCGTAGTCTTTCTGAACATAGTTTGGTCCCATTGACAAGCATACTCGTATTGACTCCCTATCAAAATAGGGCATCTTTGATAATGCCCGTAGTTGGGAACGGTTGAGCTTATGCCTGTGGAATATGTATTCGCACTCGGCAATGTTAGTGGCATTTGGATCTGGGAAAAAATCCCAAATACTGACAAACTCAATACGAGGAACACGAACATCCACTGGTCTGTAACTTCTTTCTCCCTCTTCATTCTCATCCCACCTATTTAGAGTTTTATTAAAATTGAATGGCCCTTTTATAATACCAGTGCCAAACAACGCAGACTCAAATAACGCATTACGAATTTCAGATGAGCCATTAGATTCTTCAATTTGATCATGGATTAACTTTTCCATCCTTCTTGCTGCTTTTTGGGCGGGGCTGATTTCCATCGCTTGTGGTGTTGGCAACAGCCCTGACCGCAACAGCCCTGCATCTTCTGCTTCCTTTTCGAGGGGTTCGGTATCGAACTTCCCTGGTCCAAAGGTTGCTCCTGGTCTGAGTACTTTACCGTCGCCTTCGTATCCGACATCAAATGGGTTCTCCTCTTCTTCTGTATCTCCACCACCCTCTTGTGCCGCCGTAGTTTCAATTCCAGGCACAGGGTTTGTAGTATCTAAATGTGCATGTTCAGCAATACCTTCAGGAATTTTAGTTTCGGAGATGCCTATCGGAAACTTATTAGCTCCAAATATAACATCAACTAATTGACCAAAGGCAGCAAGTACCTTTGTCTTTGTTACCTTAACAAAAACTCTTGACTTTTCTGATTCTCTAAATCGTACATTCTTCGGGTATAAACCACGATAATTATGATAGCCTGTAATCCAACGACCCTCATCAAGAGAACGTGAATCTTCAGCAGAACTAAAACGATCTAATAACAAGCCTACTAATTTATTACTTAGTGTCTCGTCAAGAGATAAGGACTTAGCCTCTTCTCCTTCGACCTCCTCAAAATAGAGATTGTCGGCATTATCTATAAAACTATTTTCTGCCATTAGTATCCAAACTCCACATCAGCAGGTGTATAAGCCTGTTCCATTCGCATAAATCTCATTTGACTTAGCGGATCATTTATTTTCGGCCTAGACATAATTAAATATCGTAAAGCATCATACGCATGATCTGGCGCATGAGTATTTACATCTTCAGGATTATTCTTATCAAGTGGAATACTTTGTAGTTCGCGTATCAGATTAGGGCAAGTGTTAAATATTTGTAATCGTGGCCTACCGCTTTGCTTTAACTTTAAGTATTCGTGGATTTGAATTTTCCCTTGTATTCTATTTTTATCAGCCCTCCTTAGTTTATGTCCTGCTCGTTGCAGAGACTCTCCGACTGTTGGGCCTGTCGTTCCGGTCCTTGCCCAAGCTGCTGTATCTAAGACACCTGCAACCGAGAAAGGATCTTCAAGTTCCATTTGAGTGATCATCTCACCCAAATCGACTCCTGTTAAATTCTTTTTGTATAATTCTCTATAAACAATCAAAGTGCCATCTGATGGATCAACTGTTGCCCATATACAAGCACTTTCAGAGGCGTAGCCATAGTCGATACCCTTTACTCGTTCCCACCCTATCGGTATAGCAAATGGCGGGACTACGTGTGCATCAGTATCAAACTCAACAAAGGCTGCGCCTTCGGTAATATCCCAATTACCCTCTAGAAGCTGTCGTCTTTGTACTTCTGGAAGAGCTTTAAGCATCTCTTCGTAACGTCCATCTTCTGCAAGATAAGGATTATCATCGAGTCTTGCGGGTATAAACTTCCGCATTAGACCATCACCACCCTTAAAAGTTCGTCCTGGCTCTGCAGGATCAACATATCTATTCTTGACCCAGTGTGCGCCAACACCTCCAGGGTTTGCCGTACATCTTAGGTATGGAGTTATCTCAGAATCAGTGGTACGTAGTCGTGAAGACAAGTAGTTCCAACCAAATTCTGTCGGCAAGTGCGTAATTTCATCAAAACCAATCCATGAATAGGATTGACCTTGATATCTGTACACATCTGCATCTCTCTCTAGGAATCCAAATTCTATTTTGGCTCCAGAGGGGAAGTTCCATACCTTTTCAACTTCCCTAAACTTAGCCCCTGGAAAAGCCCTCGGATATAATTCCCTTGACTTATCTATAAGTTCTCTTAATTCTGGCATAGTACGTCGTAGTATTAACGCTCTATGGGCAGAACGGTGGCAGAACCGCAGAGGGTCTACTAACATAGCGTAGGATTTACCGCCCCCTGCGGCTCCACCGTAGAGAACATCCTTTTCAGGAGCCGCTAAAAACTCAGTCTGTGGTCCGTCATTCGGTTGGAAGATAACATGATCTTTATAAACTGTCTTCTTTACCGCATCTGGTAAGACCTTTTCTAAGTCTTCTCTAGTTATTAATTTTCCGTTCGTAGTCTCCTTGTCGGGAGACTCATCTAATTTTTGCTGAACATCCCTTTGCTTTTTAACATTAGATCTCGCTTTCTTAACTTTATGCTCAAGGCTGTCAAGTCTTTTCTCTTTATCCCGTAAAGATCGTCTAGCCGAGATCTTTGCTTTTGTTTCAGAGTGGAAATGATAACCTCTTGAAGGTTTTCCCTTTGGTCGGCCTCCTTTTCTTTTAGGCGTTCCATCTTTTTTAAGAATAAAGTCTCCATCAGCGTCTTGCTGATAAGATTCTGGATCTATGTCCCACTCGTTCTTTTGAATCAGATCTTCCATACTTCTTAATAATCTTCTTTTGAAGACCTTTTACAGAAATATCTCTCCCTGTCTTGTACTTTAGCCACTCTGTACCCTCTCTTAGATTAAGAAAACCAACAACTACGGATTCTTCCACCTCCTGAAGCGACTCTAAATGTGCCTCGTCGGGGATGATATAATGTCTATCACTCGGATCAGGATTGTAACCAAATGGTATATCTCCCGATCCTTTACGCTTCCGAGTATTCTGCATCAATTACTTCGCCTTTAGAGGGCAGAATAAAAATACCACTACTTGACGTGTGGTTTACATCTACTCTATCTGTTTTACCAAGACCAATGCGGTCTAAAATAGTCTGTGCAGCTTGCAATCGCACGTTAGCTTGTGGTATAGGTTCTTCCGAATCCATAATATCTACTAACTTAATAACTGCTTTAGGTGCAGACTGAGCAAGGATGTGAGAGGCCAGTTCTATAATCTCTTCTTTTAATGATTTTACGACTTGGGTATAGCTGCCTTCGGCATATCCTGCAAGCTCTGCTGCTTTTTTTGGATCACCTCCTGTATTTATTAGGTTATCCAGAAAAGATTGCTGTCTTTCAGTCAACTCGCGTTCAGAGGAACGCCCATCTTTTGATAATGAAGATGTAAAGGTTGCCAAAGACTGAATAGATTTATCATTCATAGACCCTATTATAGGGCTGGATCTGGGTTTTGTCAAGTCTTTTTTACCTAAAAAGGCGAAAAAGGCTAACTTCCATTATTCCTCCATTGTTTAATCTTGACAAATCGTGAAATCAACCCTATAATAGAGGAACAGGCCGTGAGGACTGTTTCTATATATAGAGTATAAATAGTATATAGAGGCTTAATAGGCGGCAAGGTGTACAATTAGTAACATTATTCCACAAGGTTCACAAGGCTAAATAGGCTAAAATGTTCGTAATTGTATTATTATTATGGGGGGGGAGGGGGGTGGCCTCCTGCGTACCCCTCCATTATATCTCCACTTGATTTATCTTTTGAGGTGTGTTAGGTGCTCTCCAAAACT
>VTLG01017251.1_pt1 | contig 10582 bp, 6 predicted proteins | sample 4694571 | NCBI WGS metagenome assembly VTLG01 (sample SAMN12604809, study PRJNA352737) | marine metagenome | biome: ENVO:00000447; feature: ENVO:00000209|ENVO:00000569|ENVO:01000036; material: ENVO:00002151; isolation source: viral sequences binned using virsorter ... | reverse complement strand
TTGCAAATTTGTTGAGGGATTGGGGTTTGATTAATATAATTGATGAAGTAAAAGAAGTTGCTCCATTAAGTCAAATTAAAGTTCTATCATTTGATGAAAAAAGTGAATGGACATTAGAAACCAAATACAATATAGGTAAGAAAAAAGAAACCTAATGGAAAAGTTTAAGTCGTTCATAACAGAAGAAAAAAGAGATAAAATTACGATTTTAATTTTGACCAACTCAACTTCAACGAAACCAGAAGTTGTTACTGGTATGTTGATGTCTTCTTGTAAAAAATTTGGATTAGATTGTTATCAAGTTATAACTTCTGAAGCTTGGATATCGGATAACGATATTGAAAAAGGAAGTGTTGTCATTAAAAATTATAATGGTGAAGATAAAGATATTACTGTAGATACTTTTACTACTGTAGTATTTGTTAGAGCAGGAGCTTTAGAAAATGAAATAGGACTTGCTCTTCTAGGCACACTACAAAATTCTGGTTGTTTTATGCTCAATACTAGCAGAGCTATGGCAACATGTGATAATAAGATGTCAGCATATACAGCTTTTGAACGTAATGGAATTAATACACCAAGAACATCTTTGGTAAATAATGAGAAAAGTGTTCTTGATGCTCATAAAAGAATTGGCGGTAAGTTTCCTGTTATTATTAAAACCCTAACAGGAACACAAGGTATAGGTGTTTCCAAAGTTGAAAATATGGAATCTATGATGTCTGTTATACAATCACTTTGGAAATTTAAAGCTCATCTTTTAATACAAGAATTTTTAGAGATAAAATTTGATATAAGAACAGTGGTTTTAAATGGTAGAATTATCGCATCTACTAAAAGAATTAAACCTAAAAAAGATTTTCGTTCTAATAGACATATGGGGGCAGATACAGAACCATATACTTTAAAAGATAATGAAAAGAAAGTTATTGTTGCTGCAGCTAGGTCTACTGGAGCTTATATGGTAGGAGTAGATCATGCTATTCATGACAATAAAATATATGTTTTGGAATGTAATGGTTCGCCTGGTCTTGGTTCTGAATTTCAAAATTATGATATTACACAAGTTCCACAAAAACCTACCAAGAAAAGTAATATTATAGATTTTGTAATTGAATATCTACAAAACCCTCTACATAGATTACCTTATTATGATCAAGAGTCTGGTTATCATGAAAGAGTAGAGATTGAAGGTTATGGCCCTATTCGAGCAAAGTTTGATACTGGCAATGGAACTAATGCATCAATGTTTGTTGTAGATAAAATAGATGTAAAGGGAAAAACTGTTAAATGGGAAAGAGATGGTAAGAAATTTACTAGTAAACTTCAAGGAATTTCTAAGCCAGAGCATGTTGGAAAGATAGATGAACGTCCTATCGTTTATATTTCATTAAAGTTCAATAATATGATTTATAAAGATGTTCCAGTTGGCCTTTCAACTAAAGACTCGAAAAGTACATTTCTTGTAAATAGGGATTTATTGGCAAGATTTAGAGTATCAGTAAATCCTAAAAGAAAGTTCGTATTATCTGATTGGATAGACGGTGGAGATAAAACAGATATACTTACTTGACATTTTATTATAAAGGTGATATATTGTTACAACAAAATATGTACTTGACAAATAACTTAAAATACGATAAAGAAAATTTAGACAAAGTTTCTAAACTTATCTTAGATAATCTTACGCCAGATTTAGTAGCTGTAAAATTTAGGGCGCGTAATGCCGTGCAGCCTTTATTTGGCTATTGTTATCCTGCTTCTGCTTGTTTACAGAAAATTTTTGGTTCAAAGAATATAAAACTATACCACGCAAAAGATGATGAAGACATTTGGCATTGGTGGACAGTAGATAAAGATGGGCAAATTATAGACCTTACAGCTGATCAATATTACAATACGGGCAGAACTCCGCCATATGACAAAGGTAAAAAAGCTGGGCAACTTGGATGGGGTTACAGAAAAAAAGTTCAAAAATTATTGACAAAGGTGCTTGACAAATTATAGTATATAATATATTATATAAAAATAATAAGTGGATGTCGTATAAAAGTAATATGCTTAGTTCCAACTAAGAGAAGGTGGTGCATTACCATCCGTCCACTCCAATCATAAGACATGACTCATTGCGAGTAGTCTTACTTAATAAATGCAAGACTCAATAACGAGTAGCATAAATTAGAAAGGATATAAGCTTATGTCGTTACCATTTGAACAAGCTGAACAAGATTTTAATATTTCTTCTGTATCTTCAGATGAAACACACAAAGAAAAGATGGATCGGAAGAAAGAGGAACGTGAATCCAAAAGTCTTCTAAGCCAACTGATAGAGCTCTTTCAATTAGATGAGTTACCAGAATATTTTATAGTACCCAAAAGAATTTCATTTAAACTTGGGGAATTTTGCCAACACCAAACAGTTATTGAGCTGTCGCCAAAACAATATCAAAGATATTTTCGTGCTGATATTGATTGGCAACAACAATTTATGAAATCATTTTTTGTTTCGGATGTTATAATTCCAGAAATAGCTCTTCGATTTGGAAAATATATTCCAGTTGGAGATGTAGAAACTATGGATGGTTGCCAACGTATGTCAACCGCTGTAATATTTATAAACAATGATGTGTGTTTACCTGATGATGATGATCTTGAGTTTGTACAAATTCCAGGCCAAGATCATACAGAAGACCTTCGTGGAAAATATTACAGACAATTATCGGTAGCCGCTAGAGAGTATTTACTAAGTTATGAACTTACTTCTCAAGTGTACTACAATCTTACTCCCGAAAGAGCAGGCCATATTTTTGTTAACATTTTGAACAATCAAAATGCACTGGTAAATCAAGAAAAACGCCAAGCAATTTCTTCTGCAATGTCACGCTGGGTTCAAGAAACTGCACGATTTGGCCCAATTGAAGATAGTGAAAAAAAGAAACAGAGTAAATCAGTATTTGAAGTTAAAGAGGGTTTACCATCCCATCTCAAACACTTTAAGAAAGGTAAAGAAGGCCAACATATAAAACTTAATGTTGATCAGTGTCTTGCAGAAATCATCTTTATGACTATGAGTGATTCATACATCACACAAGGCGTTAGCTCTGGACAGATCACCAAGTTTTACAAAAAACAAGCTGAGAGTTATCAAGATAATTTTGATTCAACACATGTAGAAAAAGTTCTTACTTTTGTTAATCAATCTATGCGAGGAGTTCCAAAAGCAAAGACATTGACACTTAGAGCTTTTCGTAATTACTGTGTTATGATTTCTCAAATGTTGAAAGCTAAGGTAAGTGTTAATCCCATAGACTTCATGAACTGTTATCTTAAAGCAATAGATAATCTGTCCGATAAAAAATTGGTTCCTGCTGATCTGACTAAAACCCCATATCAGGCCTTAATGAGCGGTTCAAAAGCAAGTGATACAAATGGAGTTTTTAAATTGTTGTGGAAAGAAATGTCACTCATTACATATAAATCGACACAGTTAGACCTAGTGCGTGATTTTACAAGAAAAGAAACAGAAGATGCGTATTGGGCACAAGATAAAATTTGTGCGATATGTGATCACGAAATGCCTGAGTTTGGCCCAGACATTCATGGAGATCACATTCTTCTTTATAAAGACGGCAATCCTACTACGCCTGATAATTGTGATGCTGTTCATTCTTCATGTAATTGGAGGAAATAAATAGGAGAATAGGGGGAGCTTCGGCTCCCCCAACTTTAAGGATATATAATTTTAATATGGTAACACAAACAATTGAACGAACAGCTCTAACCCAACTTGTAACTAATGAACAATATGCTCGTAAAGTGCTTCCTTTTATAAAAGAAGACTATTTTGCAGATAAAACGGAACGTACAATATTTTCTGAGATTACCAAGTTCGTTGATAAATATAATAAGATACCTACACAGACCTCGCTGGAGATAGAGGTATCTGGTAGAAAAGACTTAAACGAAGAAGAATTTAAAAAAGTTGTAGCAGTTATAAAAACATTGGAATCCACTGATGTTGATTTTGACTGGCTTGTAAATACAACTGAAAAATTTTGTAAAGATAAGGCGGTGTATAATGCGATTGTGGAAGGCATTTCTATCATTGATGGAAAAGATAAACTACGAGGCCCAGATGCTATTTCTGACATTCTCACAGAAGCGCTTGCTGTTGGTTTTGATTCCCGTATTGGTCATGATTATCTATTTGATTATGATGAGCGATATGATTACTACCACACAGTAGAAGAAAAGATTCCTTTTGATTTAGAGTTCTTCAATAAAATAACCAAGGGTGGATTGCCGCCCAAGACATTGAATATTGCACTCGCTGGTACAGGAGTTGGTAAAAGTTTGTTCATGTGTCATGTGGCTGCGAATTGTTTGAGTCAGGGTAAAAATGTTCTATACATCACTCTGGAAATGGCAGAGGAACGTATTGCAGAACGTATTGATGCGAATCTAATGAATATAACCATAGATGATTTGCATGAATTGCCTAAGCAAATGTTTGATGATAAGATTGCAAAAATTATCAAGTCTACGTCTGGTAAGCTTATCGTCAAGGAATATCCAACTGCATCAGCACATACTGCACACTTCAGAGGATTGATCAAGGAACTAGCAATCAAAAAGTCATTTAAACCAGATATTCTCTTTGTTGATTATCTAAACATCTGTTCATCATCTAGATTCAAAGGAGCAACAAATGTCAACAGTTACATGTATATCAAGTCGATTGCTGAGGAACTTAGAGGATTGGCGGTTGAAACAAATATTCCGATTATGTCAGCAACACAAACCACTAGATCAGGTTTCGTATCTACAGATGTTGGGCTTGAAGATACAAGTGAGAGCTTTGGTTTACCTGCAACAGCCGATTTCATGTTTGCGCTTATCTCTAACGAAGAACTTGACGAGCTCAACCAAATCGCAGTCAAACAACTCAAAAACAGATACAATGATCCAACAATGAATAAAAGATTTGTTATCGGAATAGATCGTGCAAAAATGAGATTGTTTGATGTTAAACCCTCTGAGCAGAATGATCTTGTAGATACTGGTCAAGAAGATTTTGCAGAGCCAGTATTTGATAAGACAGATTTTTCTGATTTTAAAGTATGACTTGACAAACACCAATTACTCCATTATATAAATAGTGTAAACAATACGCATGGAGATATTGAATGAAAGCGGTAAGAGCTAAAAAGCAATTAAATTTCTCAAATTCTGTTCGTAAACCAAAACAGGTATATCTAAAAATGGGTGATACTACAGCAGCATATGATATGGAAAAAGTAATTGTATCTGCTGCTGGTGGAGAATCTTTTACTTCAAAATTAATTCCCAATTCTGATGATGTAGGTAAAAAAATCATAAATGACCTTAAACTTACAGGTAAAGGTTCATTTCCTAAAAATTCATATCCTGCTTCTAAAAGGTGGGATCAATACTTTCCATCTGGTGCAAAGGGTTCTACCCTAACTCCTAAGACCGATTTGATGATCGGTAATCGAAGAATTTCCCTTAAAACAGGTGATGCTCAACTTATGTCAGGCGGTGTCAATGAAGCCTCGGCAACTTTTTATGTTGCTGCTGAAGAATCTGGAACATCTTTGGATGAAGCAGTTGCAAATTTAGGAAAACATATTAATAACCTTTTACCTAGTACTGATATGAGAAAATTAGGTATCAAAGGTAATAAAACAGAATTGGAAAAAATGGGCAAATTTGCAGAAATAGAAATTCTCAAAAACGCAGATGATGCCCATCATGCATTTAAGAATGACATGAGAAAAGTATTTAAAGGTAATGCAGCATTTGCACAAGCTTTTACTTTTGAAGCAATGACAGGACAAGTTAAATTTGCAAATAGTGTAGGAACTGCTGATAATTTTTTAGTTACTGATTATGAAGGTAATGCTACAATGCATGAAGTTACTAGTATGTCAGATACATATGTTAAAAAAATTGCAAAACAAGTTAGACCAGATGTTAAATTTAAAGCAACTCAAAGCACATCTTCACAATTAAAATCTCCACAAAATCCAAAGGGAAAGACAGGATATTATACTTTTTGGTCTGCTGTTGGATTAGGTGTTAAGATGATTGTTGAAGAGGAAGTTAAAAATGGTGATTTGCTTAATGAAGGGTTTATGGATGTTTTTAAACGTGCCATTAATAAAGCGTTAAATTGGGTTAAGCGTTTTTGGAATAAAGTAAAAAAACAAATTAGTAAATCTTGGGAAGCTCTTATAAGATTTATGGCTTTAGAACCAGAAGTAAGCTTTAATAATTATGTTAAATTTTAAAGACCTACTAACAGAAGACAAGGGTGGCAAGAACCTTCACCTTGAGCATCTAGAAGATGAAATCATCAACTATGGTGTTGAAGGTGGCCGTGCTGCTCTTAACTTTCTACGCTCTCTTAGAAATATGTTAGCTGGTGGAAGCCGCTCTTCTGTGAATATGACTGTAAAGTGGGATGGCGCTCCTGCTATATTTGCTGGTATAGACCCCGAAGATGGTAAGTTCTTTGTCGCTAAGAAAAGTGTATTTAATGTGTCTCCTAAATTATACAAGACAAATGCAGAAATAGACGCAGATTTATCAGGAGCCCTAAATGCAAAGTTTAAAGTCGCACTTAAAGAATTTTCAAAGCTGGGTATTAAAGGAGTTCTCCAAGGCGACCTTATGTTCACAGATGATGTGGAAAAAACAACTATTGAGGGTAGTGGGTATTATACTTTTCAGCCTAATACTATTGTTTATGCTGTACCTATCGATTCTGTATTAGGAAAAACCATAAACAAAGCAAAGATTGGCGTTGTTTGGCATACCACATATACAGGTAATGCATTACAGGATATGAAAGCATCCTTTGGTGCAAACATATCTTCATTAAGTAAATCATCGTCTGTTTGGATGGATGATGCGACATACAAAGATGCATCTGGTAAGGCTACATTTACAGCATCAGAGACAGAAAAAGTTACTGCTGTGCTATCACAAGTCGGTAAAACTTTTCAGAAAATTAATGCTAATCAGTTAAGGTCATTTATTAAATTACAAGAAAGTATGACAGGAGCTATTGCTGGTGCATCATTAAAGACGTATAATAATAGTAAGGTTCGTGCTGGTGAGAAAATAACAAATCCCATGGCACATGCAAAAGGATATGAAGCATGGGTTCTAGATTCTATTCAAAAACAGATTGATAAGGCAAAAAGTCCTGCTGGTAAAAAGAAGTATGAAAACATTCAGAAAGAATATGTAAGAGAAGTAAAGAAACACACAAGAAATTTAACACAGATTATTACGTTTCAAAATCTACTTGTTGACGCAAAAATGCTAATCGTTAAAAAACTAAATAGTGTAAAGGGCTTGACTGATACATTCATCAAGACCAAAAATGGATTTAAGGTAACAAATCCCGAAGGGTATGTTGCTATTGATAGAGTAAGTGGTGGCGCTGTTAAACTTGTAGACCGTATGGAGTTCTCGTTTAACAACTTCACTGCTATAAAGGCATGGGACAAATGAAAAAATTTAGAGATTTAGTTGAAGCTAAAGATACAATTGTATTCGCATTTGGACGTTTTAATCCACCCACAACTGGGCATGAAAAGTTAATTCAAAAAACTGCTAAAGTTGCTGGTTCAAACCCATATCGTGTATTTCCTTCTCATACACAGAATCCTAAAAAAGACCCTCTGCCACAAGCACTAAAGACTGCATACATGAGAAAGATGTTCAAGAAGTATGCAAGAAATATTGTTGTTAGTAAATCAAGAAATGCAATAGAAATTGCTGTAGAATTATATAATCAAGGATATAAAAACCTTGTTATGATTGCTGGTTCTGATAGAGTTAAAGTTTTTGATTCTATGCTTAATCAATATAATGGAGTAGAAGGCAAGGCACATGGTTATTATAAGTTTGACAGTATTGAAGTTGTAAGTGCTGGAGAACGTGACCCTGATGCTGAAGGTGTTGCGGGCATGTCTGCATCAAAGATGAGAGCCGCAGCTGCTGATGGAGATTATGATTCCTTTGTTACAGGTATTCCTACAACATTACCAGATGGCGATAAGAAGAAATTATATCGTGATGTTCGCAAATACATGGGTATTCGTGAAGAACGTGATATGGGAGATATGTCAGATTTTGAGGCTGTTCGTGATGCATATCTCACAGGTAAGATTTGGAATGTGGGTACAATTGTAGAAGTAAATGGATTATCAGGTGAGGTAGTTCGTAAAGGCACAAACTATCTATCCTTTATGACAGAGGATGGCAAAGTTCATAAAGCATGGTTGCATGAAATTAAACTTGATGAAGCTAAATCTCCTTTACAAAGATTAAAAGATTTTGATAAGTCCAGAGTCGCTGCTGGGCAGAAACCTATCTTTACAGATAAAAAACCACCTAAGTTTGTTCGTATGAAAAAAGCGGGACAGATGACGATTATGAATGTTCCTACTCCTGATATTGGTAAATTTGAAAAGAAAGGTTATAAGATTATTGCGGAGAATCCTGCTTACAAGCAGTCGGTTGATAAAATAAAGAGTACGCTGTCCAAGACCACTTCAACAAGAAAACAAGATGTAAAAGATATTGAAAAAACTGCCGGTACGGCGAAGGATACTGCTGTAAGTTTCATTAAGGGCTTGCCATTCACAGCAGTTTCTCCAATCTTCGGCGTTGGAAAACATTTCAAGAAATATGACATTGATCCAATAAAACAGGTAAATAAAACTAAAGAAATTAGTCGAAAAACAACAGCTATTGGTCACAGAATTAAGGACAAATACAAACCAAAGCCGACTCGTGGCAATGCCTATGGGGATGAATATAGTCCTGTGCTTGATAGAGAAGAAACAGAAGAACTTGATGAACGTAACTATCGTAAGGAATATGATAATTATCAAGGACGCCCAGAACAGATTGCAAGACGTTCCTCAAGAAACAAAGCTCGTAGGGTTATGGGTGATAAGACCAAGATAGGAATGGACGTAGGGCATAAAGACAATGATCCTATGAATAATGATCCCACTAATCTACGCAATGAAGACCCATCAGAAAATCGTAGAGAACCACGATTGCGAAAAGGTGTAAAGATTAAAGGAAAGGTATATAAACCTGGCGACAAACCACCCCCAGGCGGATGGCCAAAAATGACTTTTGGTACTAAAAGAATGCCTAAAAAAGAAGAAGTTGAACTTGATGAAATTTGGTATGATACGGTAGTAGCAAAATTAGACCAAATGACTCATCCCAAAGGCTATGAGAAAATGGTGATGGATTATGCTAAACTTATGAGACAGGATAAGTATAAAAAGCACCCCAACTCGGCCGCTGCTGAGGTTGCTCGTGGTACTAGGAATGTTAATACTAGACAATTTATAAGATACATCAATAGATTGGCTGCTAAGAAAATACTTCCTAAAAACTTAACGGTTGATTTAAAGGCAGAGTATCAAACAGAAGATTTATCATTCAAAAATTTTGTAGATCAACTTCAAGAGGGTGCATACGGTTATGAAAAACAAGACCCTGATATAAAAGATAAAAAAGGAACTCAGCCTGCTAAGTATCATAAAGGATTATCCAAATCTACAAAACAAAAACGTGATGCACATTTCAAGGCAAAGAAGTCTGGCCCTGCTCCTGGCGATGCTGACGCAAAAACTAAACTATCTGTTCACACTAAGAAGTTCAAACAGATGTATGGTGAAGCGTTACCTAAAGATGCAGACATGGGAGATTATATTGATGATTTTCAAAAATCTGATTCTCCACAGTTCAAAGGTAAGTCTGAAAAAAAACGCAAAGAAATGGCAATTGCTGCATTTCTGTCAAGAAATGAATCTGTTGACGATTTACAACATCCTAAAGTAGATGAAAAACCAGTTGACCATTTATCAGGTGATTGGCAAGATATTAATGTTCCTTCTCCATCAGAGAATAGTAGTGAAGAAACATTAAAAGAACTTATGGTTATTAAAAAACTGTCTGAAAATCGAACAAAGGAAGAAGAGAATAGTATCAAGGAACATGATATGGCAGTTACTTGGAGTATTCGTAATTATTTAAAAGAAAATGATTTGGAATATGATACTGATGTAATGTCCAAAATAGTAAAAACTGGAAGAGGACTTTCACGACATTTCAAGAATAAGTTTTTAAGGCCTCGTCCATTTGAATTGGCCAAAGAATTAGATATGGATTTAGAGCCAATGGACTTCCCTTCTGATTCTATGAAAACACCATCTTATCCAAGTGGACATAGTTTACAGTCTCGACTTGTCGCAGAATTTTATACTGACAAATATCCAGAACATAAAAAAGGACTTATTGCTGCTGCTGAAGAATGTGGATTAGGAAGAGTTAAGGCAGGATGGCATTATCCATCTGATCATAAAGTTGGTGTAATGATTGCAAAAGCTGCTGCACCTATGATAGACTCAACTATAGAAGAAGCTAGTCCTTGTTGGGCTGGATTTAAACAGGTTGGTATGAAAAAGAAGAACGGTAAAAAAGTACCAAATTGTGTACCAGAGGAAATTGAATTAGATGAGAA
>VTLG01015524.1_pt1 | contig 10582 bp, 13 predicted proteins | sample 4694571 | NCBI WGS metagenome assembly VTLG01 (sample SAMN12604809, study PRJNA352737) | marine metagenome | biome: ENVO:00000447; feature: ENVO:00000209|ENVO:00000569|ENVO:01000036; material: ENVO:00002151; isolation source: viral sequences binned using virsorter ... | reverse complement strand
AAAATCGTTATTTCCAAGATTACTTACGTTAGTAAAAAGTTGTTTTAAAAGACTTTGTTTTTGAAGTTCTTCGTCCTCTTTTTGTAATCGAGCAATAAACGTGTCATAACCCAAAATTTGATCGGTTGGTAAGCCGCGTGGTGCGGGAGATTGTTCTTTTTGCCAAGAACTAAACTTCTCTTCCTCCTTTTTCGCAAAGTCTGTTAGTGCTGGCTCATTTTCGGCTGACATACCCTGCGTCTCAGCAATCCTCTTTTTCGTTTCATTAGAGAAAGAAGTAGAATCCTTTAAATTTGTGAATTGGTCAGGTATATAATTTAGACTGCCCGCTCCTGTGTAGGGGGCCTTGGTTTCGGTCCCAGTAAGAAGACCTTTTAACTCTCTTTCGCTGTTTGCAATAGTCGTTAGTAAAGGTGCCATAGCTTGCTGTTTCTGTGCATCTGTTAGAAAAGAAAATTCAAAACTCGCTTGCATTTCTGCTAACTTTGTTCGAGCGTCACTTGCTCTAGTGCGAAGACCTTTTGCTAATTCTGCTGTTGCAAGAGTTTTAGCGGCTTCTTTACCCCTTTCATACTTTAACTCCGCACCATACTGTGTACGGGCCTCTGCCTCTCGCGCAGAATCTCCTGTTCCTGTGTAAAACCGAATACGCCTATTATGTCTTTCTAACGGAGTAAGAGTATCGTCATCTTCTAATCTTTTTTCAAAGATGTTAGAAGATAAATTACGCATCCCAGAAAATAACTGCTCACGATTCTGCGCTTTTAACGCTTCATTTCGTTTTTGAATAGCAGATAATCCTGGGTCATTAAATGATAATTTATAGGGATTTGACATGGAAAGATACTCCAACAAATTTTAAATATAATTTAAGATGGTGAACCTTTTAGACCTGCATAAAGATTCGCACCCTGTAAACCAGCGTTTACTAGTCCTCCAAACCAATCACCACCGCTACTGAAAATTCCTGACGTATCTTGTGCTTCTAGCGAGGCTAAAGGTTGCTGAACATTAAACAAGTTTTCAATTTTAGCGAGGTCAAATTGTGTTAACTGGTTTCCTAACGTCATTGGGTGACGGATTTGATCGTATAGAGCTTGGTACGGAAGTAGTTGATTCCTTGACAACTCTCCTAAAATATCTACATCACTTCTTCGTAGGTCTTGCGCGGCTAACAAGTTTCTTGTATAGTTATCCATCTCTGTATTGTACAAGGTACTAGCTCCCGTAAGGGCATTTTGTCGTAATGCTTGTTTAGCTAAATCAGCTTCTCGTTGAGCACCTGCCATTACTCCCGCAGAACCAGTGCTTGTTCCTAGCCCACCTAGAAGTCTTCCTAATGTACTGTCGGTTTGTGCGGCTATAGATGCTTCTGCTGATGGTAGCCCTGCTGTAAACATTTGCTCTAAATCTTGTCTACTATGGGGAGAAGGTTGATAAGCATTTAACAGTTGTGAATAAAGATCTTGCCCAGGCTGCATAAGTCCTGTTTGATAACCAAATTGTGATCCAAAAGTATCAGTGATTCCTTGAAGAAATTCTGAAGGATTTACAGAAATACCCTCTGGGCCTACAGTTACATTACCAAACGGCCCTTGCACCCCTGTAGTAGCGTACGGAGTAGTATCAAGGGAAGTTACAGCGGCATTTGTAATATTCTCTAGTCGGTCAGTATCACCAGAACTACCAAAAAGAGAATCCATTACGTCAAAAAATTCTGGTTTTCCGGTATGGGGATTCAAAGAATTAGCGTTGTTTCCGACAATGTAACGGTCTGGATCTAATCCAAACGCTTTCATACGTGCATTAATTTTTTTAGTAAGGGCTGAATCTAAAATACCGTTAGGAATAACACGCTCTCCCGTCGCAACGTGAGCAATCGTATCATCACCATACCTACCTAATTTTTCAAATTGCCCTAGATTAAATTGCTCTTCCATAACATTCTCCACTATTTCCACCAGATTTTTCTGAGGATTTTAATTTCTTCTATACAACCTTTAGGAAGTATCGTATCGAATCCAAACATAAACTCGTCTTTATGCCATCCGATATTTGATACTAATTTAATTTCGTCATCTGTTTCTTCTATAATCCAGCCCGGACATTTAATTGTCGCAGTCTCTAATTCAGTCAATGTCTCGAACCAACCGCAATGGGTCGATGTTATGTCCTTCCAAGTCACTAGGACTAAGGGCTTTTTCTTTAGTTCTTTGAAACTCCAACATTTGGACGGTTGCTTGGTGGACTCCATCCTTAATCTCCTTTCTCATCGCGCTAATCTCAGAGGCGGGTCGTCGCGCTTCTGATGCTACTCCTACCAATAAAGATTGAGCTAGGTTAAATCCACACCCCTTATTTATGACTTGTTCCCCGCTAACTTGGTCCTTCCACAACTGTTCCCACCAAACAGGACACCCATCTTCTTCCGCAGATTGAGGACATTTTTTACAATTAAACGCATTTTTATAACGCTTATGAGTGATAACACTAGTTTTCATTATGAATCTTTAGAACAAATTATAGTGTTGACATATTTTGGTCTCCAATTACCATTGGTCATAGTCCCACTTTTTGTTATATTAACACTAACATTAGAGGTTGCCGCAGAGCTTGGGTTATTAGTTGTAAGGGTGCCGCTAGCAAGGTTTCCTGTATCACCCGTAATATTGTGTTTATGATTAGGGAGAGCTACTGGTTCAGGCGTGTCAGCACTATCATCAAAATTACCATTTACAGTACTGTTTCCCGTAGCCAAATTTCCTGCATTATGCGTATGGTTTGGTACATTGTGCGTATGATTATGATTGTGAGAGTGATTAGGCGAATTTAAAGTTAGCTCAGTGTTTCCTACTGTCCAATTTCCCGCAGAACTAACCGTCGCTGCCGAATCTTGAATCAACGGAACTACGTCATCATAAGTAGTTACAAGTGTCCATCCAGACGGAGCCGCGTCTTCTATAAATAACATTTTAGTTCCTGCTGGAATAGAGCCAGGAGAATCCTGTTTTGTTCCGATTGCCGTAGCAATGGCGTTAAATTCAGAATCTACGTCAGCACCAGTAATAATCTTTTCTGGATCTCCCGTATCTAAACTGTCTTTAACTGTAAAATTTTCTACGCGAGTATAGTTAGCCATTTATCTTCCCTCACGACCAAGTTTTAAAAATAATGATAATTGTTCTACTGCAATATAAAAGCCGCTAGAGTTAAATCGTGTCCCTAACTTTAATGCTCGACCAGCGTGAGCGGCAGACCCATTAACCGTAAAGACAGTAGATGAGCCTCCACCCCATTCTGCATCGTTCCAATCAGAACTTCCCCACTCACCTACTACACCTAATACCGGAGCAGTTCGAGTAGCACCCGTGACTTTAGATAAATCAAATTCAATTTCACCAGAACCGCCTTCTGTAAATTCGTATGTAACATATACGGTATCTGTGGTGTTACCAGTTAAAGTTGCAGTAACTTTCTTTAGAAATTTTAATGTAGATGTTCCAAAGTCAACGGGATTTGATGTCCAAATACACGTGTATTTCGTGTTGTCATTCGGCGCATCATCGTAATACCCATTGTATTTTCCGACCATTCCACAGCCACCAATGTAAGTTTCGCCCTCATGGTATGCAAAGCTATCCCAAAGAGTGTCCTTATATTTGGTAATACGAATAGGCATTTCTGATGTTAACGAGTGCATGTCAAATACCCAGATTACTTCTGTAGGAGATTTAATCCAATACTGCCCTTCTTCTGGGTCGTAATGAGAATCTATTTGATGTAGCGCAGTCGGGCTGGATATTGTATCTTCCAAAAACGTCGTTCTTATCAGGGTAGAAATTTCAGCCAGTTCTGCTTTATCTCCGGTATGTATCGTTTGACGTAATGAACGGACCCCTGTAGCTGATAGAAAATAAACATCATCGCCTATCTGCTGTATGCTACCTTTAGCTACACAACCTACACCTGAAATTATTTGAGCAATACCCAGATTAATCGGATCATCTGGGTTGTTATAAATAATAATACTGTTTCGTAAAAATGCTACAAGGTATCTATCAAACGAACTAATAGCTACCAACTCATCGTAACCATCCTGAATTGCTGTAAATGTACCTAAAACATCTATCTCTCCACCTTGGATATATCCCCAGTTAGTTTCATCTTTAAGCGCACAATATGAAATTACATTTTTGTTTGTTCCGCTATTAGACTTTTGCGCCCACAAACGTCCGAAGGCACTATGTACTATTCCTCCAGTTGGGACTGTTCCTACTGCAACTGTTTCTGTTAATGTTTGAGAATTATTTCCTGTACCCGTTAAATTAATAGCTGTTCCTGCCACAGCATTTGCGTGAGTCGTAGCTAATTTAATCGTAAATACGTCTATTGGGATTACGTAATATACTGTGGCATCGGTAAGCCCCGCCAAAGCAGTTCCACTAGCATCGTCATACTTAACTTCATCGCCTACTTCTAGACTGTGTGTGCCTAATGTAATCGTATCTCTGTCTGTGTTAACGCTTGAAGTAGCTATTGTATAGGCTTTTTGTGCGGCAGAAATGGTAGCAAAATTACCAGAACCCGATTTAGATAACATAGTCGAGCCAGCTAAAGCCCCAATACACTTGTCGTTAAAGTTTTGAAACTGGAAATCAGTGCTAGAAAAACTAAGCGATGCGGTACGGTCTGTAAACGAGGTATACGGGGATGCAGATTCATATAATTTATATGTACTCTGTTGATTAACTACCCCAATTAGCATTTCTCCGCCGCTGTAGTTATACATAAATAACTTTTCTACTTTAGGCTCAAATTTAACTTTTACGCCAGATCCCCCCGCACTTGTAGCAGATGACGCTTCTCCCGCAGTGTAGTAAGTATAACTATTAGCATTGACTTTAATAATCTTTGCTCTAATATTTAGTTGGGCAGCAGTTAATCCTCCAACAGCAGTAGCACCAATAATCGTTACATAGTCTCCTGTAGCTCTACCGTGAGAAGTATGAGTAACAGTAACCCGACCCTTTTTTCCTGCGGTAGTTTCTGATGTTAGTGGGTTAGCACCGAGACTAGCGTATCCAAGAGCATTAGTTTCTGTTGTTAAACGGTCAAATCCTTTTCTGTTTACAATTCTACCCGAAGAATCATAAGCAATATTATCTGCAACTTCCGCAAATACGGGAGCATCTGAGTAGGTTTCGCCTTCAAAGTTAAGGCCATACATACCTGGAGCGCGAATAACCAGTGATTTAAGTTGACTTGCCATAAATCAATAATCCCCTAAGACTATCCAATCACCGCCACCTTGACCTTGCCATTTATGTTCTTGCTCATAGGCAATAGCGTTTCCTACAGCTTGACGGTAAGCTGCTTCAACTTCAGAACTTTGCTCTCCTTCGTCCTCTCCGCGTTCTCTGATAGCTAAAGCAAGTGCTCTAAGATATACAGGATACCAAGGCACTTTAAAGTAATCAGTATTCGTTGTTAAATCTTCTTGAGGAATAATACACTCGACATCAATCGAATAAACCGCATCGGGCGTTTCAAAAAATTGTAGTTGAATAGTTTGACTAGCGTTATATCCCGCAACCGCGTAAGCATAAGGTTCTTGATCTGTTCGAGTGCTTAGTTGATTTTGTTTTCTAACCCACTCAAACGGACGAGGACCTAACCGCACATCTGTCGTTGTATTGTATACATCCAATACTCTTGTGCGTTGATTACTGTAAACCTCCGCAGTTGTATTTTGTAAAGCGTACAATCCTGTACCCGCAGCAGTAGTCAAAGTAATTGTTTGTTGCAATCCAGTCCAATTAAAACAATCCTCAACTTCTCTTCGGGCATCATTAATTAGTCGAACAATCGTATCGGTATATGACGGGGTGCCTCCAGTGCTTTCTATCGTACTGGTAATACTCGTAACCGCCTGATCGCGTAAGCGAATCATTATTTTATTGACTACATCCAGTAGCGTAACAGCAGAAGATGACATTTATTTCCCCTTAAAATAGGGGGCCGTTAAGCCCCCTTGCGTTTAAATTACGTCAGAAGGAATTACCTTAACACGCACCGTCATAGATGCTAAATCGCTAGGGTCTTCTGCGCTATTAATATAAACAACTTCAACGGTTCCTGCCGCACTGACTTGTCCATAAAGATTACCTTCTTCCAAATCAATGTCACTTGAGACAAGAACAAAATCGCCCATCTGAGCTTCTGGTACAGAAATTGTAGTAGAAGCCTCAGCACCAGACGCAAGATCACCAATATCCCAAGCCGCTGAAGCAGTCATTCCTGATAAACGGGACATATCTTTTCTCCTATAAAGTGGAAAAGAGGGGGGCTAATGCCCCCCTAATTTGGTTATTACGTCGGTACTGCAATGAGAACACCAGCGTCGTTTCGTAGCTCTCCAGTACCATAAATAGTATCTGCGGTAAACAAGTCACCAAGATACTCTTGTTTGTACTGTGTCTGAGAACGAACGGATAGCTGCTCGGCAAGAACCATCGCTGAACGGTGAGCCAACAAACAAGCCCGCGCACTATTATTAGTCGGGGAGTTTGTCGAGACATATACGGGAATACCGTACAGATCACCAATCAAACCGTTACGAATAGTGTTACCACCAGCGACTTCACCAGTAAATGCTTGTTCCGTAAAACGAGCAATACCTGTGAGATTCTTCTTCTCTACTGGTGGGACAACCAAGAAACGATCTTCCATCGGTACGTCCGCATCATCAAGAGTCTGAATCACTTTACGCAAACCTGCGTCAGCAATAGCAACACCAGCCTGACTGGAGCTAAACAGCGTCGAGCCATCTGACCCGATAACTGCTTTGTCACCATGATAAGCAGCAGCACCATCACCACCCTGAAGCGCATACGTCTGGGTCCACAGGTCAGTATCAACCTGTTTAGCCAATGCGTAACCAGCATCATCAGTATAGAAAGAGCGCATTGAAGTGATAGCCTGTTTATCCAAAATATCTTCAATCAAACGGCTATACTCGTAGTGCTTATTCAAGCTAACAGTAAGTTCCGTATCAGTCGCCGTAATCAGCGTAACTTGCGTCGAAGCTGATTTAGACGAAGCGGAACCGCGAGTAGGCTTCGGAATATGTACCGTATCACCTTTTTTACCATTATGGTTCATCCGAGTTACCAGATTAGCCAATACCAAGTTGCTCTTATAGGCGGCAACAACCTCATCAGACCACAATTCAGGGATAAATACCGCCTGAGTCGTGGTTGTCATATGATTAGAACCAAGTGCCATGTTAGTCTCCTAAAATATACATAGATAAGAGTAGTTAACGAACCCTATTTTCGGCGTATGCTTGCATAATTTCATTATGTAGGTCTTGATAGCGTTGAGGATCATTCATTCGCAAACGAATCAATTCGCTTCTCTTATAGATAGGCTTGTTCATCGCACCTGCATCTCTAGATGATCCTGCGGATACAGCAGTAGCGGCTTTCAGTTCTTCCTCTTTTACAGCCTCATCCTGCTCTTTTTTCGCCTCAATCGCACCTTGATTAATAGTTTTATATTGACTTAGCAGTTCATCTGCATATTCAAAATTACCACTACTGGCGCGAGTCCACATTTCTTGCCTTGGTGTACTAGCTAATACCCAATTTTGAAAACTCATATCATTTACAAGTGTCTCTAAATCTGGATGTTTAGCTTGAAGTTTTTGTAAAGTTGTATCTAGTTGTGTTTTCCCTAGATTCTGCTTTACAGGTTCCAAGGCTTCGTCTACTACACGACGCACTGCCGACACGGGGTCGGTATAAAAATCTTCTTCTGAAAGAACTTCTTTCTCTAAAGATTCTGCTCGTTGACTGCTAGTTTCAAGTAAGTTTTTTTGAATCAAAGAATCGGCTAACTTCCTCAATTCACCAAGTTCATTTCCTTGGCGACCATACTGTTGCTCTAAATTAGTATAAGACTCTACAATTTCTTCTACAGTTTTTCCCTTAAATTTTGTGGGAACTTCTTCTTGTGTAGGAGCCTCTAATTCTAACTCGGCTTGTTGGTTCTCTTGAGTAGTAGTTTCTCGTTCTTTCTCCAAGCGAGAAGTCAAAGCAGGACCGTCAACACCATCTGCCTCTTCTTTCTCCGCACTTTCAATTATATCAGCCATAACATTCTCCAATCTTAACCTATATAGGGGATTAACAGGGAATACCTAACTTTTTTAAGTTATGGTGGTTAGCTTTACGATGTCTCCTTGCCCATTTATCTGCGGCAGTAGGAAACGCCGTATCTATTCCAGGTAATGAGAAATTCCCGCCTGAAATAATTTTTTCAGATACATAGCCTTTACAACAAGAACTCGGAATCCTCATTGTTTTAGACCAATGTTCTGAAACTTTGTCGCAATGCAAACATTTATAATCATTAATCATCTAATTGTTCACCTGCGTCTTCTTCCAATTCCGCTTGATCTCGTTCGTTGGTTACAACAGTTTCTAATTCAATAAAAAATTGTAGCATCCCTAAAGAGCCGCGCTGTTGCCAGAACATTTTTTCATCTGGAACTGAAAATAAATTATTTGATTCATTAAACATCTCAACAAATCTTTTTTGTAACAATTTCCACCCTTCTGTAGAAAATGTTTCAAACATTTTGTCGTAATTTTGTCTTTCGTCAATAGTCATAATATGTACCTCTCATTAGCTTCAGCATGATCAGTGCTGATACTTCTTCGTCATCTTTTATTCTATATTGTTGTTGACGTAATGCTTTTATTTTTTTATGATCAACTGAAGGAATTCCGGCAGACCCCCAACCTCCATCGGTGATAGGTTGCCCCCAAGCACCTAATCCCCAAGCTCCTCTACTCCACCCACTTTTATTTCCGTAAGCCATTAAATTTTAGAACTAGTAATCCAAAAAGCTACGGCTAGTACGATTGTACCTACAGCCCAAATAGTTTTTTTAACCATAGACTGGCCTATATCTGCGTAAACCTTTTCTAAGGCTTTATCTGCCGCTCGTTCGGCAATAATTTCTATATCATCTGTCGTAAGAACCCGCGGCTCATTCATAATAAATATCCTAGCTAAATTGTTAATTTATACTGCAAAAGAACTTCCACAACCACAAGTAGTCTGTACATTTGGGTTTCGTATTACAAATTGTGAAGCAAAGTGGTTTGTAGAATAGTCAATCTCTGCTCCATCTAAATACTGTAAACTTAAAGGATCAACGACTAAGGTAATCCCCTCAGTAGTTACAGCCATATCGTCTTCTTTTCTGTCATCAAACGTAAAACCATATTGGAAGCCAGAACATCCTCCTCCTTCTATGAATACTCGGAGATTAGTTCCTTCCATTGTTTCTTCGTCTTCTTGCATAATCTCTTTTACTTTCTTTGCAGCACTACTGTGAAAGACTAGTGACATTAGTTTCTCCCTAAGACTTTAAACGGAATCTAATTGTTCAGTAGTGGGTCTAGATAATGAAGGGTGATTCCAACTTTTGATGTAATCGCCTTTTCCATCCGAATCGTTTTGCAAAATAATAGTTCCCTCTGGACTAAAATCGTCATCAGTTAATGAGGGATGTATTGTTTTAATTTTCTCAAATAATGTAGGCATTTTATTTTTCTCCTAACCTGTCCTGCTAAGTAACATGGCAGACATAAAGATTCGAGGACTTCCTCCAAGAAGTGTACACCCGCCTGACCCTCCCCGAGCTATGTAAGCGTACATCTCAAGGTAGTCGTCAACTCCGTCAAAGTAAATAATGTCGGAATCTTTCACTGTCGAGGTATAAAAATCCCGTGTCGAAGTTGCCCCTTTAATCCTCAAACGACTTTGTTTTGCTGTCGACCCGTTGTAGTAAAGATTCATAATGATATCGTAAACGTCATTATTTGATGCGTCTTGTAGACCCGCATTTACTTGGTAGTATCCCTGAACAAGCGGCGTAAAGCGATAATTAGTTGAATTATCGAAATATCCACCGACATCCCAATTCTTTGTATCTAATGATACCTTTGTCCAAGTTGCGTGTGAGAGGGTAAAATTCGAAGCTCGATACGCCCTAAACCCTGGATTCGGAGTGCTTGGCATGGTATCGAAAGACGCTGCCCCTGTAACCGCTACCTCGTCATCTATCGTAATTGCACTGGTTTGAGTGCCATTTCGCCTCACTTGAAGTCGAAGTCGGGCATCTTCTGTACCATCAGTAACGTCTACTGCTTCAGCGTAAATCCTAGCATATTGGGTTTCTTCATCGGCATCGTTTTTGCCCTTGAAATAGATCATCCCCAGATCATCTCCGTCTGCGGGGGAAGACGATTCGCGTTGCAAACTTAATCTAGGCCCAGCATTTGCTCCATCTTCTGTTGAGCTAATTGTCAAATGAGTATGATTCGCCCCCGCCGAAAGAATTAAACCCACATCATGTTCGTGCGTCAGAGTGACATCACTATTTGCGCCAAAATTTACAGCGGCACCGTCAGTAGGGAGTGTTAGATTCCCTCCAGAAGACAAAGACATTTTCTCTGTAGCGGCTTCACTAGCCCCTGTTTTAAAAGCTAGCTTGGTAGCATTACTACTT
>VTLG01006801.1_pt1 | contig 10583 bp, 16 predicted proteins | sample 4694571 | NCBI WGS metagenome assembly VTLG01 (sample SAMN12604809, study PRJNA352737) | marine metagenome | biome: ENVO:00000447; feature: ENVO:00000209|ENVO:00000569|ENVO:01000036; material: ENVO:00002151; isolation source: viral sequences binned using virsorter ... | reverse complement strand
ATCTGCTACTGTCATATATCTAACTGAATCCAATGTTATATTATTGTCTAAATACCAATATACTGCTACTGTATTTTCAGGATCAGTAAGACCAGATACATCAAGTGTTGTGGGTGGATCAGTTGCATTTCCCCAATCGTCATCATAAGTCAAGGCTTCAGCTCCTTGCATACCAACTCTATTTGCTATAAGTGGATAATGATTACCTGCTGCATTTGGTGAAAATTCATACAATCCCATTTCCTTGTATAATGTTAGTGCATTTACTTGTGATGCTCCTGCTTTTACAAGGGAATTTGTAGTATCTACTGCAAGAATATTTTCATCATCTGAATTTGTTGTTACAAATGCAGTAGTAGTATTATGTGTGGTATTTGTTACTTTGACAGCCCTTGTGCCAAGAGATAGAGCAGTATTATTACCATCACCATCCTGTACTGTGCGAACAGTACTGTCAATGCCAGTATTAGATGCCTGATTTATACCAAGTATATTTTTGTAGAAGTTTGAAAATGTTTTACCTGTAAATGAAGGCATCTATTATTCCTTATCCATTAAAAATTTGCTCCAAAAAATGTTGCGTTATCTGCTACTGCTACTGTTGCTGTATATGTTATTATGTAATAAGCATAAGTAACTCTGAGTGTTCCACCAGATGGTAGTACGGAATCAATTCGCATTGTTATATTATCTATATCTGTATCATTCCAAGCAGGTTCTGATAGAGAGCCAGAAGAATATGACCTTGAAGTAAAAGTATAAGTTACCCAACTTGCAGAAGAACTTTGTATGCCAATATATTCAGCTCCCCAATTTGCAGCACCACTACCATTATTACCTATATACATTGCTAAATTATATGTCTTTGCTCTTTCATACACATTTGCCCTAATAACAGCTTGAACAGAATCAATACTTGCAACTCCAGTAGAATCAAAATCTTGAAATTCAACTATAGTAGAACTCCCTGTTGATGTAGTATATATGTGTCTGCCATCGGAAGGTGGACTACCAGTATCATCTTCATCTAATAATGCCCAAACATCCGAACCTGATGATAAACTCCAATTATTACTAACATCAGCATTTGGAACGAGATTAACTGTTGCCATTGTAAATAAACCTCTTAGGCATATTGTATTTCTTTAAAGACTGAACGAACAAATCATCATCCAATTCAAAATAAATAGGATAACCATCGTGATTTCTATTTGATGCTTTACTTGCATAACCAGAATACCATTGTCCATCTTCTAATATTTTATTCATTTGCTTGTAATGTATATCATCATCTTCTAATGTAAACTGTTGCCTATCATCATATACTAAATCAAATACCTCATCACTATCATAATCCCAACTAAAGATATTAAGTACCTCTATATCTGTGCTATAATTAGCCTTCCAATCTAATGCCATTTGATAGTTCTCTTTATTTGGCTCAAGTATAACATGACGCTTTACGCCTTGTTCTTGAAACTCTGTAGCTGTCCATCCCATTCCAAAGCCAAATTCTAATACTGATTGTGGATTTAGTTTATCACACAATAGCTTTACACCTTTTTTCAAATACTCTGTTTCTTTCTTATATAATATATTCATACCTGCTATTGTATAATCTGTATCAGTTTCTTTAAATGCTCCATCTATCCATTCTTGTTGTTCCATATTAAAAATTTAAACTCGCTACACCATAGGCTCTATGATTATCATTATCCCAGTAAAAAGATATTATATCTGTTTTATCTGCTGTAGTAGTTAAAGTGGGATTTGAACCTCCTGCAAATTTTACAGTAGATTCATTTCCTCCTGATTGGTCAGTTGTTTTCCAATTAGTTATAGTTCTACTACCTGTGCCATCTTGCGTAACTAATAACACACAATTGCATGATACATCGGGAAAAGCCAAATGTATATCTGTTATATTATCACCATCAAATGTTAAAGAAGCTTTATTTCCAGCACGATTAAAGTAACAAAAAGTATCATCTGCATCAAAAGTTGGTTCATGTTGTGTAAATCCTGCACAAGCATCACCAATATTAACTATATTACCATCATTTCCTGCTTCAGTTAGTTTCATCAAAATATCATCACCTACTACTATACGAAGATGGTCGCCTACTGAATGTTCATATATATAAGTATCATCACCACCATCAAAATATATTTTATTTGAAGCAGGTATATTTAAATCAGTAGTCGCCAATTTACCAATAACAGTTCCAGTAACTCGCAAATCTCCTGTAACTCTTGCACCATTACCAGAACCAGAAGATGCAGTTTCAATGGCAGTAGGCTCACCTCCAACTTTTAAAGGTCGGAGGTTTTCGTCTGCTGGATTTTCTAATATTATATTCTTATCCAATGGATTTAAATGCTTTCTTATTTTTCAGTTTCTTCATTACATCTTTCATATCTTCCCATTCCTTAATATCAATAGCAGGTGGATGTGAATCTTCTACAAGCATTTGAAGCTTAGTTTCTAACTTTTCTATTTTCAAATCTGCATCATTAGGCATTTCTACATATTGCAACACTTGGTCTAATTTGAATATTTTAGCCAGATGGTCAGTTACCTTTTGAGTAACTTTTGGCAATAATAGCTTTAATATTGCCTGTGCAAGTTTGCCGATCATTTCTTTCCAGCTAACTTCTTAATATTTCCCCATACAAAATCCAACAAAATATCGTCATATTGTGTAGGGCTCATCTTTACAAGTTTTTCTGCAACCATAAATCCAAGTAAACACCATTCCCAGTTTGCGACTAACCAATCCATTATCTCTCCTTTTTAATTAACTTTTCAAGGCTTTCAAAGCCATTTTCTATCTTTGTTTCTATTACTGCTATCTTTTTATCATTATCATAAGCCATTTCTAAAGCCATATTAGCTGATTCCTGGGCAGATAATATGTTTTTTGACATTACACCTACAGTAAAAAGAATATTAGCAGATACGATTAATATTGTGATCCAATTTCCTGTGCTAACTTTCTTCATTCTATTACCTCAAAGTGTGGCAAATCGTTAAATGTATTTTTTTTAAAATCAATAACACCATCATCAAACCCTCTCCAATTTCCACCCCACCTAATATTATTAGTTATTTCACCCACATTTCTTAATATTTTAGCTTTGGCAAGAACCCATCCTGCAAAATAATAGAATCTAATTAAATCATCCCAGTCTACAGGATATGGTGAAACATCTATTGCATTAGAGGGGAGGGAGTTGTGTTTCCCTGTAGGGTATGGTGCTTTAGAATGACCTGATGCTACTGCCTTGTCCTGATCTTCTTTATTTCTATGCCCACACAGGACAGTACAATCTACTTCCTCAATTACTGCATTAAATAATGTCTGTAAATCAGGATGGCAGGTTTCAAGTCTTTCTCTTGATTTTCTGCCGAACTTTGGCATTACAGGTACTTAACACCTATCTTGAATGTCAAATCCCCCACAGCAAAGGTTTCAGCTGCCTGTTGCAATATTGCACAAATATAAATACTACTACTTCCATTTGAGCTTACGATGCACCCTATTCCATCATTTGATGGATCAGTAATACAGGCAACACTTGAAGTATCTGTGTAATTAGCTCCACCCAAATAATCAGCAGTAACTACTGGAATAATACATTGTATATCATCTGTAACAGCATCTGCTCCATCAGCAGTAGCATTTATTGCACCCAATGTTGTGGAGTTCGTAGTTAAGTAAATAGCCATATCAGGCTCATCACTACTTCTATCTATAATTGTTACACTTTTTATTTCTGCAGAACTATTTGCACTTTGGAAGAAATTTGGAATTTCTGTTGATACAAATATGCAATCACCGACATCATATTCGACAGTATTGATAGTTGGCGTAACTTCTAATAATTTATAAGCTAACATATTAACCTTCCTCCACTTTATAGCCTTTTTTAGCCTTCATAGACTTTAAATACCTTTCAGAAGTTTCTGATTTTAGTTTTAATATAGGATTTGTCCAAGTCGGTGCCATAATTTTCCAATATTTCTTTGAAGTATCCTTTGCTTCAACCTTCTTTTTTGCTTCAGCCATGTTAATTCTCCTTATATGGTTTTCTTAATGTGCCTTTACCAAATCCACTAAAAGTGCCTATTGAGGTGCTTCTATAAGCATCCCTGCCACCATTTGTCTGTGTTTCTCTTTCTGCTAATTCACCAAAATAATCTAAATAAGGTATTTGCTCACCTTTGTAATATGCCTCTTGACCTTTCGCTTCATCTTTTATTAATGTAAAATCATTATGGGGATCAAGGTCTATTCCTGATGGTAAAACAGTTCCACCTATATTCTTAGCATTTTTCTTTAATTTTTTAGCCATGTTTAAAAATGAGGGCAGAAATAATCCACCCTCATATCTAATTACCTTTAACTATTAAACAGTTTCGTTTAATAAAGTTACACCATGAAGGTCAACTGTTTCACCAAAAGCAAAGTAGCCATTAGCAACTAACTCAGTACCTGCTAAATCTGCATCTCTTTGACTTTCAAGCTCAACAAAGTTGCCACCACCAAAATCAATGTAAGCACAGGCTATTGCTGTCTTAGCAAACACACCACCTTGTGATGTACCTGCACCATCAGCTATTGAAGTAGATGGGGAAGTGTACATATTAACACCACCAAGATTAGAAACCCAACCTGCTGTTGATAATGCTGAGCCTACTGTATTTCCACCTTGTAAAGCACCATTTGATTCATTTACTGCTGCAACAGCACCCATTTCATTGGTTATACCGAAATCACCCCACATATTCAATGGATGAAGTACACAAGCATAAGGTCTTGGAGCAGAATTTTCTTCAAGTTTAGCAACTGCTGTAAATAATTTAGCCATTGACATACCTGTTGTATTTGCACCAACTGTTGTAGCAAACTCATCTACCCGACCTGTCAAGCATTGAGAATCAAACTCTAATGCTACTGCATTACCTATTGCTTGTCCTGCATTAACCATTAAAGCATCATTATTACCATGTGCTGCAAGATCAGTAATCATAACATCAATATGATTTCTTAACACTTCAATGTCTACTGGAGTAGTAGTAATTACTTCTTGGTTTGCTGCACCTTCAGCACCTGCTGATGCTGTTTCAACATTAGAAATTCCAAGTTTTGTGTAAACTGGAACTCTTGCTGTAACTGAACCTTTAGGACAAGGAACCATATTTACCAATGATGGCATGACTGCCACCTTATTGAATTGAACTATTGCACCACCTATTGCTAAACCTAACGCACCTGTGGCTACATCTGTATCTGTATATGCCATAATTGACCTCTTTAATTCCCTCTGTCAACTGCCTTGTTAGACCTTCAAGTAGGGATAATTATTATTTTATATAACCTTTAACATTGTCTTCTAAATGTTTAGTAAAACCAACTGGGTCTTTTTGTGCCCATTCGGTAGTATTAGAAAACCCACCATTTTCCTGATTCTTAGGAACACTTGCTCTTTCCGAGGTTTCAGTAAAATCATTTTTACCTTGAGCCTCTAAAAGAGATTCGAGCCATTCAGGGTCTTTATCCTTGTATTTCTCTTGTTGTTCCTCTGGGAATCTGGATAGTAATTTTTGTTTATTAGCAGAATATAAAGCATCAAACTTCTCCTTATATGGAAGTGCCTCATTGAGTTGTTGTTCCCTCTTGTCGGCTAAAGTTTTCCACTCTTCATTCTCCTTCAGCGTAGCATTTGCTTGTTCATCTAACTTCTTCTGAAGTTTGCCAAGCTCTGTTTCGGCTGTTTGTGCTCTTGTGCGGTACTTCTTGCTTTCTGCAATTAATCCAGCATCAGGTGATGCGGTTGCACTCTGTTCGGTAGATTCCGTTACTACTTCTTCTACTGATTGATTTTCTTCGGACATACTGTCCTCCTTTTATTCAAATTGTTGTTTATTTCTAATAACATAACTTAAATTTGAAAAGATTAGAATTGCAAGTATTTACAATACTTCCCCTAATTATTTAAAGTAATACTTGAAAAAAAACTTAAAATTTGAACACGAATCTTAATACATACAAAAGAGAACAATTTGACTTTATGGGCTATGAGCCTCATAAGGGTCAATCTATGCTTCACTTCCCAAAAAAAAAGACTTCCAGATTTTTTGTAATTGTATGTGGTAGGGGTTATGGGAAAACATTTGCATCTGCTAAAGAAGCATCATTTATCGCATCACTTCCAAATAAAAAAGTGGCACTTGTCGGACTTTCTTATAAGAAATCTAAGCTCCTTTTTGATGAGATATGGAGAACTATGGTACTTCCAAATAAGGGCGATATTGTAAAATGTTCCGAGAAGGATCAATATATTCGTTTTAAATGGGGAAGTACGGTTGAAGGACTTTCCGCTGATAATCCAGATTCTTTGGTTGGGGATGAATATGACCTTGTTGTGCTTGATGAGGCTGCGAAGATGAAGAAAGAGATATGGGATATGTATATCTCACCTGCCGTTGGTAGGAGAAATGGAAAAGCAATATTTATAACTACCCCACAGGGATTTAACTGGGTATATGATAAGTACCTTCTTGGAAAACAAGACCCAATATGGGAATCTCATACTGCACCTGCTTGGGAGAATCATTATTCGTATCCTGGTGGACTTCAAAACTCAGTTATTATTGAGCGTAAACGAAACATGTCAAAGGAGGTGTTCGATCAAGAATATGGTGCAAAATTTACGAGCTTTGCAGGCAGGGTATATCCTTTTGATCGTAATCTTGATGTCGGTCATTATCCTTTCAGCCCTAACTTTCCGACTTATTGTTCTATTGACTTTGGTTTTCGTATGCCTGCTGTTGGATGGTTTCAGGTTTATAAGGTAGGTGGCATTTCGCATGTCAATATGATAGATGAGGTCATTCACGAGGAGAATATCAAGACTGACACTTTAATTGAGCTTATTAAAGCTAAGAAGTACATTATTTCAGAATATTTTGGTGACCCAGCAGGTATGCAAGCTCAAGGACAATCAGGACTTGGTGATATTGAGATATTTAGAAGAAATGGCATCATTGTAAAATCAGTTAGAGATAAAACATCTCGAAATAAGCCATCAGGGGAAAGCCATGTTCGGGCATTTATAGAAAGTGCCGATGGCTCTCGTAGATTTCATATTGACGAGCATTGCAAAGGAATACAAGAAGATTTAGAAAGTTTAAGATATCCTGAGAGCACAGGAGATTTAAAACCAGATAGTTTAAAAGACGGATATCACGATCATGGCTGCGATATGGTTAGGTATTTTTTTATAAACAGGTTTCCTATAAAAAACAGGGAGGTTAATATAATAAGAAGATGAATATTATTACAGAAGCAATTAAAGAATTAAAACTTCAAAATGCTAAAGGTAGAAGCAAGCATATTGAGAGATTGCTTGACTATTATAACGGAAATAACACAAAGCAATATATAGATGCTATGTTTTCTGCTGAAGCATTTTCGGAGATACCTCCAGTTGAGGCGAATATAACCAGAAAATTTATTAATAAGATGTCAAGAATTTACACGATTGGTGCTACAAGGAATGTAAATGAAAAGTACGACATCCTTACCGCACTTAAAGGTGCAAGAATGAAACATATTGAGAGAATGACACGCCTTTGTGGTACAATCGCTACCCGTGTAGTATGGAACGAAGGGGAATCTCCTTATTATGATTACCGACCAATCTATTTCTTCCATGTATTTTTTGATGATGATCCTTTCGTTCCATCTGCCATTACATATCCAATTATACAGCCAGTAGAAGATTCCTCTAAGGCTGAAGAACTTACTTACGCATACTGGGATAATGAAAGATATATGCTTACAAATGAAATTGGAAATACCATCATAGATACTCCTCATAACTATGGAATTTTACCTTTTGTATTTACACATCGTGAGAACCAGACGGATTCGTTTTATGTAGAAGGTGCAAATGATATTATAAATGCAAATGAGCATATAAATATTGCCATGACCGAGATGCAGCTTGGACTTCGTTTTCAGATGTTCGGACAGCCTGTAATGATTGGTGCTGAGATGGGCAATAAGCAAAGAACTGGATCAGATGTTACTTTGGAGCTTCCAGAAGGCTCTACTTATGATATAGTAGCACCACAAGGCAATGTAGCTGTTGTAATTGAGAATGTTAAGTTTCTTGTCGAGCTTGTGGCTCAAAACAACCATCTCTGGGTTCAATGGAGCGAGCAAGGTGGTGAAGTTCCATCTGGAATATCACTTATGATTAAAGATTTAGAAAGAACCGAGGACTACCAAGATGATCTGGCTCTCTGGAAGATGTATGAGGAGGACTTTTATAAAGTGGAACGCCAAATCGCTTCCAGTTTCGGAACATCTCTGCCAGCCGAGCTGGGGCTTGACTTCAAAGAGCCAGAATATCCAAAAACAGTACAAGACCAGATTCTATGGGATAAACATCGTTTAGAGATGAATTTAATAGACGAGGTTGGACTTCTTATGGAATATAACAATGATTTAAACTTAGAACAAGCGGAGCTAACCATTGCCTCAAACAAACAAAGAAACGAAAAACTCTCAATCTTTGAGAAAGCACGCCAAGTCGCTCAGAGAACTACTGAAGTTTGATATAGAGCTTACAGGCGATATAGAAGCAATTATGGACAATCCACAGGAGTGGGCTGAGAAGTTTGCTGAAGATTCCATTATGGCAGAGCTGCCACGATACCAGAAAGCAAAGAAAATGGGGGAGAAGTTCGCTCGTGAAATTACAAGTTAGAACAACCTTTGATTTTGGGAAGTTGGCACGAAAAATGCCTGACATTTTAAATGACATTGTAGATGAAAGCAAGATGGTTTATGCTGAAATGAGTGTTAAAAATATAACCGATGGGCTTCGACCTCTTAAAAAAGCCAGTATTGAGGCGAGGAAAAAAGGACATTATTGGGGAGGGGCAAAAGTACCTCCTACTTCTAAAACTACTCCGCTTGACTATACGGGTGAATTAATAAAAAGCATTAAAATACACGAACAAGGTGTTATAATGAATGAATATGGACTACATCACCATAGGGGGTTTAGTATTCCCATGAAGCATGCAGGGGCAATATTTAATCAACCTGTAAAGCCTCGCCCATTCTTAGCAATGAAATTAGATGCAAAAACATTTTCTGGAAAATATGGAGAACAACAAAAGAAATTCGTAGAAAGAATGTACAAAAGGATTGGAAAGGCACTTAAAAAGTAATGGCAAATGACGAAACTACAGAGGAAATTACGCAAAGTATTGAAGAAGAGGATGAGAACATCCTTTTATGGTCAACACTTGGAGTTAGTTTTGGAATTGATATCTTCCTCACACGACTTGAACGAGAGATTGCACTCCTTAGAAACGCTGGTATCTCGGAATCAGCCATCGTTGATATACTCGGAAATGACTTTGCCACAAATGGAAGAATCTTCGGGGAATTTCGTAATACCGTTAAGCGAGGAGTTGTATCTTCAGTTATGCAAGCATCTCGAATCGGACAGGATAGAGTTTATGGGGATAGCGTGAATATGCGATGGGTATCTGTTGGAACTCCGAAAATATGTGTAGATTGTAGCTCTCGAATTGGTGAGATCAGGTCTTGGAACGAGTGGGAGGCTTTGGGCTTGCCTGCTTCTGGTTTTTCGGTTTGCAAGGAGTTTTGTTATTGCCAGCTTGTTCCTGAGAGCGTACCGATGCCTGCTTCTCTTTCTTTATAATACTATCTTGCCATGCCTTCCTTTGACCAGGTGTTGGTCTTTTAGCAGGTAATGGATCAACCCCTATAGCTTTTGCCCTTTTTTGCCACTTATATATCTCTCTACGGGCTTTATTCCGATTATTAATACTCTTCTCCCTCTTAGGGGCATTTTTAAGCCTTACACGCTCTTTGTGTACCTCCAAGTGATTGTTTTTATCAGTTCTTGGTGGGAGTTCCTGAAATTCAGTTGCTGATGCAATTTCTTCATTTATAATCTCTGCTTCTTCTACATCATCTGTATTTTTAATACCTTTGGATTGTAGCCATTTTTCAAATGGTGATAGTATTACTAAATTTATATTTTTTTGCAGCTTGTTCAAATATTCCAACATTAATTTTAAGCCATTTATATTACCTGCCATACACTCTCGCTTCAATGCCAATAACATATTTGGAAGATCACCTTCAAGCTCAATATTGAACCTTGTTAAAACCTCCTGATGGAACTCTGGATCACGCCTCCAAATATGCACAGTTTCACGCCTTACGCCAACAATCTTAGCCACCTCCTTAACATCTATATTAGGATTGGTCGCAAAAAGATCAATAGCCTTTTCCTTATTTGTTTTTCGTACTAAATCAATATCATTCATTGGACTTAATATACAGCAACATCGGACTTCTATAAAATATTTTTTATTTTTGCAAGTTTCAGGACTTATCTTTTTAATCTGTGAGGAGAGTGGATACCCCCACCCGTGTGTGCACAGTCCACCCATACCCCCTTTTAGCTGTGTTTCATCCACCCTTGCCTTAGTACTTCCTAAGCTTAAAGAGTGGTGTATGATGACC
>VTLG01015523.1_pt1 | contig 10584 bp, 20 predicted proteins | sample 4694571 | NCBI WGS metagenome assembly VTLG01 (sample SAMN12604809, study PRJNA352737) | marine metagenome | biome: ENVO:00000447; feature: ENVO:00000209|ENVO:00000569|ENVO:01000036; material: ENVO:00002151; isolation source: viral sequences binned using virsorter ... | reverse complement strand
ACCGGTGGTTCTGCTATTCAAGCAGTTAAGAGATTGCGTGATGTTGGTTATAAAGTTGATCGTGTAGTTTCTATTGTGGATAGGCAGGAAAATGGTGAAGCAGATACCGCCATGAAATTGGCAGGATTGGAACTTTACACTGTATTTAAATTGGATGAATTTTATGACTAAGTTAAAAAAGAAACAGAGACATCAGGTTAAGTCTAGATGGTATTATATTTTCTGGGGTACTGCTACCTTATCAGTATTTGCTGGACAGATGTATGTTGGTACTGGTTATCGTAGGATGTCAGAAAGTCTTGATAGAATATTAGATGCTCCTATTGTTATAGACACTATACCCCAACATAAAAGACATCCAATGATGGTTCCACCTGATTGGGATTATGAAATCTAGGAAATCTTTAAAGACTCCTTTACGTTATCCTGGTGGTAAATCTCGTGCTGTTACTAAAATGGGACAGCACTTTCCAGATTTTGGAGAGTATATAGAATTTCGTGAGCCATTTATTGGTGGTGGAAGTGTAGCATTATACATTTCTAAGATGTATCCATCATTGAATATTTGGGTTAATGATCTTTATGAACCTCTGATAAATTTTTGGCGGCAAGTTCAAATGTCTGGTAAAGAGATATCAGATGAACTTACTAGTCTTAAAAATTTTCATCCTGATCCAGATACAGCAAGAAATCTTTTTATAGATTCAAAAGAGATTATTAATGATGAAGCGCAGTCTAATTTTGATAGAGCAGTTGCTTTTTATATTGTTAATAAATGTTCTTTTTCTGGATTGACTGAGAGTTCATCATTTTCAAAACAAGCATCTGAAAGTAATTTTTCATATAGAGGAATTGAGAAGTTACCTGAATATCAGAAGATTATTATTGATTGGAAGATTACCAATACATCTTATGAGGATCTTTTAACTGATTGGCAGGGTACATTCATATATTTGGATCCTCCATATGATATAAAAGATAATCTATATGGTAGGAAAGGTGCTATGCATAAGAGGTTTGATCATGATAAATTTGCAGAAGATTGTGATGGACATACTGCTGATATGATGGTATCATATAACTCTTCGCAGTTAGTTAAAGATCGATTTAAAGATTGGACTGCTGCTGAGTTTGATCTTACATATACTATGAGATCTGTTGGTGAGTATATGAGAGACCAACAACAACGTAAAGAATTACTTCTACTCAATTATGGAACTCAAGGATTGGCTGAACTCTATCAATCAGACAAAGAAAAATCTAATTGATGAAGATCCTTTAGTAGATAAAGAGTATCCTCCATACATTATCAATCGTTGTTTGTCAGGACATCTTGATTGTATTATGTTTGTGAATGAGATGAATAGGTATAATTTCCTGCCAAGGAAGATGCAATATGATTTTTTGCTAAATACACTGAGAACTAAGAAGAGATTCTCTCCTTGGCTCCGTAAGGATGAAATCAAAGATCTTGATTTGGTGAAACGTTATTATGGTTATAGTAACGAAAAAGCAAAACAGGCTCTACGAATTCTAACAAAAGAACAACTTAATTTTATAAAATCTAAATTTGAAACTGGAGGAAGACGATGAGCGTGGTTCAAGAACCTGAAGTGAAGTGGACACCTGACCAAATGGTAGAAGTGGTATTGGGTGAACCCGACGACTTCCTCAAAGTTAGAGAGACTTTAACAAGAATTGGTGTAGCTTCTCGCAAGGAAAAGAAGATATATCAGTCATGTCATATACTGCATAAGCAAGGAAGGTATTATCTTGTGCATTTTAAAGAACTCTTTGCGCTCGACGGTAAACACGCTAATCTTACGGTTAATGATGTTCAGCGTCGTAATCGTATTGCTCAGCTTCTTTCTGATTGGGGACTTGTTGGGATAGTTGATTCTGCTAAAATTCAAGATATTGCACCACTAAACCAGATTAAAGTGTTGGCATATAAAGACAAAGGTGACTGGATTCTAGAAACCAAGTATAATATAGGTAGTAAAAAGAAAAAAGTTGAAGAATCTGAGTAATAATTCTCATTTTCTTTATATTTTCTTATAAATATTTACGTTATAAGAGGTATGGGCCATGAACGGTCAACTACACAAGTATGATATGGAAGCAAGGACTTCTAAATTGAAAAACGAATTGTATGAACGATGTGCTAGACATGATATGACGGAACAAGAATGTCGAGGTGCTGAAGAATATCTTAATAAAGTTATAGACGTGATAGACGAATTTGGTTATTAAAGTCGGTTAACCGAACTTTATTTCTTGACAGATCTAGAGAAATGTTATATAATTATCAAACTGTCACATCATTTACTGTGCCAGTTGTATAAATAACTTAACATAACAAAGGGCCCGAAATAATCGTACCCCTGCGTAGATGTAATAAAGATCCCATGTCGAGGGGTCTATCATCCGCAGGGTTTTTTTCTTGCGAGATACTTAACTACTAAAATGTCTATTAAATCAACAATCGCAGCTCTTGCTGCAAGCCCTTTTCTACTCGCTGGAGCCGCTTTTGCTGGTCCATATGTGAATGTAGAAAGCAATCTCTCATATCCTGATGGGGATTATGACAGTGCAACAACTGATCTACACGTAGGTTACGAAGGTGCTTCAGGCGACATCGGTTACTATGTTCAGGCAGGTCCTGGATTCGTTCATAGTGATTCTTCTGATGACACTGAGACCGAAATCTCAGGTAAGGCTGGTGTAACTTATTCCGTTAACGAAGATCTAGGTGTTTATGGCGAACTTGCTGGAATCACCAATGGTGAAGACTCCGATGGAGACGAGATCATTGATTGGTCTGCTAAAGTCGGTGCCAAGTTCACATTCTGATCCTCTAAATAACTAAGAGTTCGAGATGGAGACCTCCTTTACGGAGGTCTTTTTTTGTGATATAATACCTTTACAAACTTTAAGTTAATGACAGACGAGGAATTAAAATTACGAAAAGAAACGTTAGGTCTTCTTTTTAAGAAGTATGGCGATGGTCAACCTATTCGTTCCATCTATGAATGTGCTGATGATTGGTGCAAAAAATTTAAAACCACATCAGGGCTTGTCAAATATTATGAAACGTATTATAATGGTTCTAAATAAAATACTTGTTTGAGAAAAAATGCAAAAATTAGTAAATGTACTTGCTGTTGCGTCTAGCGTTGTATCTCTTGCCGTTGTTGGCAGTGGGTTATATGTATTTGTCAATAGAGATTCCATCGTTGATGGAGTTAAACAGCAAGTTATGGAATCAGTTCTTGGAGGTCTTGGAGGCCTTGGGGGCGGGGTAGGTGATGCACTTCCTACTGGTGCTAATGATCTTGCTCCTAGTGCTCCTCAAGCGAATCCTACTGAACAATCTGCTGGTCTAGGTATTGGTGGGTCTGCTCCTTTCTAAATAGAATGAGTTAATCTCATTCATATGGCAGAAGAAGTAAAAGAAGACCTTCATGAGGAAGATCATAAAGAGGAACCTAAGAAGAAAGGTCTTCTTGCCAAGGCAAGGGCTGCTATACTACCAGATGCTGAGGAACAGGCAGCGATCATTAGTACAATGGTCCGCATTGGAGTCCTTGTGTGGTCTGGGGGAATATTGACATTAAATTATGTTGCTATTCCTGGTGTTCCCCAACAGAAAATTGATCCGACTTTTATAGCTTCAGTTTTTACTGGAGTTTTGGCCAGCTTCGGAATTCAGACAGCATCTAAGAAAGGTGATGGAACGATGAAGATGGATAAAGGTGGTGGTAGTGGTCCTGGTGGTGCAGTATCTAAGAAGGATATGGAAGCACTGATTGAGAAAGCAACTGCTGCGGCACCTGTTCAAACTATTAGAATTGAACAAGCACCAATAGCAATTACAACAGTACCTCCTAAAAAGGACGATACTTTTAAGATGTAATTTAGGAGACTTATTATGAACAAGTGGATAGGAATCAGTTTAGGGACAATCGTAGGGTTGTCCCATGTTGGTATGATTCAAATGATATCACAACAGACAAAGTTTCCTAAATTGAATTTACCTGTTGGTCAATATACTGCATATACTGTCAAGGCAGGACCAGATGGGTATATGATAAATTATAGAGCACATGACCCCAGAGTTATGGTGAATATAGAAAGGTCTGATAAACCTGGTGGATTCTTGGGATTGGGTAAGAAGAAAATAATATCTGAAACTCAATATATGGCAGAAGGTAAAATGCATTTAGATCCTGTTTTAAATGCTGATGGAGTACCTCTTTCTCCAAAAGAGATTGCATGTCTTAAGAAAGAAGGTGGTGGTGAATCTACAGGAAGACTTGTAGGTGGTGCTGCTGGTACTGCAGTAGTTGCTAATACTGGTATTACTTCTATTCCTGTAATAGGATGGGTACTTGGTGGTGCTATGACAATGATTGGTATGGATCAAGGTGCTGAAATTGGCGGTACAATGGCAAGGGATTTTGCGGATTGTTAATATTAAGCAAATATTAAATGATTAAATACTTTTATGAGCGTAATTATTTACCAAGATCACATTGAAGTTTTGGAGGAGGAGAACCTTCTCCTTAAGAGAGAGGTACGTTTTCTTAGAAAACAGTTAGAATATAAATCTTTAGGAGAACCTAGACACTCGGAGGAAGAAAATGAGTTGTGGCAATCCAATTAAACATGGTTTTAATAAAGTCGTTGAGTGGGATAAAAAACTGATTAAAAAATGTCAGGATAAGTGGAATTTGACTGACTATCAAGTTGTTTGCATTTCGTTTGCAAAGGGTTTCATTATTGGAGCAATTCTGCTATAATAGATATAAAGAGTCTTTCTTTAATCTTTAATCATGGCAGAAGCACAACGGATTAAATTTACCATCAAACAAGATGGGACTGTAACTGAAGAAGTTACTGGTTCAGTTGGAGATACTTGTGTTACTCTAACAAAAGAACTTGAAGAGAAATTAGGTAATTTAGAAAATAGAGTTTATAGTTCTGAATACTATAATTCTCTAGCATCTACTGTCGAGGATTATATGGAAGAACATACACATGACTCGGAGGGATGCTAGTGTCACATTTCAGTACGATTAAAACAAAACTTAAAGAGAAACCTCAATTACTTGAGGCATTGGAACGTATTGGTGAAAGACCTAATGTTCCTTTTTCTGGTATGAAGGTCGTAGAATTGGTTATTACCGATCCCGATCATGCTGAAGATCATCCTACTAAGGAAGTTGATATTGCTATTGGTGTTGATTCTGGATTCAAATGGAATCAATATACAGAGTCATTTGAGTTTATTGCAGATAGACAAACTTGGGATAAAAATGTTCCAATAGAAAGATTCCTAGATAAATTAACACAGCAGTATGCTAGGATGGTCATACATTCTTCCATTGAGGAAAGAGGATTTGTTGTTGAGGAAGAGTGGGAAATGGATGATAACTCTATCGAATTAACAGTAGTAAAATGGAACTAAACAATTTAAATGTAAAGAAGACTTTTGATGACATGAAAGATCATTTGAAATTTCATAATGTAACTGCTGAATTTGTTGATATTGATTATAGTTATTCTGAATCTTCTTCACCTTTGTTTGCACCTACGTCGGTTGTGATCGGACCTGTCATTAAATATAAGGTTAATGACAAGGGAATGAATTGGTATATTGATCAAACTTTATCAGAAGATTTTCCTTCAAGTTTACAATCGGTTTGTGTTTGAGTCCACATAAAAATAGTTAATATTACTCATAAGGAAACTAAATATTTGCATCATTTAAGCGAGCCCACGGCTATTCAATCGTGTCTCATTACACAGTTCAGTACTTAGATAGTACACAGCATCATCAAAGCATTTGTGAATATGCGGAGGATGCTTTTTCAGCAAGAAATCAGGCAGTACAAGACGTTCCATATTTACATTCCCATCCGAACAAAATTGATGCTATAATGAGTGAGGGAAATTTATTCAGTTCAATACGATGAAAACATTTATACAGACTTTATGGGTGATGCTGATAGCATCGCTCGTTATTTTCATGCCAAGATTTGCATATGCTTCAGAAATACAAATGGGTTCTAATGGGAACTTGGTGTTTGATCCTGCTGAACTTAACATTGCTGCAGGTGATCAGGTTACAATAGTCAATGGAGATTTACCACCACATAATTTTGTGGTAGCAGATCATCCAGAATTATCACATCCAGACCTTGCTTTCGTCAGTGGTGAAACATTCACAGTCACCTTTGACAATCCAGGTGATTATGAGTTCCAGTGCGAACCTCATGCTGGTGCAGGAATGAAAGGAGTTATTCACGTATCATAATGGAATTAAACGATGACAATGTAATAGAAGTTCTTAATGAACTTGTACCCTACATCGAAGCAGATGGTGGATGGTTAGAGTATGTGGAAACAGAAGGTGATTATGTAAAAGTTAGACTTGGCGGTGCTTGTGCTTCTTGTGCCATGAGTGCTATAACACTAAGACAGGGTATTGAGAAGAAACTGATGATGGAAATTCCAGAGATTAAAGGAGTTATTCAGGTACTTTAAATGCAAGAAGTAGTACAGAGTGTCAACATCATGATTGGTATCTTGATTGGTGGGGTCTCTTGGTCAATCTACTATATAATGCGTATAGCTTACCTTGAAATGAATGATGACGGAACACAGTCAAGAAACAAAAATAGCAATTCTTGAAGCAAAGGTTGAACATATGATGGGTCATGTGAAAGAACTGACTCAACGTGTTCGTGCGAATGAGAAGGTAGTTGCTTCGGTAAGTCTTTTAGGAGTTATAGCTTGTACCATTATTGGTGCAGGTTATTTTGCTCCAAAGGCAGATGCATGTAGTATGCCTTTAGATGGTAGTCCAGCAAATTGTGGACCAGGTGATTTAGTAATAAAAGATCCTGAAATAGAAAACCCTAATCCTGATTATGCTGATTACTATTATAGAAGGAATGAAGTTCTTAAGACTGCTGGTTGGATGATACAAGAGATGAGAGAGTGGAAATCAGCACAAGATCGTGTTCCTGTTGGTGATTCTGTAAGTAAGGCATTAGAAGATTTGGAGTGGCCTGAGGAAGAATAAATATAATAGTATCTACTTTATAATAAAGAAAGAAGTGCCTTTAAAGAAACCTGGTGAATTATTTGGAGCAATAACTCCTAAAGAACCTTCTATTAATGTGGATGATAAATTTCCTCATATTAAAGAAGAGTTTAATAAAGTAGAAGAACTCAGGAAACAGATTGATACTGTTTCTAGTTCTTTGAATAATTCTTTAACGGAAGTAGTAGATAAGAATTTAAATTTTTTATCTAATGAATATTCTGAGCAATTAGATAAGTTTAATAAAAGGATTAATACATTCAAAGAAGAAATTAATTTTGAAGTACATAATCTTAAGAAGTCGAATCAGTATTTAAAGACAGAGATAGAGATAGTTGAACAACGTCAAAATAGAATTAATATTCCTAATATTAAAGAAGAGGTTATAAAGGAGGTACAGAACCTTCTTTCAGGTGATGTAGCAGATAATATTCAAAGACTTGAAGAGAAGATTGAAGTAGTAAGAAATTCATATCAGCAGACTCTTAATGAGGGTCTTCTCAATGAACCACCATCAACAAATAATAGTGATCCTTTAACTCCTTTAGATAAAGATTATGTAACTCTTAAGGAATTTCAGGCTCAGTATAAGATATTTCTTAATAGGATTCAACAACAGTTAGCAACTGTTGGTGGCGGTGGTGCTGTTCGGATTCAAGACTTAGATGATGTTGATCTTTCAACTGCTAAAGTCAATAATAAGTTTTTAAAATATGATTCTGCTAGTGGTAAGTGGGTAGGTTCTAATGCTTCTGGTGGTAGTGGTAGTGATGTTGTAGATGACACTACACCGCAGTTGGGTGGTAATTTAGATCTTAATGGTAAGTATATTACTGGAACTGGTGGGATTAATGTTACTGGTGTCGTAACAGCGACTAGTTTTAGTGGAACAGTTCCATCTTCAAGTTTGAGTGGTGCATTACCTGCATTAGATGGATCTGCATTAACTGGTGTTGTTGGGTCAGGATCTGGTATTGTTATTAAGGATGGTGGTTCAACTGTTGGTACTGCTGGAACAATTAATTTTGGTGATAATTTATCAGTAACTCCAATATCTGCAGGAATTGTTACTGTTACTGGATCTGCTGGTTCTGGTTCAACTGCTAATGTAAGTACTAGTACTTTAAATGTTGTCGGTGTTACTACACATAATCAGGACGTACAATTCCCTGGTGCTGCATATAACATTCTATGGGATCAAGCAACAAGTAAGTTTAAGTTTGATGATAGTGCTCAATGTGTATGGGGTAGTGCATCTGGTGGAGATTTAAGAATATGGCACTCTAGTGATGTTAGTAATATAAAGAATGAAACTGGAGTTCTTAAAATTGCTGGTAATGATATAAGATTACAAACTCAAAATAATAGTGAAGATTATATTCGTTGTACTGATGGCGCAGAAGTAAAATTATTCTTTAATGATGGAGAGAAGCTTGCTACCACTAATACGGGAATTAGTGTAACAGGCGATGTTGAGGTAAGTGATACTATATTTGTAGCAAATAATATAAAGCATACGGGTGATACTGATACCTATGTTGAATTTACTGCCGACAAAATACGATTAATTGCTGGTGGTAAAGCTTTAATTCATGCTGAAGAAGGAATTATTGATACTGTTATAATCAATGATGGTAGTAATAATCTCGATTTTCGTGTTGAAGGACAAAATGATAATAATCTAATCTTTTCTGATGGTAGCACTGATAAGGTTGGTATTGGATCTGCTCTACCACAACAAAAATTAGATGTTAATGGTAATGTAAAAGCCACAGCATATTATGGTGATGGATCTAACTTAACTGGAATATCTGCTGGTGCTCTTGATAGTAGAGGAACTACCTCTGCTACTACAGGAGTTATTGCTCAAACTGCATCTGCTAATATAACAATCCCTACACGTGGCAAATCATTCTCACTTCTTAAAGTTGCTATTGATGCTCCTGCATGGGTGATATTATATGTTGATGTAGCAAGTAGAACCGCTGATGCAAGTAGAAGTGAGGGAACAGATCCTGCACCAGGATCGGGTGTTATTACTGAAGTTAGTACAACTGAACCTGGTACAAATGTGTTTTTAATGAGTCCAGGTGTTATTGGGTGGAATAATGATAGTACTCCTGCAGCACAAGTCTATGCAAAAGTAACAAATAAACGTTCGTCATCTGGTAGTAATACCATTACAGTTACATTAACAAATGTAAAACTTGAAGCATAATGGCAAAAGTTAAAGTTGATGTTCTTTTAAAAGATGGGACTGATGAAGTAGCATTCATTAATGATGTTACTAGTAATGTTGAAGTTGATCTGAGAAATAGATTACCCAGTAGTCCGACTCTTGTTATTTTAGATGTAGAGGAATCATATTTTAATACTCTTGAAAGTCATTCTTCAGTAGTATCTGTACAAGTTGAAGCACGTGCTGATTCACCAGTTACATATCCATCAAAACCATCTATGTATACCATTGCAGATAAGTCAGTAGGTGGTAGACCCCAGGATGATGTTTCAGATCAAAATGGGCAAAATTATATTTCATATCAACATTATCTTGATACAGATCTTATGGTTGCTCCTGAAAGAACTATAAATGGAGCTACTGGTAGTAATGTTGGAAATCATTATTATGATAGTGATCCCTATGGTCAAAGAGATCAGATTAGATATTTTGGATCAAGACCTACTAATACTAAACCATCTGCTGGTGGAGGAACTATCTCAGGAACTTATGGAACAGATCAAACTTATTCAAGTTATTATACTGGAAAGGGTGTTGATATTGTAACGATAGAAGGTGGAACTACACCTCCTGGTAATGACTACGTGGGATATCATACGCATCCAGATTATGATGATCCAGATAATGCTGGTACTACTAGATGTATTCCTATGAATTGGCCGAATTTAACTGATGCTCCTAATAATCAGATTACTCCTAACAATATGCTCAACTCTCATGGAAGAGGTGTTCTTAGTGTTGCTGGTGGAATACATAGTGGATTTGCAAAGAAAGCACAATTACGTGCAATGTATTTGAGTAATATTTACATAACAAGTGCTCTTGATTCTGTTAAAACCTGGCATAATAATAAATCAAATGGACGACCAACAGTACTTCTTTTAGAGTGGCATCATCCACCTCTTGAGAAGGAGAAGGCAATTAAGGTAGAAGATATTGATAGTGTTACTGATCCAGATGGTGGAACAACTAATAGACCTGGTGGTGGTTGGGGTAGTGATTTAACTCCATTTGTTGATAGGTTAATAATTCCTTTTCAACTTAGGGATCCGACTAATAATACATGGTATTGGGTAATACCTTTTCCTCGCCAAGATCAAGCAAATTATCATACTTCTATTGAACAATGTTGGGATGCTGGAATTGTTGTTATTAATGCTGGTGGTAATGGTGGTGGAATATATGTTAATGATTCAGATTCTAGATGGAATGGAACATATTGTACCATTAGTGG
>VTLG01001576.1_pt1 | contig 10584 bp, 7 predicted proteins | sample 4694571 | NCBI WGS metagenome assembly VTLG01 (sample SAMN12604809, study PRJNA352737) | marine metagenome | biome: ENVO:00000447; feature: ENVO:00000209|ENVO:00000569|ENVO:01000036; material: ENVO:00002151; isolation source: viral sequences binned using virsorter ... | reverse complement strand
CGTTAGATCCTGCAATATTAAACTCAAAAATGGAAATAAAATTAAGACAAGGATTTATTCCAACTACTGGTGTAACATTAACATACACTGTTAGTTTTCCAGTAGCTTTAGCTGTTCCAGACGATATAAACATTACAGTGACTAGTACTAGATTTACTTTTAATTCGCAAACTTGTAAAATTCAAAATAAGTTAAATACAAATACTCTTCAGATAATTTCTACTGACGGAACGATAGAAATTGATAATGCTGGTAGTTATGATACTGCAAAAGGAACGGTCACGCTTACTGGTTTTACTCCAACAGCATTTGAAGGTAGTGAAATAATTATTGAAGCTGCCCCAGCAAATCAAAGTACAGTTAGACCATTACGTAATTACATTTTAGATATAGATCCTACATCAGCTTCAGTAGCTCTATTGGATTTTCAAAATACTGCGGTAACATTGTAACATGGCAATTAATTTTGAGTCAAAGAGAAGATTACGAAATTTTCAAAATAGAAAAGTCCGTGAATCTTTGCCTGAAATTTACACGTCTGACTTTCCAAAACTTGTAACTTTCTTAGAGAAATATTATCAGTTTTTGGATTCTTCCGATGCTAGTTCTGCGTTTGGAGATGATTTAAGACAGGGATTTGCCAGAAGAGATATTCATGAAACTCAAACCGATTTACTGAATAATTTAGTTAGTGAATTTGCTGGAGGACTAAGAACTGGAGAAAATTTTACAGATACTAGATATGCTTTGACAAGACTTGCGCAATTAGCGAGGCACAAGGGTACTAGATTTTCTATAGAAGAATTTTTTAGATTATTCTTTCAAGAAGTTCCGGTTGTAGAATATGGTAAAGATCAAATATTTACCATAGGTGAATCACAAATAGGACCGGAATCTTTACGATTTATTCAAAATAACGCTTTATTTCAAGTATTTGCTATACTTATAAAAATTGGATTAGATACTAGTAAATGGAGTGAGTTATATAAAAAGTTTGTGCATCCAGCAGGATTTTACTTTCAAGGAGAAGTTGCGCTATCTGGTGAAGCTACTAACTCTCCTACCGGAGATTTGGTGACACTAGCAGATTCTACTTCGATATCATTGGTTGGTGAAGGTGAAATAAACGTATTCAGTGGTTTTGTTCAACCTACAATATTATTAGATTCTGATGGAAAAGAAATAAGAGCTGGAATAAATCAATTAGTTAGTGTATATCAGAATTTATCAGCTGAAGATTTAACAAAGTTTTACTCAAGTATTGATGAGTTAATAGGAGTTAACTCGTTTACTTTTGATGATAGTAATATAAGAGATAGCGCTGGTACCGCAACACCAGACTTCTCATTGGCAACAGAAACTATGGATAATGAAATGTTCACAAGATACTTAAGTGACTCATCTATCTAGTATAAATAGACTTATTAGGATTTAAAAATGACAAGACAAAATATTAATATAGGCACTAATGCAAACGACGGTACTGGAGATACCTTACGTTCTGCTGGTACAAAAATAAATCAAAACTTTCAAGAAATTTATACACAACTTGGAGGCGATAGTAGTACGTTAAGTACAAGAGTGACTATCATAGATTCTGCTGTTGTATTTGAAGGATTTTCAGCAGACGTAAATGAAACTAAACTCATAGCGATAGACCCTACGGCAGATAGAACAGTAAGCCTGCCAAATGCTACAGGTACTATTGTACTAAAAGATACAACTGATACTTTAACTAACAAAACACTGACTGCGCCAGTAATATCCACAATTTCAAACACTGGTACTATTACGTTACCAACTTCTACAGATACACTAGTTGGTAGAGCCACGACAGACACGCTTACGAATAAGACTATCACCACACCTACAATAACAAGACCTATTATACAAGATACTATAAAGGACTCTGCTGGAGCTGTGATGATAGATTTTGTATCTACTGCTAGTGCGGTCAATCATGTTAAAGTTACTAATAATTCAACAAGTAACGATCCTATAGTTGCGGCATCAGGCACTGACGCTAATATAAATTTAAAATTAACAAGTAAAGGTAAGGGGGCAGTTGAAGTATCAAAAATGGCGTACACTGCTGCGACTATGTCAGCTTCTGGAATAGTTGATTCTGATGCAACTCTTATAATTTGTAACTCTGGTTCTACTTTGGCTTTAGATTTATCTGATGGAACGACTGTAGGCGAGTTTAAGATTTTTACAAATAAGAATTCAGGTAAAGCAGTAGTAACTCCACAAAACTTTACTGGTTCTCTTTCTGCATTCGAGGTTCCTCAAAACAGAGCAACACAATGTGTTTGGGACGGAACTAACTGGTTTATGATTAATGGCAGTGATTCAACAACAAATGTAAAACTAATATAGTAGAGATAGACAATGACAGCAATAGTAACAGATCCATTTAAAAAGCAACTTCTTCAAAGAGTGTTTGATGAAGTAAGACTAGACTCGGCAAGATATTACCTTGGCATAGGAAGATCAGAAGAATGGGACGCCTCGGAAACAGTTCCAACTCCACTAGATACACCTAGACAAATTAGAAACGCTAGATCATCGATGCAATCAATAAAATCTGCTGCAGACGTATCTTTTGTTATACCAAGATATAACTGGTCATCAGGTGCTATATATCAAGCGTACGATGATAACTTTTCTTCTATACCTCTTACTAATTCTTATTACGTACTTACAGAAGAAAACCAAGTTTATATCTGTTTAAAACAAGCAAGAACCTCTGCTGGAGTGGCAACAACTTCTACAGTAAAACCATCAGGCACGTCTACAAAACCATTTAAAACTCTAGATGGATACGTGTGGAAATTTTTATATTCATTAAGTTCCACAAGAGCGAGCGCTTTCTTATCAGCAAACTTTGTACCAGTTGAAAAAATACTAACAACAGCAGAATTAGGAAGAGCGCATACTTCACTTGAGGCAGAACAATTTGCTGTGCAAAATGCTAAAAGCCCAGGTCAAGTTTTAGGAGTTAAAGTTATTGAAGGTGGATCTGGTTATAACAATGGAACGAGATCTTTAACCATAGTAGGCGACGGAACTGGAGCCGCATGTACAGGAACAGTTGAAGGTAATACTTTTACAAAGATAGAATTAGACTCTAGTGCTGACAGTACTATGAAAATGGGAGGTGGATATAATTTTGTAAGTGTTGCGATGCCAGCTCCTGATATAGGTGGAGGAACTCAAGCTACTTCTAGAGTAATATTAGGTCCTGATAGTGGCATGGGAGCAGACGCAAGAGACGAATTAAAGTCAACTTCACTAATGTTTAACACAAAACCGGATGGAACAGAAGGCGGCAAGTTTGTAGTCGATAATGATTTCAGACAAGTTACCTTAATGAGAAATCCACTACTAGGCAGAGACTCAAACTTTACTGGAACAGCTTCTAGAGTATTAAAATTTTTAAAAGTTACGTCAAGTACAGACGCGGCAACTTTAACAGTTGATAAGACTATAACAGGAGCTAACTCAGGCGCAGTAGCTCTCGTAGTACAAGTTCTTACAGATCAAGTTTATTATTATCAAAATGAGACTACTGGATTTAAACCATTTGAAGAAGCAGAAGTAATCAATGGTGGAGCTGGAGGTAGCGCCACGCTAGAAGGTACTGGAGTCGACGCAGACGCAGATGCTTTTGACAGAGACAGCTCGGATATTATAAACACCACTGGACAAGTTTTATATATAGAAAACAGAGCACCAGTAATTAGAGGAAATCTACAAAAAGAAGACATAAAGATAGTACTTACTCTTTAAGGAATATAGAATATGGCAACTACACTTACTGAAACCACCTTTTCCAGCACGTATAAAGATGATTTTGCTGATAGCGCTGGCTATCATCGAATACTTTTTAACTCTGGAAAAGCATTACAGGCTAGAGAACTCACTCAGTTACAGACTATTTTAAGTAAACAAATCCAAAGATTTGGAGATAACGTATTTAAAGAAGGTGCTGTAGTAAAACCGGGTGGTGCAAATATAAATCCAAAATATGAATTTATAAAACTTGATACTTCTACCAATACGTTGCCATCTAATAGTTCTTCACTTATTGGAACTACAGTAACAGGAGCAACATCGCAAATACAAGCAAAAATACTGCAGGTTGTTGCGGCATCAGGATCTGATCCTGATACTTTGTACGTACAATATATCAATACAGAACAAGCTCAAGCTTCAGCAACTACAGTAGCAAAGAGAATGCAAGCTGGAGAAAACATGACTGGCGTTACTCCACTTACTGTCCAAACAACTGATACGGCTGAAGATCCAGCCACCGGAGTTGGTGTATTGGTAACTTTACTATCTGGCGTTTACTATGCTAGAGGAGCTTTTGTTTTTACTGAAGATCAGTCAAAAATTATAGCAAAATATACTGACAACGTTGACGCGGAAGTAGGATTTAAAGCGGTCGAAGATGTGGTGACTGCTTCAGATAATAACTCTTTATTTGATAATCAAGGAGCTGTTCCAAATCTAACTGCGCCCGGGGCTGACAGATACAGAATATTACTTACTATTGCTACTAAGAGCGAGTTATCTGCAAGCGATAATTTTGTTCATGTTGCTACAGTAAAAGAAGGTGTAATATACAATGCCGTCGACCCAAGAGATGGATATAATATTCCTAATAAAGTAGTTGCTCAAAGAATATTTGAAAACTCTGGAGACTATTTTGTAAAACCATTTAAGATTAAATTTGAAGAAGATTCAGACAATACTAAATTAAAGTTAAAAGTAAGTGATGGAATTGCAGTCGTAGATGGTTTTAGAGCAGCACGTACTTTTCCAACTACAATAAAACTTAATAAACCAACTACAACCGTAACAATACAAAACGAAGCGGTTGGTACAGGATTTGGTAACTACGTGATGGTAGATCCTGACGTAGACTCTGCTACTCAAAATGTTCCTAATTTAAATGTATTTGAACAAATGACTTTAAAAAATGGTTTACATTTTACTGGTACTACATTAGGAACAGCAAGAGTAAAAGCAGTGGACGAAGATGGAGCTAAATTAAGATATTATCTATTTGATGTTCAACTTAACTCTGGTCAAGCATTTAGAAACGTAAAAAGTGTTGGAACTAGTATAACCAATTATTTTCATCCTACACTAGAAAACTCTAGAGCAGTTATAAAAGACGCGCAAGATAACAGTAGTTTATTTAGACTTCCAAGACCAAGACCAAAAAGCATGACAGATGTATCTTTTGTCGTACAAAGAAGATTTGCTCCACTAACTAGTAATGTATCTGGAGAAATAACTTTAAGTATATCAGGCGCCGGTGAAACTTTTACTAATCTAGGTGACTGGATAATTGGTTCAGATAGTAACATCATATCTCCAAGTACTAGATTTGCTAATCCAACCATACCATCTGGAGCTGCTGGAACTCAAGGTGCAACTATATCTGGATTACCGGCAAACACTCCTATAGAAGTTTTAGCTTATGTAAATAAGTCGACTCCAACTTTTATTCAAAAGACTCTTAAAGATAGGTCAATTACTGCTGCAGTAGAATCTGATGGACAACTCATTGGAAATAAATTTATAAACTTAGGAAAAGCTGATATTTACCAAGTTAATGAAATTTTAAAGTCTGGTGATAGTACTAAAGATTTATCTAACAGGTTTAGATTAGATAACGGTCAAAGAGATAATCATTATGCTCTTGGACAATTAAAACTTCTCCCTGGTAATTCAGCACCGGGTGATAATATATTTGTAAAATATAAGTATTTTGAACATGCTCCGGACGGAGACTTTTTCTCTGTAAATTCATACGGTGGTCAGGTTGAATACGACGAGATACCTGGGTATACTTTTTCTACAGGTAGAAGAGCAGAATTAAGAAATTATTTAGACTTTAGATCTGTTATGGATTCAGATGGAGAATTTGCAAACACTGGATCTGGAGCGAGAGTAGTTGAGTTACCACAACCAAATACAATTGTAACTTTAGATACCACGTACTATTTAGCTCAGGCAGGAAAGTTAGTAATTGACAGAGATGGTATTGTTAGATTTGTCTATGGAAACCCAGGATTCAATCCAACTGTTCCAAATAAACCAGATAATACTTTAGGATTATATGATGTAAGACTAAATGCTAATACAGATAATGACTCTGATGTAACTATTAGAAAAATAGAGCATAAGAGATTTACTATGAAAGATATTGGTTTATTAGAAAAAAGAGTTGATAAACTTGAAGAGGTTACAACTTTAAGTGCTTTAGAGATAGATACAAAACATTTTCAAGTATTAGATTCAGCAGGTAACGATAGAACTAAATCTGGATTTTTTACAGATAATTTTACGAGCCATTCTTTTTCTGCTATTACTAAAGACGAGTACAGAGCTTCCATTGATCCAGTTACTAATAATGTACGACCGGCATTTAAAGAAGATAACATAAGATTAATTTATGATTCAGCCGCTTCTACAAACATTATTAGAAAAGGTGATAATCTATACTTACACTATGGAGAAAGAACTTATATAAATCAAAACCTAGCAAGTAAAGCAATTCAGATTAATCCATTTAGCGTGATAATCTACGAAGGACATGGTACATTATCTCCAGCCTCAGACGAATGGAGAGACGTAGAAAGACTTACAGATAAGATTATAGAAGGTGGAGCAAGATTAGCGCCGCGACAAGCTTACAACTGGAATAACTGGTCTTGGAACTGGGGCGGAATTCCAGTAGAAAACTTAGGTGTTGGTTCTCAAACTAACACTCTTGAAGGTACGGTTAATAAAGTGGTAGCTGAAGAAACTGTTCTTGACTTCGTCGAAGATAGAGTTATTCAAACTGCGTTATTGCCTTTTATAAGATCTAGAAAAGTTAAATTTAAAGTTGAAGGTTTAAGACCAAACACCATAGTGTTTCCATTTTTCGACGGAACACTAATATCTGACTTTGCCAGAAAAGATCCTACTTTTACTTTTTACTCTGATTCAGATACAGATTTTGGTAACACGTTAAAAGGATTAACAGCACATCCAGACGGATCTCAAACTCTTACTACTGATGCAAATGGAACTATAATTGGAAACTTTATAATACCTAATAATGACACTACCAAATTTAGATGCGGTACTAGAGAAGTAATGTTCTTAGACATAAGCGCTAATAATGAACCCGGTGCAACTTGTGTAGCAAAGATGAATTATTACGCTCAAGGATTTTTAGATACTAAAGAAGCTACTTATGCTTCTACTAGAGTACTAGAAGTACAAGGTTTTAGATTAAGAGATAACGCACCATACGTTGTCAGCGATGGTGATGATAATACATACAGCGGAGGTACGGTTATTAGTGATGATACATTAGTATCAGGAACTGATAATACTTGGTCAAATGGTCCAGATACTAACTATGGAATGACTGGTGGATTTGATGATGCTAATGCTTCTGTTGGTGGCCTAGGAGGAGATCCAACTGCAGGTATAGACGCGCATGGTGACCCTGGTGGTGGCGGTGGAGATACTGGTGGATGCGTCATCGCGACACACGGATTAACAACTGGTGGATTTACTAAGTTAGAAAAAGCTAAAGCTGAAATATGGTGTGCTAAAAAATATCATGGCAAGTTATTTGGTGAAGCATTTAGAAAAGGTTATAGAGCCGCTGGTATGAAACATATAAAAGCTGGAACTGCAGAGTCAGTATATCAAGAGTTTAAAGACTTTGTTGGTTATGGTAGAGGAGTTAAAAAAGGTTGGAAACTTGCAGTAAACTATTATTGGAGAACAGTAACCTTTATAGCTCACGGATTATTTTTGAAAGGATAAGAAATGGCAGTAACTTCACAAGGGTATCAGGTAAATAAGCAGCCAATAGCGCAATCATTTTTTATAGATGAACCTAATGGAATATATTGTACTAAAGTAGATTTATTCTTCGCTGCCAGAGACGATTCTTTACCAGTACAAATACAAATAAGACCTATGGTCAACGGATTTCCATCGTCGGTATCTATTATTCCAGGGACTACTAAATTACTTCCGGCAAGTAGCGTTAACATAGACGTAACTGGTCCTGATTTAACGCCAACTACTTTTGAATTTGACGAACCAGTATTTTTAAAAGGCCAAAACGATTATGCTCTAGTAGTCATAGCAGATTCTAAAGATTATCAAATTTATATAGCTGAAATAAATGAATTTCAGTTTGGTTCTACAGAGAGAAGAGTTAATAAGCAACCTGTACTTGGTAGTTTATTCTACTCTCAAAATGGGGCTACTTTTACTCCAGCTCAAAACCAAGACTTAGCTTTTGTAATTCATCAAGCAACCTTTCCAAATCGTAGTGGTACTGTAAGATTAAAGAACGCTTCAGTACCAAAAAAGAAACTAGTTCAAAATCCATTTACTACTACAGCCGGAACAGCGGTTGTTAAAGTCAGACACATACAATCCGGCCATCAAGTTGGAGATCGAGTGATGATTAGTGGAGTTACAGCTGGAGGAGTTGGTGGAATAAGCAAAGCAAATCTTGAAGGAGGCTTTAACGTTACAAACGTAGACTTCACTGGATATACGTTTACTGCAGGAGCAGCCGCGGACTCAGATGAAGTAGGTGGTGGTACATCAATATTAGCATCAAAAAATATACCATTTAGCGTAATATATCCACACTTACAAACACTAACGCCTCGTGGTACTGAAATAGCTGCTGGAATTAAAACAACTACTGGTAAATCTTATGCAGGATCTGAAACAGCTAAACAAAAATTAGCTGCATTTCAGCCGATAAAAATTAATGAAAATAATATAGCAGAAAATACTTATATCATAGCGCATGACAGTGCAGAAACCACCGCACCTTTAAATACAAAATCATTCGAGATGCAAGTTAACTTTAGAAGTACAGACTCAAACGTATCTCCTTTGATAGATCTACAAAGAGCATCTGTGTCTTGTATTGATAATATCATAGATAAGCAAGATTCTGCTTCGTCTACCGGATTTAATATTCCAGTAAATTTTGTAAACGAAACTAGTGCGAGAGGTGGTAGTGCTGCGGCAAAGCATATTACTAGAGTAGTGACTCTTGAGAACGATGCCGTAGGTTTGAAGATATTGATATCTGCCAACAGACCAAGTGTTACAGATTTCCAAGTTTATACTAGAACTGCTACTTCAGATGAGATAATACACGATAAAGATTTTATTCTAAGATCTCCAGAGCAAAACATGCCTTCAGATGAGAATCCAAACGTTTACAGAGAGTATAGATATATTGTAGGTGGTCAAGGCGGTGATCTTCCAGCATTTACTAAGTTTCAAGCTAAGATAGTGTTTAGAAGTACCAACAGCGCAAAAGTACCAAAAATTAGAGATTTAAGAATAATAGCATTGAGTGTATAATGGATCATATTAAAGTTCAAGGACATAGTGGATATGTTAGACAAAGATATAGTGGAGCAGTTTTGAATACTAATACCGAACAAATAATAGCGGCAAAAGAGAAAAAAGCCGCTTTAAAAAAACAAAAAGAAGAAATTGAAACTTTAAAAAATGATGTAAGTGATATTAAAAGTATGTTAACTAAAATTGTAGAGAAAATAGATGGCAATAACATCCGTTAATTTAACAGATCCAGTAACTAACTTAGTTACCGGAGTAAATACATTAGGAACTGACTTAGGTGATAGAGCTACTTTGTTCGATAACTCTTTGAATCTTGTTCAAGCGATAAACGAAATAAATGTTAAAGTTGCAAACACTGATTCTGCTAATGTTATATCTTTAGTTCAAGCTAACTCTATGGATTCCGGTGAAGTAATAAATTTACTAGCAAGAGATTCTGCTCAAACTCCTATATTAAGTAATTTTATTAAAGACAGCGCGAGAGGAATAGGCCTTGATTCTTCAACTGGTAAATTCTTTTTAGTAGCTGGTGGAATTGATAGTGGTAATCTTAAACCAGGGATAATAAACGCAGCAAAGATAACTAACTTAACAATACCAAATGGAAAGATAGCTAATAACACTCTTACTAGTTCAAAATTTTCTAGTGCTGTAACGTTACTAATAAAAGATTCTGCAGGAACAACTCTTAAAACAATTCGTTCACCGGGTAGTTAAATCATGGCGTTCGTACGACCATTATACAACGATGGAAACGATCTAAGAGAGATGTCTATTCCACAGATATCTCTGCTGCAACAGCGTGCTGTTTATGCTTATGGATCTAGTCCTTCTGCTTTGCTCACAGTTGTTGGAAGTTCTGGAAGTTTAGACAGTATGACTGATACTAGAATGCAGGCAGGTTCCAGCACTACTGACGCAACTAACTTTGACACTGCAGGAGAAACTCCAAACATTTCTCAAGCTACTCCTGTAGTTTTTGATAAAATCAGTCAAAGTAATCAGAGTGTAAGCACTCCTACAGACACTAATAATAAACTTTATCCCGTATATTACGACGGTACAGATATAAGAGCTATGAGCGCTACTGATGTTTTTGATACTTTTATTACTCAAGCTATAGGTATGTTAGTTGATGGAACTGATAGAGGCGGCACT
>VTLG01010298.1_pt1 | contig 10585 bp, 11 predicted proteins | sample 4694571 | NCBI WGS metagenome assembly VTLG01 (sample SAMN12604809, study PRJNA352737) | marine metagenome | biome: ENVO:00000447; feature: ENVO:00000209|ENVO:00000569|ENVO:01000036; material: ENVO:00002151; isolation source: viral sequences binned using virsorter ... | reverse complement strand
TCCTAGCAGTTTTATTAAGTAATGATGCTTTTTCTTTTGCACTTGAGATATCGAAATCTGATACAGCATTCTGCAACTCTGATTTTATTTTGTTCACTGGTGTATTTGCATTATTACCACCAAAATTAACTACTTTACCTAGTGCTGCACTTGCTGATCTTTCAACCTCACCTGTCTTTTCACTAAGTTTTTTAGCTTGTTTTCTACTTATATGTCTTACTGACTTTTGAGAATCTCTTCCAGATTGATCACTTACTTCATTTTTAATCATGAAGTCACTAGATTTTATCTTGCTTGTATATCCAGTAAAAGGCACAAAGGGTTGTGTATATTCACCAGACATTATAGACGATGCCTGTTTAGTGTTTGCAAATACTCCCATAATTACAGGTTGCTGTGCATCATCACCATCCATGAAGAAACCAAACACATTATCGCCAGGTAAAATTCTTATTGGTTTACCTTTGTTACCCCTACCTGAACCACTTTCTGGAGATAAAAGAACGTGTGCCCAAGGAAGTTGTTCATTTGACAATTCGAGATCATTATCAGGATGATATCCTAAGATCCTTACTTTTAATCTATTTCCCCAACCTTTTCCATTAAATTGTGATCCTTGTGTGCTTTCAGGTGCAACTTGCCCGACCCACCAACGAAAACCATCTCTTCCTAAGAAATTACTTTTAATTAAATTATTTTCTATCATTTTTCTCGCTCTCCAAATGTATCTCTTACTAATTTAAGTTTTGTATATGATCCAGAGCTGTCAAAATAATGAACTAACTCCTTTATCATATATAGTCCGCTTTGATGACGATCAACTTCTTTTCTTTTTTGAGTATCAACTCTTGGAAATTCACAATTAATAACATCACCAGCAATTAAATTTGTATTCAATGGAACAGTCATTACTAAAAGTTGTGTAAATAAGATATTATATCTCATCATAGCCTGTGAATGTATTTTTGTTGGGTCAGCATTTTTATCAAATGAGACATCATTCTCAATCGTTCCAACATCTAATATACCCGTAATATATCTACTTGGAACCGAAGCAAGTGTACGAGTATCTTTATTTGATAGAGTAGGTAAAGTCACATTGATATCTCCACCTAAATTTTTTATTTTTCCAGAATAGTCGTCAAGTTTAAATATAGTTTGTGGTGCTGGTGTATATTCAAATGTTAATGGATTCAAATACTTTCGATGACTACAATACGCACCTCTTTCTAAGTTATCAAGTAAATTTTGATTTTTTGATGTGCTGTACTCTAATATTTTAAAATCATTTCTAGCACCCTTATATTCAACAATACCAGGCGTATATACATATTTTTTCTCATATGGTTCTTGATCAATCAACTGGTCAATAGATTTAAATCTAAATCCTTTTTGAGTTTCAAAAAAGAAATAACCTGCTGTTGCATCACCATCAGAAACTGTGGAAGGAACTGATTTTGAGGCTAACCAAGTTATAACAGTAAATGGTTTTTTCATATTTCCAATGAAACCATATGGATTTTGAGTTTCATCTACATCATATAATTTATCAGAACTAAGATAATTTTTACAAATATCTTTTACACTATCAGAAATTTTTTGAGATGTAGGAAATCTTTTACCAACACGAATTGTTTCATTTGTTATTGCCTCTCTTGAAACTAGATTTAAAGTAAACGTTTCTTTCTCTTCTTTAATTAACACATTCGTAATAGAACCGACATAAAAATACCTATTCGGACTATCAGAAAAATCTAAACCATCATTTGATGCTGAGTTACCAGATATTTTTATAACAACTCTTTCTCCACCAGTAAGAGGGAATCCATTATATAATGATTGCAAAATTCCATCATCACCCATTATTGTATTTCCTGTGTTAACCACAACGACTTTTGCAGTTATCATAGGAGAAAATAAATTTTCATAGTAATTAAAACTTACAACACCGCCAGATATATCAGCAGTTTTTGACCCATCAACTGACTCGATTATAAATTTTTCGTATAAAGATTTATTAATTGCTGACATCAGGTATACTTAAGAGAAGACGCACTTTGTAATTTCATAAGAGTTTTATCATTACTTAATTGTTCTGTAATGTTTAATTTTGCTTTTCCTGCACTTGCCATCATTTGATTACTCATCATTGGAACTTGCTTTTCAACTATAAAAATAGTATCTCCTTTTCTTTTTCTTTTTCCTCTAACAGATCTAGATCTATCTCTTGACATTGGTTTTATTGATTTTACAGGTGATTTTACATTTTCAAGCATTTCACCATCAGTTTTAAGAGCAAGAAATTCAGAAGAAATATTTTTTTGTATGTTGTTTACACTTTCTCTTGCATCAGACAAATCAATTTTTCTTTTTGAATCAACTTTTTGAACTAATTCAGGTTCAGTTTGTTGTTTTAATCCTTTTACCTTATCAGTAAATTCATCCTCAATAGATTTTTTTTCATCAAATTTCTGTTTATTTACTTCTTCTTCAACTATTTTTTTCGTGTCAACATTTGGTTCCTCAACTTGTAAATTATTTGTTGGTTTTCTTTGTGGGTTCAAATTATCAATTGAATTGTCTAATTCGTTATCATCTTCTGTTTGTGATTCACTCTGTGTTTTAATTAATCTATCAATGCCAAATCCTATCTCCTCTGTTGTTGCTTTAATATTTTCACCTTCTTTATCATCAACAGATTTATCATCTTTTTGACCCTCAATTGATCCTTCATTTTCAGCTAGTGCTATTTCATTTTCTAATTGAGCTTCAACTTCCTCACCAAATTCTGTAAATTCATTACCAGATTGTACAAGTTGTTGGTCTAATTTTAATAACCCTGATGAAGATCTATCTAAATTTTCCTGAATACTCTTTTTATTTTTTTCATAATCAAAAAATGGTATTTTCGATAATGCTTCACTAATAACCGTGCCGATACCAACTACTATATCTTTTATTGCATTGATAAAAAATCCCAAAACACGGGTGACACTTCTTATCAATTTAATTAATCCTGATAATGCAGCAATAATTTTTGGTAAGTTTGTTACAGCCCAACCCACTAATAATATACCTACAAAGTCAAGAAGTCTACCCAAAAATCCTCGTGTGCTTTTTGCTAAAATAGTGCCTTTTTGTTTTACTGCTCCTGAAAGTGATACTGCTTCAATTTCATCTTCTCTATCCTTTCTTCTTACATTCTCCTGTCTTTTTCTAAAGAAATTATTATCACTCGCTATTAATGTTCTTTTAAAAGCATTTGATTCTTTTGTTCTCTTGACAATTTCAAACGCATTTTTTTGTGCTGATTTTAAACCTTTATTAAATTTTGCAATCGAATCTCTCATCGAATTAAGACTAATTGACGATTTAAGTAATGAGTTTCTTCTTGCTCTTAAAGACATCAGGCAAACGCTCCAAATGTTGTTACAGCGTATGTTGTATGAATATTATCATTATCAAAACCAATAAATGGAATATCACTTGCAGCACTGTCGACTTGACCTGTTGAAGCTATTTGAGTTGGTTGTGTTGCTTCCGATTCTTGTGATGGAATAGTGATAATAGTTGGAGAACCCTCCTCTAAATTTGAAATATTATCTGCAACGTTCATTTCTTTTTTGTTATTTACAGGGACTATATTATCGGCATCGTTTGTTGTTTGTGCAATTAATGTATCACTCGTTGAATTTTCAGATTGATTATCAAAAGAACCTCCACCAAATGATATATCCTGAGTCTCCGTAGCGATAAAATCATCTTCATTATTATCAGTGGTTTGTGTTTGATTACCTCCAAATAATTTTAATTTTGAAAATAAATTTCTACCTAATCCAAAAAATACTGATCCAAAAATAAATGATAGTATCTTACCCGCTAATAAAGGAAGTCCTAAAAATTTTACGATAGCAGCAGTTGCTGCGATGACTAATGGAGCAGCGATTGCTGCTACTATGATACCACCAAGATTATTTTTTATTGCTTCAATTGGATTTTCACCATTTATAAAAATGTCAAATAATGTACTAAAAGCAAATGTCCCTCTTACACCACCAAAAATTTTTCTAAACGGACCTAACATCCCTCCAGTCCTTGCCATTGCTGGTGGAGGTGTTGGTCCTATTTGACCTTCTTTAACACCAAATGGTTTTTTACCGAAAAATGATCCTAACTTATCAAATTGTTTTTTAACAAAATTAAGAAATCCTCCAAGTAAAGGTATTGATAGAATTGCTCCTCCTATTCCACCACCTCCACCTATTCCAATACCTAGTGCTCTACCTAATCTTGTTCTTAATAACTGGATAACTGCTTGGAATGGTCTTCTTAATATATTATTAAATCCAAATCTAAATGCTCTCGATGCTAATAATGCTGTTAATGATAATAATTTACTTATACCGATTGTGGCAGCTGTGAGTGTTGCTCCAATCACCAATAAACCTGTTCCTAGTTTTCTTTGCAAATTCTTTAATAAGTCAACATTACCCTCTGCATTCGCTTGAATCATTTCAATTAAGGTGTTTGTTAACCATCCACCTGCTAGTACAAGGAAGAAATTAACAAGTCTACCTAATATGCCTTGAGTTTTAGCTGCTATGCGACGTACAGGTGTTAACAATGCAAATTGAATTCTTTTTTCAATATCACTTTCCTTTCCTTCTCTTAATCCTTGCTCTGCAAGTATTCTCTCTCTATTTCTTTTTGCTGACTCTCTTTGTCTTTCTAAACTATCACTTAAAGCTAAGTTGTCCTTTATATTTGATAATGAAAAATTTAATGTTGATAAGGTGACTGATATATTTTCTAATTGTCTTGAAACAGTCGTTAATGTTAATGAATTTTGTGTAAGTAAACTAGTTGTCTGTGGGTCTGCTTGCACTGGTGGTGGAACAGCACGACCAGAAAAGATACTAGAAGACACCGTATTTCTTACGGCTCTAATACCTCCTGCTATCGGTGAAGCTAGTCCTTGTTCCTCATCCATTTTGTTCTTGTTGTGCTTTTAGATTTTCTTCTTCAACATACTGTTGTAAAAGTGAAACATAAATTTCTCTTTCCCAAGGCATCATATTTTCAAGCTCTGTCAAGCTATATTTATGGTGTTGCATCAAGGCAAAATTCAATTTGTAGTATGACTCCAAATCTTCATGTGCCATACTTACCCGAAAAAATTCTGTAGCCCCTCTAATACAATCTCACATTCTTTCTTAGTATTTGGATTTACTACCTTAACTGTATGAGACAATTTAGGCATTGTTTCAAAGAATTTTTCTATCTCCTTAAATTGACTTGAATTTAATTGGTCTAAAAATTGAGATAGTTCTTTTTTAGTACAGTCCTCAGTTGTCCAAGATTCTTCCTCAGAATAAACTTGTTCAATACAACTTGATATTAAATCAAATGTATCATCAACACCCATATCAGTTGCAGAAAAATTATTTTTTATGAACTCAGTGAGTGATGGATACTTCATTCTAAGAGTATAATCATCATCTAATTTTATATCTCTCGAATGGTTTTTATCTGTTTGAACTTTAATAGAGTCAATGTTTATTGATGTGGGAACTTGAGTTTTTCCATCATCAGGACAAGTAACCATTACCTCTATATCCTCTCCTACAGATTTACCACGAATATTTAAAAATAGATATTCAATATCAAAAGTTGATAATTTATCGACTTTAATTCCTCTTGTAAGAATACAGTGAGAAATAACATCTTTCACAGCATTTGCAATTTGAGTTGTATCCTGTGACTCCATCGCAAGTATTAAAATTTTTTCCTCCTTTACAAGGAATGGTCTAAATTTTATTTTTTTATTTGACGATGGTAACACCAACTCATACGTTGGTGTCGAAATTTTTGGTAAAGGCATAATATTCTAAGCACTTCAGTGTCACTATTTATAGGGGTTTTTCTAACCTGATATTTGATTACCAAAACCTACAACGTTCCCACCTAATGCGGACACCTGACTTCCACTTGTTACAGAGCCAGTAGGTGATGTAAGCAAACTTGCGGTATCACTATTTAAAATTGTCGAACTTCTACTACCCACTCTCATAATTCTATTTAATCTATCATTATCACCATATGATGCGTCACCATCTTTTGCCGAATTTCCAAATGCTGCACCTATATCATTAAATGCTCTTCCTAAATCTCTTGCAAGTGAAGAAGATTCACCACAAATATATCGGTCATAACTAAACGATGCTGTTGCTTTTAACACCTGTGAATTACCATATTGAACTCTTGTAGAATTTAAAGTAAGAGGAAATAAACCTACAAATCTATATTCTAAAAACTGTGAATAATTTCTTTCAAATTTTACAACACGAGTATCATTAGATTTGTATGAATCAGGATAATTTAACTGAAAGTAATAAGTATCTCCAGATACGTCAGTTGTATTATTACCTGTGATAAACTCCATCCAATGCTCTAAAAACTTAAGAGACTTGTATTCATTGTCAACATAAAATTCAAAGTTAACTTGAGTGAAATTTCTTGTATGTACAAATCTCTCAACCATACCTTGATAATCACCAACAGTATTAACTGCTGCCATACCACTGCCTGGTAAAACTGCATTATAGCATAACAGTCCTGCATCTTCAGTAACAAATCTATCATTTATACCTTTTCTTCTCATCATAGATTTTAATCCACCGTTAGGTAAGGCAAATTTGACAAGAAAATTTGATGTCTGAGCTACATTCTGAATCTTCGGCAATATATCTGCTATTCTTTTTGGTCTTGGTGCTGGCACTCTAAATACTTCTATAGTATAGTTATTTAGATGGCTTATAGGGGAAAATACTATCCATCCTTTCCTAGAAAGTATAAAGGTGATCCCACTAATATAATTTACAGGTCACTTTGGGAAAGAAAGTTCATGGTGTATTGTGATAAAAATGCTAAAATTCTTGAATGGGGAAGTGAAGAGATTGCTCTACCTTATATTTCTCCTCACGATAGACGAGTGCATCGATACTTTCCAGACTTTTATATAAAAGTGCAAGAAAATACAGGTAAAATTAAGAGATATCTAATTGAAGTCAAACCACTCAAACAAACAACTAAACCTAAGAAGCCAAAGAGACAAACTAAAGGATACATTCGTGAAGCATTTGAATATGCAAGAAATCAAGCAAAATGGAAAGCAGCACGAGAATATTGTGCCGACAGAATGTGGGAATTTAAAGTAATTACAGAGAAAGAATTAGACATATGAGTCGTATAGATCCTATAATGAAAACTTTAATCGGCACAGAAAGTCCTGATGATTTAGCACAGGAGATTCTTGGTGTATTGACTGAAGGAAGTAATGTGCCAGAAGAGGGAAATTATTATGTTTTTGTATATAAACCAAAAACACCTAATATTGCATATGATGAACATCCACTTGTCGCAGTAACTAATGTTTATTCTTGGGGTTTCAAAGGACTTAACTATCACTGGGGCGAAATGAGGCAATATACCTTTCCAGAAGTAGTTGGTGGTTTGTACAAGGTAGATGAGATGGAGCTAAGAGATCTTAGAACTTTACCTTTTGTCAAAATACGTCTAAATAGTTAAAAATTAGGTCGATATGTCAAGTAATCGTAGATCATATAACGCTCGTAAGAATAGAGGAGCATTAACAAGAAGTGAGCATCTTGCACATGCAAAGAAAAGAGGTCAGTTAGCGACTTTTCGTCACGATCCAGAAGATAACCGTAAATTACAAGAAGATTTTAGAGATAGTGGTGCATATTATGACCAAAGACATGGAGACTTTGGTGGAAAGAAAACAAAATTCAGGGGTGATCCTAAAACAGTTGGTAAATCCACTCATTCAACTACAGAGACTGAGACCAAAAAAATGAGTCCTTTCTATCTTAGTTACCCCGTTAGAAGAAATAATCTTGAAGAGACAGGCGATACTTTACTAATAAAGTGTATTGAATATACACCACCAAAACCAGGTGAAGGATTAGGAGTAAGAACAAAAATAACAAGTTATGATAAAGGTCAAGGGTTAGCAAGTAGGGGAATAGCAGGTAATCAAAAAAATAAAGGTGAGTTGGGGTATTTTGCAAATAAACTCGAAGTAAGATATGATGAAGCAAATACTCGAATGAGTAAGCAAGCAGATAAAAAAACAAAATATTATATCGAACTACCTATTCCACAAGAGTTGAATGATTCAAATAGTGTAACTTGGGGCGAGGATAGTTTAAATATATTTCAATTAGCTGGATTAGCTGCTGCGAATCAAATTATGAAAAGACCTGGTGAATCTTTCCAAGCAATATCAGCAGCACTACAAAAAGGTATTCCACTTCCAGAACTTGATAATGATACAAAAAATGCTGTTCTCGCTGGTTTAAGTGGTGTTGCTATCAATCAACTCGGTGGAAATGTAAGTCCTGGCAGTGTTATCGCTAGGTCAACAGGACAAATTTTAAACTCAAATTTAGAGTTATTATTTCAAGGTGTTAACTTAAGAACCTTCCCGTTTAGTGTTACATTTTCTCCAAGAAGTTTAGAGGAAGCAGAGAGAGTAAGATTGATTATAAGATACTTAAAGCAAACAATGTCTGCAAAAACAGGTACAGGTGGAGGTCAAGGTAAAATATTTTTAAAATCACCTGATGTATTTTCACTTAGATATTTACATAAAGGTCAAGATCATCCATTTCTTAACAGTTTTAAATTATGTGCACTTACAGGTATGAATGTTAATTATACAAATTCTGGAACTTACGCAAGTTATGGTGATGGTACTCCTGTAAATATAAGACTTAATATGACATTCAAAGAATTAAATCCAATTTACAATGAAGATTATGATTCAGAAGGAGCAGGTATGGGAGTAGGATACTAATGGGATATTTTAGAGAATTACCTGACATTGCATATCAGTCACCTTTATTACATAAAAACTCATCTAGAGATTATATTATTATAAAGAATATATTTCGTCGTTCAAAATTATTTGATTACCTTAAAGGAAATGTATCTCTTTTTAATAAATTTATAATTGGGGAAGGCGATAGACCAGACACTATAGCAGAGGAAATATATGGCGACTCATCACTTGATTATGTTATCATATTAGTAGCTGGAATTACTAATATTCATAATCAATGGCCACTTCAAGATTTTCAAGTCTATGAATATACACTTAACAAATATGGTTCTGAAACAGCAATGAACGAAGAGCATCATTACGAAACATATGAAATTAAGGATAATTTAGGTAGACAAATACTTCCACCAAATCTAATTGTCGATGAGGAATTTAAAATTGATGGTACGTCATCTAAATTTAATACAAAATATAATATAATATCTGAATTAGGAAATAGACAACTTGATGATAAAGATGAATTTACAGTAAAAACTGATAATATAGCGTTTCCTGTAACAAACTTTCAATATGAAATAGAATTAAATGAAAAAAGAAGAAAAATAGATGTACTTAAACCTTCTTACGTTAATACATTCGTCAATGATTTAAGAGATGTTCTTAGATATGAAAAGAGTTCAAATTATATTACATCTTCACTAGCAGCAACAGAAAACACAAACGTAGTTAATCCATAAAAAAAGGGGGTCGTTTGACCCCCGTATGATTATTCTTCTGCGAGTTTCGCAAAGTATGATAGTGCGTCATCCTCTTCTTCTGCTACTGCAGGAGTTGGTTTTGATACAGCAGCAGTTACTAACTCTTCTGCTTCTCCACGATCAATATCCTCTTCTTCAAACTGTGGTGCAGCGGACTTCTTATTGCCAAGAACATAATCTAGACGAGTCTTTAACTCATCATATGTCTTGAACTGGTCTGGTGCGACAATCTCAGCAAGTGAGAACTGTTTCTTCCAGAGTGCTTCCATTGCATCATCATCGTCAAGTAAAGGACTTTGTGCAGCAAATTCAGAACTATCATAGTTTCTGTATCCTGCAACGTTCTTTGCTTTTAACTTAAAGTTTGCACCTTGCCAGAAATCAAATGGATCAATTGCTTCCTCATCTTCAAACTCAGGTTGCATCGCTGCAGTAAGTTTGTCAAAGATTTTCTTTCCATACTTGTATAGAAATACTTTACCTTCGTTCTCAGGATTCGCAGGATCTTTTACAACATAGATGTTAGAAACGTAAGTTAGTTTACGCTTCTGCTTTCTTGCTGTTTCTTTTCCAGCATCAGTTCCATTGTTCCAGAGTAATGAATTATACTCAGAAACTGGGTCTTTCTGTCCAAGTGTAGTGAGTGAGTTCTCAATAAACCATCCACCAGGACCTTGGAATGCGTGTGAATATAGTTTTACAAATGGTAAATCTTCACCTTCGGGTGCAGGTAGAAATCTGATAACAGCATAACCGTTACCGCTTTTGTCTACATCTAACTTCCAGATACGGTCATCAGTGTTACCGCCCGTGTTGTTCATCTTCTCGACTTCTTTAACTAACTTTGCAGTAAGTGAGCCAAGTTTAGACTGTTTTTTTAGGTCTTTAAAAGACATTTGGATACCTCGGATAAATTGGATATTTTAGATAATTGGATTATAACAGATTAATAATCAATTGTCAA
>VTLG01008586.1_pt1 | contig 10585 bp, 13 predicted proteins | sample 4694571 | NCBI WGS metagenome assembly VTLG01 (sample SAMN12604809, study PRJNA352737) | marine metagenome | biome: ENVO:00000447; feature: ENVO:00000209|ENVO:00000569|ENVO:01000036; material: ENVO:00002151; isolation source: viral sequences binned using virsorter ... | reverse complement strand
GAGATGTGTTCTATCTGGCGCGAGATGGATTCTTCAGATTCTCTGGGACGCAATCGCTACCGATTGGAGCGGAGAAGGTAAACGAATTCTTTTTCAAGGATTTTAACGAAGCACAGATTGAACGTATGTCTTGTGCCGTTGATCCTGAAAATCAGATTGTTGGGTGGAGCTACGTTAGCAACAATGCTGTCGATACCACGCCAGACAAGATCCTGATGTATAATTACGCGATCAATCGTTGGTCGATCATCGAGCAGCAATGTGAGTTATTGGCACCGCTTTTCACACCAGCTTACACTTTGGAAGCACTGGACAACCTCGCCGCTAACATCGATGCGCTACCCGCGCCGTTGGACTCGTCTTTGTATAAAGGTGGTCAGTTTTTCTTCGGTGGTTCAAAGGACAAAAAGATACACGGATTCACCGGCTCCAAGCTGACCGGCACAATTGAGACCAGTGAGTTTGGTTTAACCCAAGCCAAGCATACGCTCGTCACACGCTCGGTGCCTTATTTTAAAGATGGATCAGTCACGATGCAGATTGGCGCGCGTGACCGGCAGGATGATGATGTAAGCTTTGACACTGGCTCTGCTCTAACCGATGAGGGTTTTTGTCAGCACCGGGTGCAAGGTCGCTTCCACCGGGCCCGGATGACGATCACTGGAGATTGGACGTTTGCACAGGGCATCGATGTAGAGGGCAAGGCTCTTGGCAGACGCTAACTTCAAAAGGTTGCCAACAGAGGCAAATAACGCCCGCGAAGTCAGTCAGGTGGTCAATAATATTTTAGATGGAAAGCTGAACAGCACAGGCAGTTTTACCTGCACAGCAAGCGCAACATCGACAACCGTCTCAGATTTTAGAGCAGGTCTGACAAGCGTGATTTTGCTAATGCCCACGACAGCGAATGCGGCTGCCGAGCAAGGCAATGGCACGATCTTTGTCAGTACACGCAACAAACAATCCTTCGTGGTGACTCATGCAAACAACACTCAAGTCGACCGCTCATTTGAATACATTATTATCGCTTAGACCCGAATGGGTGCGATGCTCAAAATGGATTGAGGATGCACTGCAATACGCTCATGGCTCTCACACGCTCGACGATGTTTATCAAACAGTCGTCAAAGGTGATGCGCAGTTTTGGCCTGCGGAGGACGCGGGGCTAGTTACTGAAATAGTTGATTATCCGCAACGCAGAACCCTGCGGTTTTGGTTGGCTGGTGGCAATCTAAAAACTTTAGAGCGCCTTGAGGAAAAGGTCATTGACTGGTCGAAGCAGTGGGGCTGTGAGGCTTGCGAGATCGTGGGCAGGCGCGGCTGGGTCAAAGCATTAGAGGGATATGAAGACGTGGCAACAGTAGGAGTAAAATATTATGGGTAAAGGTGGCGGCGGCGGTGGGTCGCAAACAGTCAACACTCAAACATTACCGCCAGATTATGCGTTGCCGTTTTTGCAGTTTGGCTTGGCAGAGGCAAAAGAGCAATTCATGTCTCCACGCCCGCAATTTTTTCCGCAAAGCACGGTGGTGGGCTTCAGTCCGGAGTCGGAGCTTGCGCTGGGTGGGATTAGAGATAGAGCCCTTGATCCAAACAGTTTGACGGCGGCAACACAAGGTGTCGTACGGCAGAACCTCATGGGCACAAACCCGCTTGCGATGGCGGCGTTCCAGCCTGTGGTTGACCGAGTGCAAAGTCAGTTTGCTCGCGCGGGTCGTTATGGCTCTGGGGCCAATCAACAGGCTTTGGCGAGCGCACTTGCGCCTGCCGCTTTGCAGTTGCAACAGTCTGCAATAGGTCAAGCACCTCAACTGCAAAATCAAGACCTGATGCAGTTAGCGCAGGTTGGTGCGGCGCGCGAAGCTCAAGCTCAGAGTGAACTTCAAAGCAATCTAGACAGGTTTAATTTTGAGCAAAACATTGAGGCGCAAAAACTGCGTGACTTTTTAGCTTTGGTTGGGGGCGGGACAGTGGGCTCACAGAACATTCAGCCAGTGTTTAGAAACCCTCTGGCCTCTGGTCTTGGTGGTGCTGTTGGTGGCGCACAGCTTGGCGCATCTCTTGGTTTCAATCCGATGTATGGCGCGGCGGCTGGCGGGCTGCTGGGCTTGATGTAGGAGGCGCAGATGGCTTTTGGTGGTGGCAGACCGGCTGGCGGCATACTAGGTGGCGATTTCAATGATCCGCGCACTCAAGCGATTCTCGGATTGTCTCAAGGTCTTTTGGCAGGCGGCGCTCCGCAGGTGGGTCGTCCAACGTCTATTGGTCAGGCTTTAGGGATGGGTCTCAATCAAGGTATGACGGCTTTTAACGCGGCGCAACAGCGCGCAGATAGGCTGGCGCAAATTAAACGGCAGGAAGAGCGGCAGGCACGCCAAGACGAGCGGCAAAAGCGCCTTGATGAGCAAGCGGCCCTGCGCAACAGATTCCAGGTTGTTGGCGGCTCAATTCTTGACCTGTCTGACCCATCAAACCCTGTTCCTGTTTATGAGGGAGCTAAAGACCCGAAAGTAAGTCTGCTGCAAGATGGGGCAATCATCGCAACCGAAACAGACGGCAAGGTCGAGTTTGAGAAAAGTCCTTATTACGACGACATCATGGCGGCCAAAAAGAAAAGCACTGCGCCAAATCTCTCAGAAGCTCAAAAAGCTGTCGATAAAGACTTTGCGAAAGATTACCAAGAGCTTGTGATTCAAGGCGGCATCGCTGACGTGAACAAAGGCTTGAGCCAGCTTGATGAGGCTATCAATATTCTTGATACCGAAGGAGGCACCGGCCCCATAGAGGGATCGCTGCCTGATTTTGCGGCGTCATTTTTGAATAAAAGTGGGCTCCGGGCAAAGGAGCTAGTTTCTGAGGTTGTTCAGCGCAACTTAAGGTTGGTGCTTGGTGCGCAGTTTACTGAGAAAGAAGGTGAGCGCCTCATCAATCGAGCATTTAACCCTCGACTTTCTGAAGCAGAAAACATCAAAAGAATCAAGCGGCTCGCGGAGTCTATCCGCAAGGCGCGCGATGCAAAGATTGCCGCCGCGCGTCACTATGAGGAGTTTGGAACATTAGCAAACTACAAGGGCGCCGCAAATATATCGCTGGATGATATTGAGGCTGATGCTGGTCTCTCCGAAGACTTTGAATATGAGGAGACAGAATAATGGCAAAGCTCAAGATCAAAGGTGTCGGAGAGATAGAAGCGCCAGAGGGTTTCGCTGATCTTTCCAGCGCTGAAAAGCAGAAGGTGGTCAACCGCCTTGCACGCCAAGCGCTTGAAGACCGGCAAAAGAACGTGATGGAGCCTGAGTCGTCTGGCATCCCAGCGGCCCTACGGACGGCGGCACAGGGTTTGGCGCTGGGTTTTGGCGACGAGATTGAAGCGGGTCTGAGAACGGGTTTTGGCTTTCTTGGCGATTATGATGAGACCGTAGGTGACATCAGACAGGACATCGATCTGTTTGCCAAAGACAACCCCGTCACAGCAGCGGGCCTGACAATCGGTGGCGGCCTTCTAACGGGCGGGGTTGGCGCAGCGCGCGCAGGCGCTGCTTTAGCAGCTAGGGAGGGCGCGAAGGCTTTAGGGAGGCGTCTGGCAGGCACTGCCGCTGGTCGTAGGCTTGCACAAACTGGTCCCACAGGCATCGCTGCCGGTGTGGGTGCTGCCGAGGGAGCCATAGCAGGCGCAGGTGCAGCCGATGAGGGCAGCCGACTTGGCGGCGCAGGTGTTGGACTGCTGGCTGGTGGTGCGTTTGGTGCAGCGGCGCCAGCGCTTACAAGCGGGGCTGTTAGTGCAGCCAAGGGGATTGGCACGCGTCTTGGCATAAGAGGCGATGATGCGGTGCAAGAGGCAGCCGATCTGAAAGTTTTACAGGCTTTTGAGCGTGCGAAGACCACTCCTGAAAAAGTGGGCGAAGAGCTTCGCGCCGCGCAAGAGGCGGGCGTTACAGGCATGATGGTCGCTGATGTGGGCGGCGATGCCACCCGGCGCATGGCAGCCGGGAGCGCAAACGTGACTGGCGAGGGCATGGACATCGCTAAAGATGTTCTGGATCAGCGCGCTCTTAACATGGGCGATGAGATAGCAAGCGAGGTCGGCACAGTTTTGGCTGGCGGTAAAACTGCTGCACAAGCGACTGAGGAGATCATTGAGCGGCAGAGCGCCAATGCTGGGCAAGACTATAACCGAGCCTTTTTTGTTGATGGCAATCCCGCAGGCGATGAGGTCATGGTGCCGGTTGATGATTTGAAGGGTTTGCTCGGCGGCGCGAGGATGAAAAGCGCTTATCAGCAGGCCGTAGAGACCGCAGAGCTTGAAGGCGTTCAGATGCCTAAATATGACGATCTGATTTCAGGCAAGGCGACAGAGGATGTCTCTCTTCGCCAGCTTCATTACATGAAGATTGGCCTCGACGGTGCGATTGAAACAGGCGGGCGTCAGGGCAGTTTGGCAAGCAATCAAAAGCGGCTTCTTGTGGGTCGCAAGAATGAGTTTTTAAAATTGCTTGATGACGCGTCTCCACAGATCGACGGCGAGAGCAGCTATAAAATTGCGCGCACTAAGTTTGCAGGAGACGCGGCGCTGCGTGACGCCATTGAAGAGGGCAAGAAGTTTATGACAGGCGATGTCGATGAGTTGACCGGCATCGTTGCGAAAATGTCAGATTCTGAAAAAGAGGCGTTCAGAATTGGTGTTGCACAAGCCGTCAGAAACAGCGTGGAGTCGGTAGCCGATCTCGGTGACGCTGGTAAGCGCATTTTCGGGACACCTAAAAAGAAAAAACTGCTTCGTGCCGCTTTCCCTGACCAGAAAAGTTTCGATCAGTTTGAGAAAAACATGATGAGACGTGCCGAGCAGGTACAGACTCGCAACAAGGCTTTGGTCGGAAGCCGCACGGCACCTTTGGGCGAAGATATAGACGATCTATCGGTTTCGGCAACGCTGCTTGACACAGCAGTCAGGCAGGGGGTCATACCCGCAGCCTTGCAGGCAGGCGGGCGGGTCACAAGTCGGGGTTTGATGGGTGAGCGAGTGGGCAGTCAGATCGCTAGAAACCTGTTTGAGACAGATGCTGCTCGGCAGCAGGCGTTTCTCAACCGGCTAATTGAGGCGCGCGGGCGCGAAGCGACACGACAGGCAGCGGCTAACCGCAGGGCGTTCCGTCGCGGTGCCGCGTCGGGCATTTACGGCGGCCTTTTGGCAGGAGAAGAATAATGGCAAAAAACAGTATCCCAGATTTTTCAGCAACGGCGGCGTCAAACACTGACATTCAGTCTGTCAACATTGATGAAAACTGTCCCGCGTCTGGCATAAATAACGCGATCCGGGAACTGATGGTGGATCTTAAAAACATGGATACCGGAGCGGTGGCACTGACATCGCCAAAGTTTGCGACAGCTTCAATCACAGACGACAGCGCACAAATTAGCCTAACACGGCCTAGTAATTCCCGTGCTGGTGTGGTCAAAGTCACCAATGCAAATGGCGGCATTGAATACCATAGCGATGTCAACGGCAGCGGTGAAACAAGCATTGCCGCACATACTTTTACTGGCGATGCGCCAAGCAACAACACCAATTACATGACGATTTTGGGGTCAGGCAATATCGGCTTGGGCACTTCGTCACCAAGCGTTCCGCTTCATCAAGTGGCATCAGCACCAAGATTTATAATGCAAGCATCTGGGTCAATAACCAGCGGAACTCGTGCGCAGATTGACGCAGCTAATAGTGATGGAAGCACTGTTGCTAATATCGTATTTGGTGCTGTAACTGACAATGTAGGCTCAAATATTCAGTTTTCTACTCGCCCTGCCTCTGGTTCGTTAAGTGAACGGATGCGTATTGATAGCAGCGGCAATCTGCTGGTTGGCACGACTAGCTATGACGGTTCACATTTCAACGAAAGTTCAGGCGGTGGATTTGCAGTAACGAGTGCTGGCAAGATTGACATGAAAGTTGATGGCACGGTTGCCAACTTTAATAGAACCAGCAGTGCTGATGGGGATGTTCTTTACTTTGCAAAGCAAGGTGCAAAGGCTGGCTCAATCGGCATCCAATCCAGTGGGTTCTTTATTGATGGTGAAAGTGGTCACGAGGGAATACGCTTTGCTAACGGTGCGATAACACCGCGCGAAAACGGTAGTGATAGTGACGGATCATCTGATTTGGGGGCTAGTAATAATCGTTTCAAAGACGGTTATTTCAGCAACATAGTATACAGCACATATCTGCGAGGTCAGAACGACACCGATACTGGAATAGACGTAGGCGATGGTGGCAGCGCAGCGAATACACTTATATTTCATACCGGCGGCAGTGAGAGGGCTAGGCTTAGTGGTGCAAACCTGTTTGTCGGAAAAACCAGCGACAGTCAAGCTGGTGTTGGAATTACAGTAGGCGGCTCTGGTTTTATTAGGGCGGTGCGAAATGAGGTTTCTGGTGTATTTCATAGAACATCCTCAGATGGTTCGGTAATACTTTTTGAACGCAATTCTAGCACTGTTGGCTCAATCTCCGTCACTACATCTGGCACAACCTTTAACACCTCATCAGACAGACGCCTCAAACAAGACATAGAACCGTTAGTTGCAACTGACAAGTTGATGGCTATGAACCCTGTTAGCCACGCTTGGAAAGCTAACCCAGACGGACCACGCTCTGTGGGCTTCATTGCACAAGAGATGGAAGAGCTTTGTCCTGACGCAGTGTCTACTGACAATACTGACGAGGCTATGATGTCGATGGACTACGGACGCATCACGCCAATTCTGGTGTCAGCACTCCAAGATGCACACCGCAAAATTGAACAATTAGAAAACCGCATTGCGGCATTGGAGGCATAAGTGGCAAAGGATAAACTTAGCGAGTACGACGCAACCGCTGCGAACAACACGGTTGTTGGCGATGTAAACCTGGCAGAAAACTCATGCCTTCCGAGTGATGTGAACAACGCTATCAGAGAGGTGATGAGCCATCAAAAAGAGGCCTTTGGTTCTGCAACCCCGTTATTTGTTGATCAGACTAACAATCGACTCGGCATCTCCACTCTAAGTCCAAACAATAAATTAGATGTGAATGGTGGTATCGTTTGTTCTCCAAATACGGATGGTAAAAATACTTTTGAGCTTTCAACAAGTGCTGTTGATGAAGGAAGGCTACGTATCAAAAATGTTGACACAACGACTGTTCAAATTCGGGCAGGTGGTCTCAGCTATTTTAACGGTGGCAATGTCGCCATCGGCAGTACCTCCGCATCAACAGTTTTGGATGTTGAAGGCGCAGGTGTGCCTCTGACTATTAACAGTAACAACAGCAATCAATACAAAATTCAATTATTAGATGCTGGAACTGTTAGATCATATTTGGGCGCAAGTTCTACAGCTTCTTTTGTCGTAGCAAATTCTTCAGTTTCTGAAGCCATGCGAATTACAAGCGGTGGTTTGGTGGCTATCGGCAATTCTACACCAGACAGTTTCAACGCTAACGCTAAAAACCTTGTTGTGGGTACTGGTTCTGGCTCTAACGGCATCAGTATTTTTGCAGGAAACACATCAGATAGTGCAATATTCTTTGCTGATAATGGTAGCACCGCAACGGGCCAAATAAATTATAAACACGCAGACAATGCCTTTACCTTTCATACGAACAGCGGAACTGAGCGTATGCGTATCGACAGCAGCGGCAATGTCGGTATCGGAGTCACACCGACCCAAAAACTCCACGTGTCTGGCAACGCCATTGTTACTGGTATAGCACGACTAGGTGATGGTTCAGCAAGCAGTCCTGCGTATCAGTTTGTGTCTGATACCAATACAGGAATGTTTGGAAACGGTTCTGACATGATTGGGTTTTCTACTGGCGGCAGTGAGAGGATGCGGGTAAATGCCTCAGGCCACATAAATATTGGGCAAAGTTCTACAAACATTCCTGGTCAGGGCAATTCACAGGCAGGAACTAGCTTACGAAGCGTTGGTGACGCCTATTTTAGCCGTGATGGTGATTTAGCGTTGAACGTCAACCGTAACGGCAGTGACGGCAAAGTTGTATCATTCAGGCGTGGTGGAACAGAAGGCGGCAGCATTTCCGTTACAACAACCTCAGCAACTTTAGCTAGTTCGTCTGATGCTCGCCTCAAGTCTAACATAGAAGATTCTGCATCTGCGTCAGACAAAATTGATGCCATACAGGTGAGACAGTTTGATTGGAATGAGACTGGCAATCATCAGGATTATGGCCTGATAGCACAAGAGTTGCAGCCCATAGAACCACTTGCTGTGGTAGGAAGTCCTGACAGTGATGAGATGATGGGCATAGATGCTAGTAAATTGATTCCAATGCTCATTAAAGAAATCCAAGAATTGCGTAGCCGTGTGGCTACGTTAGAAGCCAACTAAAGGGGTAAATTATGGCAACGACAATGACATTCGAATATCCACAACTAGATAGGGTTGCTAAAGAAGGCGATAAAAGTGATGTGGTGCAGACAATCCACTGGAGAGTAAACTGCGTCAGTGATAGCGACAAAGATGCTGATGGCAACTTTCTCATGGCGACCAAATACGGCACAACCGATACTCCGTTGGAAGAGGGCGCGGAGTTTGTAGCTTACAATTCCATCACAAAGGATTGGTGTAAGGCCAAAGTGCTGGCTGATCTAGGGCAGACAGAAGAAGAACTGAAGGCTGTTCTGGATGCAGATATTGCAGAACAAAAGACGCCTTCAATTCTCACAGGAACTCCATCAGGTTGGTAAGATGAGCGATAACGTAATTAGCATTAACGGCGTTGAGCATGGCGTGGAAAGCCTGAGCGACCAGCAACGGTATTTTATCGGGCACATCAAAGACCTTGAAATCAAGGTGAACAACCTCAAGTTTCAGCTAGACCAAGTCCAGGTTGCTCACCAAGTCTTTGTCGATCGGCTTATCCAGTCGGTTGAGAGTGGCGACGAGGCGAAAACTAATTAATGGCAAAACCAACAGCCGCATCTGTGCAAGCTCAGATTGACACTCACGAAGCCGTCTGCGCTGAACGCTGGAAAGAAACCATCCTCCGGATTAAACGCATCGAGCATATCATGATCGGCACTGCCGGCACAACAATCCTTCTTTTGATAGGCATACTGCTAGGCAAATAATCATGCTCACTGTTTTCGTCCTAACCGTTTACATGGGGCTGGGCGAGGACAAAAAACTAATCCACGACAAAATGCTTTTTCGCAGTCTGGTTGACTGCCAGTGGTACGCTGCGCGCGTGGTAAAGACTTATGGCAATTATGAGTTTTACCGGGCCGGCACTGACAAGATTACTGCCTATTGCTTGCCTGTTGAGATCCCCGACAATTCTGACAGAAGGTTGTATTGATGGACCCAGTCACCGTTATGGCCACAGCCTCAACAGCATTTGCTGCTGTGAAGAAAGGCATTGCCATAGGGGCTTGCCCCCCTCTGGCATAGCTGGAGGGGGGTGAGCCTACAGGACGCGATATCGAAAGCATGGCCTCTGACATAGGCCGCTGGATGGGCGCATTGAGCGATTTAGAGGTGCTTGAACGGGAGGCGAAGCATCCACCCCTGTTTAAGAAGCTATTCCAAGGTAAGTCGGTTGAACAGGAAGCTCTCGAAATTTTCGCCGCCGCTGAAAAAAGTAAGCAGCAGCGAACCGATTTAAAAAATATGATCGGGATGATGTATGGGCATTCTAAATGGGAGCAGCTCTTGAAAACAGAGGCATCCATCAGGAAAGCTAGAAAAGAAACTTTGTATCTTCAGCGGCAACGCAGACAAAAATTTGTTGAGATCGTTGCGTGGATTTTTATGGCTCTGATCGGCTGCGGGATCTTGTTTGGTTTTGTCATGCTGCTGAAAGCCCACACGGTTAACGCACAGCCTGACCACGTGACGTGTCGGCTGGTCGGCTGCGAGATAATTAAGAAAAAGCGTTACTGCGTTTATCGGGGCGTCAAAACCCAAGAGACAGTGGTCCTTGAGCCTAGCGAGTGGTTCCCGCGGGAGTACCAGTGCAAATACGATCCCGATGCACCTAAACCACCATCGCTTCAAGAGACGCTGAAGGCCATTAGAGAAAGTCAAAAATAGGAGAATCGATTGAGCGATAGCTTTTTAGAACGGCTTGCAGAGCAGCTTGCCGCGCATGAAGACGTGCGCCTCCAGGTCTATGACGATGCTACCGGGCGTCCGATTGAACCCGGTGACACAATACAAGGGCATCCGACGATTGGCGTTGGTCGCAAGCTCAACGATGACCGCGGCGTAAGTCACGAAGAGGCAATGCTTCTATTACAAAACGACTTGGTCTGGGTTGCGGAAAAAGCCGAGACATACGGCTTTTGGCACAAGCTGGACCCGGCGCGTCAAATGGTTGTGATGGGTATGATTTTTAACATGGGCAATCGATTTGATCAGTTTGAGAAGATGCACTCTGCGATGGATTCGGGTGACTACATTGAGGCAGCCGCACAGATGCTTGACTCGCGTTGGGCCCGACAGGTCAAAGGGCGGGCTAAAGAACTGGCTGAACAAATGCGAACGGGGGTGGTGAAATGAGTGTTGAGGACGTAGCCCGCAAAATGCT
>VTLG01005043.1_pt1 | contig 10586 bp, 9 predicted proteins | sample 4694571 | NCBI WGS metagenome assembly VTLG01 (sample SAMN12604809, study PRJNA352737) | marine metagenome | biome: ENVO:00000447; feature: ENVO:00000209|ENVO:00000569|ENVO:01000036; material: ENVO:00002151; isolation source: viral sequences binned using virsorter ... | reverse complement strand
TAAGTGATGGTAGACCAGACAAATTTGTAGCACCTAATGAATTTGGTAGATTTTCTGATTATCAGTTTACTGCTGACGATTTAGAACAATTTACTGGATTTGTAATCAAAATTGTTATGATATCAACCAATGAATCTTTCCCTGTAAAATTAAAAGATTTCAGAGCAATAGCATTAGCATAATGATACCAGTTGAAGGACATAATAATTTATTTCGTGATGAAAAGACTGGTGCTATAATAAATCTAGATACCAGTGGATATAATAATTATATGTCTGATAAAAGAAGAAATTCTGATAAACAGGCTGAAATGGATGCTATGAAAGAGGAACTTGAAACTCTTAAATTGATGTTAAAAGAACTAGCTTCAAAGATAACGTCTTAGTAAATATAAATACTTTTTAGATCTGAATACGCTAACTTAGATGGCAGATATCAAAGTCAGAGTTGGACAACAAAATGCCACAAAGGTGATTTCATCTCTGGCAGGTGCCCAGACTCTATCATTATCAGAATTGAGTGACGTTAATGCATCAAACCTACAAAATGGTATGGTGTTGGTATTTAATGGTGTGACGAAAAAATTTGACGCAACGTTGGAGTTGACTCCAGGTGCAGCACAGAACTTAGACATTAACGGGGGAAATTTCTAAATGGCAAGTATTATTAGAATCAAACGATCATCTGGTACCGCAAAACCAGCGAGTTTGAATTGGGGTGAAATGGCATATGTGACTGGTGTAGGTCAGTATGGCGGTACAAATCAATACAAAGACAGAGTATTTTTAGGAGATGACGGTACAAACGTTCATCCAGTTGCAGGTCATTATTATACATCTATGATGGAGCACACACCAGGTGCTTTAAATGGTGTAACAAACTCCAGAAATAGTGACGGTGGTATTGTAGCGATACTTGATAGTAGTAGAAAAATAGATGTTTGGAATGTAGATAACTTAACTTTAGATGCAAATACCCTATCTTCAACAAATACTAATGGTGATATAATTTTTAATCCTGCTGGATCTGGTGAGGTAATGATTCCTGATGATACCAAACTTGGATTTGGTGGAGGTACAAATGGAACAGATGCTGCTAATGCAACTATAGAATATGATGAGAATGGGACAGATGAATTAAGATTTGCTGGAGCAAATGTAAAATTTACTAACACTAAAGTAACTGTTGATGACCAATTAATTGTTGGTGGTAATAGTTCTCTTGGTAATATCAGAATTGAAAATAATATTATTGCATCATTAGCAGGTGCAGATAATAAAATATTCATTGACCCATATCCAGACGGATTAAGTAATGAGGGTGATGTTGTCATTAAAGGTAACTTACAAGTTGATGGTACAACAACTACAGTTAACTCAACACAGACAACTGTTAATGACCCAATCATGATGGTTGGTGATACCACCAGTACAAGAACTGTAATGACAGCGATGTCATCAGGTGCTTCAGCGGTTGTGGTTGACCAAGTTACAGGTATTGCAGTCAATGACACTCTTTTACATTCAAGTTTCTCTGCAAGTGGTATAACAACAGTTACTGCAATCAATACTGGAACTAAGACACTTACATTCCAAGGTACATCAGTTGCAGGAATTAGCACACAGACTGAGATAACAGTTGTACACGCAACAGATACTAATACTGACCGTGGACTTGGATTTACTTACAATACTGGTATTGGAACTGCAAACTCAACTGATGGTTTCTTTGGATTAGATGACAGTTCAATCGCATCTAGCACCGCTGGAACAGGAAATCATGGAACACACGGTGATAACAGTCGTAGATGGACTTATGTTCCTGATGCAACTATATCTGCTAGTGTAGTTTCAGGTACAAAAGGTTTCTTAGATATTAAAGGTATCTACTATCAGTCAGGTAACTTTGCTTCAGGTGGTGTTGTTTGGTTTGATGATACTGGTTTACAGAGATCCACTAATGCTCCGCAAACACCTGTTATTACTTCAAAACAAGTATTAACTGCAATTACAAAAATAACCTTAAGTTCTTTAAGTGCAGCAATAACAGTAGCAGTAGGTGATATTGTAAAACAAGATAGCACTGGTGCCTTTGGTGTTGTTGAAACAGCAGTAACAGGTGGAAACTCTGTTAATTTAATTGGTGTAGAGGGAACATTTAACACAACAAATAATTTAAGAAGAGAGGGTCAGAGTGGTGCGATTGCAAACCTTTCATCTGTACCAGGTGCTGCTACCAACGTCTATATAAACAAACCACATTGGACTTCAACCCTAGATGGAGGAACTTTCTAAATGCAACAAAACAGTGAAGTAGACGTTAATGTATTAGTGAACTTATATCATACAAAACTAGCAACAGCATTAAATCAAAACGTTCTTTTGGAGGCGAAACTCCAAACTCTAAAAAATGATTTTCAAAAAGAAAAGGATGAACTTTTAGAGCAACTCGCAAATCTCACGGATAGTAATGGCAGCACCACAAAGTAGAGGACAACTTATAAATTTCGGTTTGCGTAAACTGGGTTATCCTGTTTTGGAAATTAACCTTGACACTGACCAGATACATGATGCACTTGATGATACAATTCAGTTATATCAAGAGCGTCATTATAATGGTATTGAGAGAATGTATCTCAAATATAAAATTACACAAGAAGATTTAGATAGAGGTAGAGCAAAAGATACGGATGGAGTTGGAATAGTTACTACGAGTGGTGTATCAACAACTACTGCAGGAACAGTATCAAGTAATTTTTACGAAAGTTCTAATTTTATATCAGTCCCAGATCACGTAATTGGTGTAAATAAAATTTTTAAATTTGATACAAGTTCTATTTCAGGTGGAATGTTTAGTATCAAATATCAGTTATTTTTAAATGACTTATACTATTTTAATTCAGTTGAATTATTGCAATTTGCAATGACAAAAACTTATCTTGAGGATATTGATTTTCTACTTACAACTGAAAAACAAATTAGATTTAATCAGAGACAGGATAGATTATACTTAGATATTGATTGGGGGTCACAGTCAAAAGATACATTCATAGTGATAGATTGTTTTCGTGCCCTTGATCCTGAAGAATATAAGCAAATTTATAATGATCCATTTGTAAAAAGATATTTTGTAGCATTAATGAAAAAACAGTGGGGTATGAATTTAATTAAGTTTAGAGGAACTAAACTACCAGGTGGTATTGAATTAAATGGAAGAGAAATTTATGATGATGGAGTTAGAGAATTAGAGGAACTCAGATCAAGAATGATGATGGACTATGAGACACCTCCTCTAGACTTCATTGGGTGATGAATAATGGCATTAAATCCACATTTTCTACAAGGTTCTAGAGGTGAGCAGAGGTTAGTACAAAGTTTAATCAACGAACATCTCAAGATCTATGGTGTTGAAGTTACGTTTATTCCTAGAAAATTTGTAAATCAATCAACGATAATTGAAGAAGTTACTGCATCAAAATTTGATGATAATTTTTTAATTGAAGCATATGTGGATAATTATGATGGATATGCAGGTGCTGGAGATGTATTAACAAAATTTGGTATGAGTTTAAGAGATGAAGTAACTCTTACCATTTCAAAAGAAAGATTTGAAGAATTTATTGCACCATTTATGGATGCAGATGACGATATCGAATTATCATCAAGACCTCGTGAGGGTGACTTAGTATTTTTTCCATTAGGTCAAAGATTATTTGAAATTAAATTTGTAGAACACGAAGAACCTTTTTACCAATTAGGAAGTAATTACGTTTACAAACTTAAGTGTGAACTCTTTGAATATGAAGATGAGGTTATTGATACTTCTATTGAGGCGATTGACACTCAAGTTGAGGATGTTGGATATATTGCATCTCTCCAACTTATTGGTATTGGACGAACTGCAACAGCAACAGCAGTAGTTGCATCAGGTGGTATTCGTGAAATATTCTTGAATAATGATGGTTCAGGATTCACAGGAACTCCTACTGTAGCAATTTCTACATCTCCAACAGGTAATAGTGGTGATAATGCCACAGCTGTTGCATTTACAACCTCAAGAGCAAATGTGACATCAATTGAAAAGATATTATTGACAAATGCTGGTGCTGGATATACAACAACTCCTATAATTACAATTTCAGGTGGTGGTGGAACTGGTGCTGCTGCAACCTGCTCACTTAACAGTTCAAATAGTAGTGTAATTAGATTTGTTGTAACTGATGAAGGGGTTGGATATGGAACTGCACCTACCATCACCATTTCAAATCCACAATTAGGTATTGCTTCTCAAAAAGCAGTAGGTATAGCTTCAATTGGTATTGATCCATCTACAGGATTTAATGAAGTTAAATCAATATTTGTTCAAAATGGTGGAACAAATTATAACGCATCTCCCACAGTGACAATATCTTCTCCAGAAACAATAAGTGGAATTGGAACTTACCAATTTAATGAAGTAATTCAGGGTATGCGTTCAGGAACACAAGCAAGAGTTAAGAGATGGGATGTCGATACAGGTATACTTGAAGTAGGTAATGTTGGAATCGGCACAACTACTACAGGATTCTTTGCTGGTGAAGATATAAAGGGTCTTACATCAGGTGCTTTATTCAGTGTTGCTAATTTCGATGATGATACTGACGATAAATATAATGAAGGGGACATATTTGAGTCAGAGGCAGACTTGCTTATAGACTTCTCTGAATCTAATCCATTTGGTAGTTTCTAATGTTAGGTAATTATTTTTATCATCAAATTGTAAGAAAAACAGTTATTGCATTTGGCACATTGTTTAACGATATTCATGTGCGTCATGATGATGGTGCAGGTAATATTATATCAGATTTAAAAGTTCCAATCGCATATGGTCCAAGACAAAAATTTTTAGCAAGAATAACACAACAAGCAGAATTAAATAAAGCAACTCAAATTACATTACCAAGAATGTCTTTCGAGATTACAAGTATCTCATATGACTCTACAAGAAAGGCAGGTATCACACAAACATTCAAAGCATTAGATAGTGATGATGGTGATAAGATGAAAAAAGTTTTTATGCCAGTTCCGTACAATTTAGGATTTGATTTAAATATTCTAGTAAAACAACAAGATGATGGTCTGCAAATTTTAGAGCAGATATTACCATTCTTTCAACCAGGTTTTAATATATCAATAGATTTAGTTAAATCAATTGGAGAGAAAAGAGATATTCCAATGGTTCTTCAAAGTATCTCACAACAAGATGATTATGAGGGAGATTTTGCTACAAGAAGAGCACTAATATACACACTATCATTTACTGCAAAAACATTCTTTTTCAATCATATTGCAAAAACTCCAGAGGGACTTATCAAAAAAGTTCAATTGGATTTCTATTCAGATACAAATACAAGAACTGCCAAACGTGTACAAAGATATACTGTCGTACCAAAAGCAAAGAAAGATTATAATGAAGATGATGTTATAGATACTGCAGATGATTTATTAATTGAACCAGGTGATGATTTTGGATTTACAGAAACAAGTACATTCTTTGGTGATGGAAAAGACTTTGCACCAAATAGAGGGGTAGACATCTAATGGCAAAAGGTTACGATTCATTGAATGATACTTTCAACACTGATGGTAGTGTTGAGGTTGACGCTATTGTGAAAGCAGATGAAGTAACCAAAGTAGATGAAGTTAAAAAAGATTATGATTACACAAGAGGAAATTTATATTCACTAATTGAAAAAGGTCAAGAAGCAATCAATGGTATAATGGAAGTTGCAGGAGAAACTGCAAGTCCAAGAGCATATGAAGTTGCTGGACAACTTATAAAATCAGTTGCAGATACAACTGATAAACTAGCAGATTTACATAAAAAAGTAAAAGATATAGAAGCAGATAATCCAAAAACTCAAAACACTGTTACGAACAACGCACTCTTTGTTGGTTCAACGAGTGAACTTTCAAAGATGTTAAAAGACGGATTGCTAAATAATAATAGCTCTGAATAGTCTGTATAATGGCGAAGACTTCCTGTAAGAAGGGACAATACTATTGTAACACTGATAAGAAGTGTAAACCTATTCCTAGAGGGTTTACTGTCCGTGAGGATGGTTTTCTAGTAAGGGAAGGTTGGTCTGCAAAGTATAAAAAGTCGATTGATTGTAATAACCCAAAAGGTTTTAGTCAGAAAGCACACTGTGCAGGTAAGAAGAAAAAAATGACTGAGGAATCAAATCCTCGCATTGCTCGTAAAAAGGGTCAACCTGCTAAATCAAAAAAACATTCTGATTTATACACTGATGAAGATCCTAAAGGAACTATTCATGGACTTGGTTTTAAGGATGTCGCAACAGCGAAAGCGAGTGTGGCAAAAATTAGGAAATCAAGTCGATCACATGCTCATAAAATTCAAGCAGCAATTGCTATGGAACAAAGAGCAAGAGTGATGGGTAAAACCTCTGAAGCAGCTGTCTATAGAAAATTTATCAACTCAATGAAAAAGAAAACTAAAGCAATGAATGAAGAGAAGCATGGCGATCACGAATACGAAATGATTCGTCGTCAGGCTGATAATATTATGGTCAACGCTAAGAAACTTAAAAAGAAAGTTGGTAAAGGTGAAGGAAATGCCAAAGCTTGGGTTCAGTCTAAAATCACAAAAGCAGCAGATTATCTTGATACTGCAGCAGATTATATGACTGATAAAGAAAGTGTCAAAGAGGGAACACTACGTTCTTGGTTTAAAGGTTCTAAATCAAAAGACGGTAAAGGTGGATGGGTAAATGTTAAAACAGGTGGAACCTGTGCGAGTGATGAACCAGGTGAGGGAGTGCCAAAATGTGTATCTCGTTCTAAATATGATAGTATGAGTAAAAAAGAGAGAGAATCAGCACATCGTAGAAAGAGAGAAGCAGATCCAAATCAACAGTCAAAAACTGGTGCTGCAAAACCAACATATGTCTCTACTGACAAAAAATCTAAAAAGAAAAAGAAAATGAAAGAAGAATTCGTATCACTACCTCTTCAACTAGAGATTCCACAAAACGATGGAGAGTTTAAATTAGGTCTGATGTTCCGTGAGAGTTTGGAACAAGACAAAGGTATGTTATTCATATTTGAGAGTGATGATTATTGGACTTTCCATATGAAGAATACTTTCATCCCTCTTGATATCGCTTTCATCAAAGAAGATGGTACAATTGATAGTATCAAAGAATTAGATCCAATGAATCCTATTCCTGTTTATCCTGATAGTGAAGTTAGATACGCAGTTGAAGTTAATCGTGGTTGGTTTGCAGAGAATGATGTAAATGTTGGAGATGCATTATTAGAAGAGGCAGAGGAAATAAATGAAGTTAAAGATAAGAAGGGTAAAGGTAGTGGAACAAAAGATGCTTGTTACTACAAGGTTAAATCAAGATATTCAGTTTGGCCAAGTGCGTATGCATCAGGAGCATTAGTTAAGTGTCGTAAAGTTGGTGCTGCAAACTGGGGTAATAAATCAGAGTCAGTTGAACATGAAGTGAATGAAGATTTGGAAAAAATAAAACAGGGTGGAAGAGAATATGAAATTACAAAAGGTATGTCAGATAGAGAATATAAAAAACACTTGAAGAAAACTGGCAATTTAAAAGACTTGAAGAAAGAACCATATAGTTACAAACATCATTCAGACAAAAAATATCAAGGTGCTATAAAATCATATGATGATAGAATTGATAAAAGTGTAAAAGATGCTCTCGATAAAAAACAAGCACAAAAAGATAAAATCGAAAAAGAATATAATGAGAAACGAGGTGGTGTAATGAAAGCGGTTAATAAGAGAACGATGATAGGGGTCAGTAAGGATAAGATAGGGGTTAATAAGGGTAAGATAGGGGTTAAAAAAGAACATTATGATTGGAGAGAATCATTTGATAACGAAGATTTAGATGAACAACTCTTGGGAGCGATTAGAAAAGCAGGTAGTGCAGTTGGCAGTGCAGTTGGTGGAGCAGTGCAGAAGGTTGGTAGTGCACTAAAATCAAGACCAATACAAGGTAGAGTTTCTAGAAGCAGTCAAAATATGGCAGGTAAACCAAAACCAGCAACACCTCAAGCAACTCAAGCATCACCAGCACCTCAAGCATCACCAGCACCTCAAGCACCTCAAGCAAAACCTGCATTATCTGATAAAAGTCCAGCAGCAAAAGCAGGTATACCTCTCAGTATGAGACAAGCTGCTGCTGATAGAAATGCTAAATTCCAAGCAGCGAAGAAGAGTGGTAACTTAGCACAGTTCCGTAAGGATAATCCAAAGATGTCTGGTCGTGAAAGAGCACAGCAAATGGCAAAGGCAAGACTTGCTGCAAAAAAGGTAGAATCATCCAGCCCAACAGCACCAAAACCAACTGTTGATAAAATTCCAGCAAAACCAGCAACACCTGCACCAAAAGGTCAAGATGCACTCAATAGAAGCACTACACCAACAAAACCTCAAGATGCACTTAATAGAAGTCAACAAAAACCTGGTGCAACACCTGCAGTTAAGGGTAGCACAGCCACTCTCACAGGTTCAGCAGGTTCATTACAGAAAAACAAACAAAAAGCAAATAGATTAGCATCTGCAATAAATCAAAGCGGAGGAAATGCTACAGTTGGTAAAATTTCTGATTTTTAAAATATGACTTACGCAAAGAAAACTCTATCTGAGATAAAATTAATCCACGGAGATTTCGGTAATTTTATCAAAGGTCAAAAATTAGATAAGAAAAAGGAGAAGAAATATAAGATGCCTCCTTATCAGGATCTTGCAGCGTCTACTGAAATAGAAGGAGAAACTCTTGATGAAAAGTGTTGGCCAGGTTATGAGAAGAAGGGTATGAAAACTATGTTTGGTAAGAGGTATCCAAACTGTGTCAAGAAGAAAAAAACAAGGAAAGAAGATTTTTCTGATTGGAGAAGTGAGATTAATATTGACGAGAGGAAGATGACTGAAAAGGAAAAGAGAAAAGATGATAGGTTGAAGAAAAAATATGAAAAGTCTGATGATATGATGAAAAGTTTTAAAGACCAATATGGTGAGAAGGAAGGTGAAAAGATTTTTTATGCAAAAATTCGTAAAGAAGCAATGAAAGAAGGTGTTGGTTCTGTTGTTAAAGGTGGATTAAAACTTTTAACAAAGAGTAAACCATTTTTAAAAACAGCAACTGGAAATTTAACAAAAGCAAAACCAAAACCTGGTCTTTTAGGAAAAGTTGCTACTAAAGTTGGTGGTGCTCTTACACCTGGATATATTGGTTATGAAATAGGTAAAGAAATGGGTAAATCTGATAAAGAGGCTATTAAAAAAGATCTTGAAAATGTTAAACAAGATGCAGCGTATAATCAAGGATATTATGATAGTGTGCTTGATTCATATAGAAAACAAATTGAAGATATGAAGAAGAAACCTGTAAAAGAGGATAATATTCAGGAAATATTAGATAAAAAAGATGTACCACACGTTAAAAAATTAGTTAAGAAACTAAGAGATGGATCTAAAACACATGCAAAACAGGCAGATGATTTAGAAGTAGCATTAAAAACTGAGAATACTGCGATTGAAAGTGAATTGGTCATTCAAGATTGGAACTCAGATGATATCAAGTTTACAGAAATTGAAACTGTTGATATAATCAAAGCAAAACCTTTAAAAGAAAACGTAAATCTTGATGAAAAGTATCAATTTATAAAACATGCATTTGGTAAAAATATAATCAAAGCAACAGGTATTGATAAAGCAATGGGTAAATTCCCAAGATTATCAAGAAAAGGTTCTATAAGTTTAACTACTGGTAAAGCACTACAGGGTTTTAAAGATGCTATTCAAAAAGTAAAAGATTTAAAAACCGTGAAAAAAATGTCAGATGCTCCAACAAAGTTTCCAAGAGACAAACAAATTATTAAAATTAAAAAGAAATTAAATCCAAATGCTGTTTTTCCAACAAAATCAAATGTTAAAATCAAGAACGAAATTATAAGTCCAGACGGAATATCAACTAAGAATCCTATTAAGAAAAAATTTAGTAAAGAACATTATGACTGGAGAGAAGATTTGGGTGAAGATTGGCAAAAGGTAAATCGTAAAGATAAGACTGACGGTTTAAGTAAAGCAGCAGTCAAAGCATATCGTCGTGAAAATCCTGGTTCTAAATTACAAACTGCAGTTACAAAAGATCCTAAAAAATTAAAGAAAGGTTCTAAATCTGCAAAGAGAAGACTATCATTCTGTAGGAGAATGAAAGGTATGAAGAAGAAACTTACCTCTGCAAAGACAAGAAGAGATCCTGATTCAAGAATTAATAAAGCATTGAGAAGGTGGAATTGTAGTTATGAACCAACAGGAACAATGATATCAGAAAATTTAGATGAGAATAAACTCACCACATACATGGCAAAGAAAGCTGCAAAACAGATGATAGGTGCCTCAAGCAAACTATTCAGTGGTAAAAAATCACAGGGAGCAAAATTTTTAAGGAAATCAGTAGAAGGTAAAAATTTAAGACAAAAAGTAGCAAATACATTGAGAGGTGATAGAGGGATTGGAACAACTCATTCTCAAACTAAGAATACACC
>VTLG01001575.1_pt1 | contig 10586 bp, 5 predicted proteins | sample 4694571 | NCBI WGS metagenome assembly VTLG01 (sample SAMN12604809, study PRJNA352737) | marine metagenome | biome: ENVO:00000447; feature: ENVO:00000209|ENVO:00000569|ENVO:01000036; material: ENVO:00002151; isolation source: viral sequences binned using virsorter ... | reverse complement strand
TATCTGTTTGACGACTGGCTTTACTACCTTAAGAAGAATTGGGGTTGCCAAAGCGGCAGAAGTGGCAATAAGAGTAATACCAGTAGTAGAAACGACTTGAGGAGCAGTGGGAATTGCATTAACAATTTGCTGTGTCGTTGTTAGTTTCTTGTATTGAGTAATGCACTTGTTCCCAATTAATTGATATGCAATTATCTCTTTCTTTCCATCCTCGATCTTAGTTCCAATTTCTGCTGCCCCAGGAGGCGGGCAATCCTCGATCTTCTCGGCGGGCGGTGGTTCTGCTGCTGGGATGGGTGGTTGTGGATATCTTTGTTCCTCGCTCTTCGGTGGATATATAAGTTCCTCTGGCGTGTAGTCCATTGCGTCATAGCTTGGATACTGCGCTTGGCAGAGGACAACATTCCCATCTGGGTCATTACTTACTAATGCACTATTCTCGCGATTAGTCTTTCGGGTGACAACACACCCAGGCATATCAATAATCGGAAATCCAATAGGAACCGTTACAAGAGGAGCTGGAATATTTAATGACTGAGGAGGTTCTACCTTCCACACCTCTATGACAGGTGTATTAATCTTTGGAATCTTCTCCAATTAAAAAGGTAATTTTATGCCTTTTGGATTTGCAGTAGGGAGGGCAGGACTCGAAAGCCCAGGTAGTTTTATGGATTTTGTGACTTGTTGGATTGCTTTGTCCATCAAGGCATCTTTGTTCCCTTGGAACCAGAAGAAACCATACGCCCCGCCACCAAGAATTGCTATGACTCCAACGCCTGAAGCGATTGCAATTCCATCAATGATTTTTCTCATGGCTTAGTAGGCCAAGTTGGATTACTAGGGTCAGAAGTATTCGCTGGAAGATCTCTTAAAGCTTGTCGATAATCCTTTTGTGCTTGCGACATTGTTCTATCAGGTAAAGCCCAGAAATCAGTCTCCTCTAATTTCACGTCTCTTTCTAAGCGCAAAAACCTAAGAGGTTCGGCATCTTGAAGCTCTTTTGCTTTTGCTACGATTTGTTCTTTTGTAGGAGCGGTTCCTGTATCGAGCCAGTTCAAAGTACCTTCTCCTATACCGTCCGCACTATGGATATAAGAATACTTTTTGCCTGGGCTTAATGCTTCCAAGGCATGAAACTCATCGTAAACAATTGGACCATAAGAGACCAATTCTGCTTTAGAAATCATGCTGATACCTCCATGACGATAATGTTGCAACTATGGGCATTATCGTTCGCTTGGTTTTGGTTGCCATTAATTTGCCTATTTATTTTAAAAGCACCATTGGAACACATGGCACGAAGTGAAAAAGTTCTAGACGTAGTATTGCCTGGACTGTATTCAAAATTGACGGGGTTAGAAGTACAATCCCATCCAAGTCTTCCATTAGATCCTGCAGAATGAGATGACGTACCACTACCACTAGCCGATCCAGAACCTATATGAGTATTGGCGGTGTCGTCATAAATACGTATATGGACATCCCCGACAGACTCACAGAAAGTTACATGGCCTTGAATTATTATTTTGTTACTTGAAGAAGCTAATGCTCCGAGTTGGACTTCACAAGTTTCGTGCCAAGTGTTTTGCGAAACAGAATCTTGAGATGTATATGCCCCATGTACGATTTGAAGAATCTTTCCTCCACTAGGAGTAGCCCAACTATTATCTCCGCGAAGGAATGTACTTGAACTAGCCGAACCAGATGCTGATAATTCTGCTACACCAACAGCATCGTCTGCCATCTCAGAGTTTCCAACTGCGTTGGCTCCGATCTGAGTGGCAGTAATAGTGTTATTAGCAATATGAGCTGCATCTATACTTCCAGTTACATAATGATCTGAATCAACGGAGTTATTTGCAAGCTCAGAACCAGTGATTGCATTAGTTGCTATTTCAGCAGCTCCTATGGTATTAGAAGCTATTTGAGTAGCAGTAATAGTATTATTTGCAATATGAGCTGCATCTATACTTCCAGTTGCATAGTGTTCTGAGTTAATAGCATTATCAACTATATGATCTCCAGAGACAGAGTCATTAGCTATTTCAGAACTTCCAACTGCATTAGCTGCAATCTCAGAAGATCCAACTGAGTTAGCTGCAATATGTTCAGCACCAATGGCATTGTCTTGTATTTTTGCTCCGCTAACGCAATCTGCTGCAAGTTCACCATTTCCAATGGAGTTATTAGCGATATGAGAAGCTCCTATGTTGTCACTAGCTAATAACGATTTAATTTCTGTTGATGTTTGATCTGCTGTAGCTCCGTTCTCTACATTTAAAAGAGTCCGAGCATCACCAGCCGCTAAAGTTTCAACATCCCCTGTTCCTGATGTAGTTCGTCCTAGGAATCGTGCTGTAGGAATATTTTGCATCTTGTCAAAACTGACAGCATCTGCTGATATCTCATTAGTTCCTACTGCGTTATCTGCTAGTTCTGAAGACCCGACTGCGTCAGCAGCTATCTCAGAACTTCCTACTGAGTTAGCTGCAATATGTTCAGCACCAATTGCATTATCAGCTATTTTTGTTCCGTCAATAATGTCAGCAGATAAGTGAACTCTATCAATGCTTCCATCTACATAGTGTTCTGAGTTAATCGCATTGTCAGCAATCTGTGCTCCTGTTACTGCATCTGCTCCTAAGGCAGTTGTATCTACAGAGTTTGGTGCATAGTGTGCGCTGGTTACAGCATCAGCAGCAATTTCCGATCCAGTTACAGCACCTGTTGCGATTTCCGCTGATGTTATTGCATTAGCTGCAATGTCAGCAGCGACCACAGTATCAGCAGCGATATGAGCAGAAGTGATTGCACCGTTTGCAATCTTTGCTCCTGCGATTGCTCCTGATGACAACCGACTGGTGATACTTGCACTAGCAACATTATTCAGATCTTCTCTTGCTAAAGGTCTACCAGCAGCAGTGCTTCCATCATGGACAACTGCGGTATCCTTATCGGTGTCGATTGTGACTTCACCTTCGGCCCCAGTAAAACTGGAGTGTTGAGAGGTCGTCCCCCTTCTGAGTTTTAAAAGTTTTGCCATAGCTTAGATAGTGCCAAAGTCTAACTGAAGGTTGTTACCACTAATAGTACCGACTTCAGTGAGGTTTTTGTTATTACAGTCTAAATGACCTCCCAGCTCTGGGGTAGTGTCTTGAAGGAGAGAGGCAATTCCTGCTGAGATTGATTGCCAGCTACTTGCATCCCTATATTTTAAAAGGTTATTTGTATCATCATACCAGAGGTCTCCTTCGCTTGGACTGCCAGGTTCGCTTGCTGCAATCTTGTATTCGTTTGCGTAACGATTAACGTCTGCAATTGAGGCAGCAACTGTATTTACGTTTGCAATAGCTCCTGCATTTGTATTGATATTTGCAATATTTGAGGCATTCGTATTTACATTTGCGATTGCAGCTCCAACCGTATTGATATTTGCAATACTTCCAGAACAATTATCCATTGCTGTCACGTTGCCTGACGTTGCCAAAGTATTCATATCGTTGACAACATCTGATGTTGCCAGCGTATTCATATCGCTAACAATGTCTGATGTGGCCAGCGTATTCAGGTCGGAAATAATATCTGAATTAGCCAGCGTGTTCATATCCGAGATCACATCAGCTACAGCCAATGTGTTCATGTCTGATATGACGTCAGCAACTGCAAGTGTATTCATATCTGATATGACATCAGCAACGGCCAATGTGTTCATGTCTGATATGACATCAGCAACGGCAAGCAATCCCATATCAGTGATGACTGCAGGCACTGCAAGTAAGGCCATGTCATCTATAACTGCTGAGACAGCAAGTAGTCCCATATCCTCTATTACTGCTGAAGTAGCTAACAGATTCAAATCTTCAACAATCGCAGTAGTACCAAGAGTGTTCATATCATTGATGGCATCTGCTGTTCCTAGTAATCCAATCTGTGTGGCTTTACCTGCTACTGCACCAATGTCTGTTGCGTCAGCCGCTACTGCATTGATGTTTGCAATATTGGTATGACAGGTTTGAATCTTGGTAATGTTGTCAGCACAAGTTTCAATACTGTTCCCTGATCCCGTGGTAATTGAATCAGTTATTGAACCGAGATCTTCTTCATATGTGATATTTCCTGAGACAACAGCAATATCATTTAGTACGGACTGAGTAGGAGAAACAGCTTGGAAGTTTGTGCCGTCATGTACTCTTAGTGCCTTTACACCAGATGTCGAGTTAAACCATAGATCACCGTCAGATAAAGCATTTCCTCCTCCATCTGTACTCGGTGCTGATGTTCCTATTTGATAAAGATCAGCAAAGTTATTAACGTCAGCAATATTTGCAGCAACACTATTCACATTTGCAATATTTGAGGCATTCGTATTTACATTTGCAATATTCGTGGCGACTGTTGCAACGTTGGAATTAGCGGCGGCAACTGTATTTATATTTGTTGTATTTCCAGCAACCGTCGTCACGTTGGCTGATATTCCAGCCACTGTCGTCACGTCACCAGATTTAGCTAATAATTTGTGGAACTTATAAGTGTGGGTTACGTCAGTTGTTTCAACTAAGACTGCGTGGCCTATGGTTAAAACATTTGTTCCGCAATGAGTAATCGTTACATTGCTTCCAGAAATATTAGTTAATGTTGAATCTGGGATCGTGCAAGTTCCACTGCTAGGTGTATAAGTAGCTCCTAGTGCTGCGATGGAAACAATAGTTCCTGGCCCATTGTTAATGTCAGGATTTGAGTCAGGAAAAGTCGCCTCAGAAGCCAGAGGAACAAAGCCTCCTACTTCTGTTACTAGCTCAATAATTCTTGCCTGAATCGCTGCAGTTGTTGCAATATGCGCGTTGTCATTGCTCCATGTAGAAGAACTGTTATCTGTCTCTGTGTTGTCCTGCCTGAAGTAGCGGCTATCACTAGCAGATGAAGTTAGGAAGGATGTGTCGTTAGGAGTGGCAGCAGCATGTTCGCTAGCCGTTACAACTGTTGCTGCGTTTAATTTTGCAGAAGTAACTGAGCCATCTTGAATCTCATCTGTTCGTACTGAATCTGTTGCTAGATGTTCGTTGTTTACAGCGTTGTCTTCAATCTTTGTCCCATCAATCGCATCGTTAGCAATCTTCGCTCTGAATACATTTAGGTCTTGAATTTTTGTAGTTGATACAGAGTTGGCCGCTAATTCGGTACTTGTTACAGCGTTAGCTGCTATTTCATCGGTATCAACAGCATTGGTTGCTATTTCACTACTTCCTACTGAGTTCGCAGACAGGTGCTCAGGTGCTATCGCGTTGTCTTCAATCTTTGTTCCATCAATTGCATCGTTTTCTATCTTTGCCCTAGTGACATTGAGGTTAACGATTGCATTTGTATCTACAGCATTATCAGCTAATTCAGAAGCACCAACCTGATTCGCTCCGATTTGTCCAGCCGTAATTGTGTTGTCTGCTATTTGAGCTGCAGTGATAGTCTTCGCTGCAATAGCAGTCGCATCAACAGACCCAGGTGCGTAATGTTCAGCATCTATTGAATCAGCAGCTATATGTTCAGAATTAACTGCATTATCTTCAATTTTTGATCCGTCAATAATATCGTTCTCTAATTTTCCTCTTGTTACATTTAAATTGGCAATTGCATTTGTATCTACAGCATTATCAGCCAACTCATTTGCGGTGATTGCATTATTCGCTATTTGAGTCGCAGTGATCGTATCGTTAACAAGCTTTGCTCCTGTGATAGTGGTATTAGCTATATCTGCATTTACGATTGTCTGATCTTGAATTTGTTGAGTCGTTATGCTGCCAGCACGTTCTAGGTATGCTTTTGTTACTCCATCCTGTGCGCTAGTTGGATCTGCAAGATTGGTAATCTTATTGCTACCAGCATTAATATTTCCAGTGAAAGCAACACTTCCATCTTTATTTATTTGAGAGGTCGTTAGTGTTGCGACGTTTGTTGTAGCTGTACTTGCTGCAGTCTCTGCCGCAATAGATTTCGCACCAGTTAAGGCGTTCTTGTCTTGCTGTTCTTGAACCACATATAGATTCTGTTTATCTGCATTATTAAGAGCTTCTGCGTTTAAGTTTGAACCGTCAGTCCAAGGAGAAAGTTGTGACTCATCTGGAGTATCTCTAACAATTGTTAGCAGCTTTCCACTCGCTAGGTTTTGTGCGTTACCACTAGCGTCGATCAGTCTTATGGTTGTTGCGTTTGTCCATTCATAATGTTTCCCTGACCCAGGAGCACCACCAGCTCTATCTACTAATAATTGATCGTGGGTTTCTGCTACTTGATCGCGTCCGTAATAGACTTTGACATGACTTTTTAACAGATAATCTGAACCAATCGGGGATGTCGAGAAGGACGACTGAGTAAGACTTCCTCCTGTATTGTCGTATTCAACGTAAGACTGAACTGCCATAATTCCCCATGTGAGTGAACGGGCTTTCGCCCTATGATATTAGATTTGGCTACTGATAACCAACTCCGAGGTTCATGTTCTCTAGCGTATCTTTTGTTCTTTGATAATTCTGTCCTTGAACTTTCTTCCAGCGGTCAAGGAACGTAGAAGAATCTATCAGTAATTGTTGTGCCGCCATCCTGTCGTAGTAATTGATTATTCCGTTGTAAACCCTTTGCAACTCTGAGGCGAGGTTGTCCGTTCCAATCCTGTCGCTCTTATTCCAGGTGGGATTCAATTCCTTGCTTGGGCTGTCTGGTTGACTAAGAAGTTCGTTGTATTGAAGGTCGAGGCTTAGTTTTCTTAGGGATTCCTTCAAGGTCAGGCCACTTCCATTCTTGTCAAACAGGAACCGATCAAGCTCTCCAACAATTGTGAAGGATTGAGTATCTCCAAGGAAGAAGTTGGCAGGCAAAGCCGCTGGCATTGTCCTCATCTTCTCTCTATAAAAATTCTCTTCGTCATCTGTCATTGTGATTGCAGCCATTCCTTTGTTTTCGCCATACCCCGAAGTTGGTTTTAACTTCCCATCTGGATGTGGTTTAGAGCCAAAGCCATGTCTGTAAAGCCAGTCATAGAGTGGGTCGTCTGGCTTTTCTACGGGCATGAAGGGAATTGTCCAGTCATAAGGGAGTCCAAAAGGCCTTTTGATTTCTGTCCCTAGCCAGTCTTGTCTTCTTACGAGAGGAAACGCATGTCCGAGTATTGGATAATTTTTAAATGTATGACCTAAGAAATCAAGGAGTGGAGCAATATGTTTGTAGTTTGGGTCGTCTTCTAATGCAGATTTTTCTGCTGCAGTCATAGACCGTCTTCTTTGAATTATTTCCGAAGGATCTTGAAAAGCTCTTGACGTATTACCAATTCCACCAGAGATAGGAAGTATCCCGTTCAACTGAGCAGAGAGAGTTCGAGCAATATTCATATCTCTTGTTCCTGCATTCTGAATCATCTTGAAGATGTCAACAGCTCCTTTCAGGGATGCTTTATTGCTAAGGACACGGGCATAGGACGCTATCATTTTTTGTGATACTTGTGCGATATCGCCCTCCTCTAGCCATCCTTCTTGCCAAGCTCTCATTAAATCTGCCTGTAGTCCCATCAAGTCGAACAAGTCGATTGAACGAGCAGAGAATTTTGCTGCACCAAAGATTGGCGAATTAGCCATCTTGAAGGCATAGGGCACATTACTTCTAATCCAGTCTTTATATTCATCCCTATCTGTTGGCCCTCCGTCTGAAAATAGTTTCATTTGCCATAACATATTTGTCCCTGTAAACAAGGCGGCGGAAGTTAATACGTTTGCTCTTGCCTGAGCTAACTCGGCTCTTGAAACATTGCCTCTTAAGTTTTCCCATTCCGTAACGATCTCTCGTACTGATGAAACAAGGATGTCTCTATCAACAATCCAAGCAACGCCTTTCGCTGCTGTTTTATGAACAGGAACAAACCATGCAACCCAAGGCTCTGTCCTGGCAATATCAATAGCTTGATTGACTTTGCTTGTGAATTTGCCAGTAAAAGTAACGTCTTCCCCTCTCTTGAATCCAAGTGCTCCTAACTCATCCGTTGTATTAGGAACTCCGTTTAGATCGTTGAACATCTGTTGACGTAATTGGTCATTTGATAAGCCTTCTCCTGCAGGTATTCCAACAGCTTTTTGCCTGAACTTAACCAAGTCCTCGTCGCTCATATAGCCAGAGAACAAAGCTTTATCTGTTGCTGCGTCGGCTTGCTGTTGAGCTAAGTCATCAAGATTTGAAGGTCTTACGTTTGGAAAAGCACCTCCCTGATCGGCTCCTCTTAATTTGTCGCCGAAGTTCTTGCTAGGTTGAAGCCCTCCTCTTAAGTCTTCAATAGCTCTTATATATGCTTCGTGATGTGTTTTATGAGCAAAGGCAAGAGTCCTAATACCCTCATCAATACCCGTTAATGCTCTGTATGCAGGGAAGTATCCCCAGTCACTATCGAATGCTAATTCAGTTGCTTGTCCAAGCACTTTTCTAACACTTGCATTCATCAAGTTAAGAACAGTTAATGGTGAATAAAGAGCGTGTGGAGATAACCAGTAGTCCCATTTTTGTCTAACAAGTTTGTCCCATGTATCGTTAATAGTGGTATCAACAATCAATCGGGATTGTTCCAATGTCGATTGACTAACTTCTTTCAAACTTCGACCTCCCATCTTCTGTCTGCCTAACATGAATCCTTGGCTAGCATTGTTCACTGCAGTTGACCAGGAAGAGATTGTTGCTCTATTTGCATAGCCAAAAGCTTTCAGCCCATCCCTTATTCCTACTCTCATGCTGCCTTCAACCAAGTCTCTGACTGCGTAATCGAAACTGACTGCTATTCCTGAGATAGGGTTTCTGAATGCCCAGGTAGAGACAGAAGTAAACATATTATCTTTTCTATATATATTTAATAGTCTTAATTGTGTTTTGAATTGACTCTCATTTATAGGTGCGCCTGTGATTCCACTAAGACGTTTTGTTGTTGCGATTTTCCGCAACTCCATGTGATCTCCTTTCCTCACATGTTCAAGGGTTTGTCCCAATAAACTTTCACCTGTAATATCATCAATTGTTAGTTCGCTTAAATCTCTACTAAAATCGAACCATCCTTTTTCTCCTGAGAAAACATCGTCATAACCTTTCTGGAGAGATTGTAACGACTGACCTACTTTTCTTCTGACGGTTGCATCTATATTTTCAAAGAAATAAGCCCACTTAGCAATATTTGAAAACTCTGCGATTGTCTCTGGAGGGACTGTTTTTGTCAGCTCTAATGCGTCTGCCAATTCTTCTACCGCATTTGCATATTGCATCCCCGACTGATACCTCATATAGGCGGCGGTATAAGTGTTTAGAGGTAATTTATCTATTCCTTTAAGCCTTGTAGTTAGTAATTGACCGATAGCCCTGGGATCTCCTCCTGATGTTTTTGCAAGGTTTATTAGCCCTCTTGTTGCCGCTGCATTTGTAAAGGGAGCCATCAATTCGATTCCCTTCTTTGTATCAACTCTTCTTAGTTCCATTATTTTCAACATCTCTGCCATGTTTTCTTCACTTGGCTTGATCTGGTTGAAATTAATCATCTGGCCTTCGATTCCAGATGTTGTTTGTTTTTGGTCAAAACCTTGTTGAACCATTGCCTGTATTTGCTCATCTCCTCTTGCTAAGGCATCTTCTTCTAAAACCTTCCACCAATCGTATTGATCGATTTCAATCTCATCATCGAGCATTGTTTTTAATACTCGTTTTCTTGTAACGGTCTTTGTCCTGTTCAGGCGAACTTCGTCTGCTTTGAGATTGGTTCTGACTGTTTCCAGATCCTCAAGCTTTTGTTCCAGCTCTTTTCTTCTTTGATTTAGATCATTGCAATCAGCCATTAGCAGATACCTCCATCGAGTTTGTCGAGTTCTTCAAGCTCCCTTAGTGTGGAGTCTATTTCAAGAGAGACGTCTTTCTGCTGTTGTTTGTTAAGACGACGCTCTCCAGCATTGCCTTCTTTTTTTCCTGGGGGTGGAGCTTCTTTGTCCATTTTTTTGGCGGTTTTTTCATCAACGATACCCTCTCTAGTCCATCTTTTCTTTTCTGTCTTCTTAGGAGGAGTTGCTTCTTTAATTGATTTTTTAACTGGGAGATTATCTGCAAGGTCAGCACTTTTTAAACTATAAAAAGATTCACTTAATAAACCCATCTTTTGTTTCTCTTGCCAACTCATCTTGTCTATTCCTAGTTCTGCATCCATTGCCTTCTTCTGAGCTAGTCGTGTTTCACCATCTAGTTCTGTGTAATTCCATCTAAGACGCATTTCTTCTATCAATGCTCCTGCATTTTTTCCTCCAGCTTTATAAAGAGGAGCCTCGCCTGTAGAAAACAACAGGTTCAATTGACCTGTTTCATCAGTCATTAATTGTTCAATAAAGTCTTGCTGGTTGAACTGTGTCCGAGGTCTTTCAGGTAAAGGAGTAAATGGGGGTTGAACTTCTCCATTTCTAATTGCATTCTCAAGAATAATTTGTTTGATCTTCTCTCTTTCCATGAATCCAATACCACGCCTCTTATAAGCAACTGCAGGAACTAAACTTTCAACTCCTTCGGCGTCTACAACTCTTATCATTTCAGAGGTT
>VTLG01015522.1_pt1 | contig 10587 bp, 11 predicted proteins | sample 4694571 | NCBI WGS metagenome assembly VTLG01 (sample SAMN12604809, study PRJNA352737) | marine metagenome | biome: ENVO:00000447; feature: ENVO:00000209|ENVO:00000569|ENVO:01000036; material: ENVO:00002151; isolation source: viral sequences binned using virsorter ... | reverse complement strand
TTAACTAACCCACTAGATTGAATTTCGAGCCTAGTTGCATTTGAGTTAGTTGTATCAAGAAATCTTAATATACCATTATGATTCCATATAGCGTAATCTGGATTATGGTCTGTATCTGTAAAAAGTAACTGTGGTGTAACACTAGAAAGAGTAAGATTACCTGTAGAAGTTATACCTCCAGAAAATGTACTAGCTCCTGTTACGTCAATTCCAGCACCTACGTCTAAATTTCCATAAATATCAACAGTTCCACTCGAATCAATATTTAATCTGTCTGCTTGTGATATAGAGTCTGACCCTGTACGAACCAAAAATCTGTCTCTTGAAATCCTTAAGTGTTGAGTAAATGTGCCAACTTTATTTTGAGTTGCGTAATCTCCAAATTCTATATATTCATTTTGACCACTACTATCTGAATCATCAGAAGTAGAAATTCTTAAATAACCAGTATTACTTCCCCCTAACCATTCAATGTGTGCATCATCATTAGTAGCACTACCAGCACCAAACTTAATTCCATCTCCTGTTGTTGGTAAAACAATTCCATCTGAAAAAGTAATCTTGCCAGAACAAGTATGAGTTCCGTCTGTTCTTACAAAATTGCCTTGACTATAACCATCTAAAGTATCTGCATCAAGTCCACTTCCAGCACCATCAACAGTTTTTATAAGAGTTAATATTTCTGAAGCTGTCTGATCTGCTGTCGCACCACTCTCAATTCCGTCTAATTTAGAACCATCAACAGATAAATCTCTGCCATCTACTGTCTGACTTCCAGAGAAAGTAATATTGCCTGTAAACTGACCACCAGCCAAAGGCATTTTTGTAGCAAGACTATTTGTAACTGTTGTACTGAACGCAGCATCGTCATTCATAGCTGCTGCTAATTCATTCAAAGTATCTAATGCGGAAGGTGCGCCATTTATCAGATTGCTTATTGCTGTAGAAACAAATGCTGTTGTAGCAACTCTTGTTGTGTTATTTCCAGCCGATTGGGTCGTTGCTGTTACTCCGTTGGTCAAAACACCAGAGCTTGAAGTTAAGCCACCAAATAATGTATTTCTTGCAGCAATATCTACCCCATCAACTGTTCCTGATACGGCTATGTTCCCAACAACATCAAGTTTTTGACTTGGACTATTTGTACCAATACCTAAACCAGTATTATCCAAACGCATTTTTGGGCTGCCATCAATTTCAAAACCCATAAATGTTCCAGACAACGCATTTCCATCATCTGAACGCAGAACTAATGAACCAGAGGTATTGTTAACTCCAACATGACCATAACCACTAGGAGCATCAGAATCGGTAAACCTAATACTTGGGTGTTGGTCATAAATTAGTACATCTCCCGATGTTATCTCTACATTTCCTGTTACGTCAATACCATTAGCAAAATCTGTGTTTGGTGTTATGTCTATATGACCATCAGCTTGAACTTTTACTTTATCAACACCATTTGTACTGTCATATAATAAGAAAGTTCCACCTTCATTAATTAATTGATAATCAGGATTGTTATTAGAATCAGTAAAAATTATTTTAGGTGCAGTACTTGATATTGTTATATTTCCAGAACCTAAAGTTCCAGTTGTACTAATATTTTGACTACCAAAGTTAGGAGAAATCTTTGACCCTGCTATTGCTGCACTTGAATTTATATCAGCATTGACTATTGTTCCATCTGCTATCTTGGCTGACGTTACCGCACCATCAGTAATCCTATTTTCTGTAACAGCGTTTACAACTAACTTTGATGTAGTGACTTGAACATCTGCTATTTTAGCTGTAGTAATTGCATTATTATCAATAGTAAAAGTATCGCCACCATTGCTGACAGTAATATCTCCTTTGTCTCCATCATCTATACCGCCACTACCTGATATTTCTGCTACAGATCCATTATCTTTCTTGGTAAATAACTTACCAGAATCAGTCCGTATCGCTATTTCACCGATACTTAAATCACTTGCACTTGGATCGCTACCACTTCCTCTCTTAAGTTTAATTGTGTTAGACATTGGCTCACCTCCCTATAGTTTGATTTTAGTAAGTACCTCCGTCTATGTCGAACCCACTTGTTGATTCATCTTCTAAAAATGTAACCAAATCAGACAACGCAACCTGTTTCATCGTTCCATTATCATTAATTACCATGCGGTCTGCTGTTACAAGAGTTGTTGAAGTTGCAGATGTGCCACCGTCTATTATGTTCAATTCAGAAGTCGTTACCGTTGCACCGTCAAGGATTTGACATTCAGTGCCAGTTAAGTCGGCTAATGCAGAGGCCGTTCCAGAACTCATTGTTGCAAGCTCTGTTAACTCAGCATCTAGGGGCTGTTTGTTATCTAATTGAGTTTGAATACTAGATGTAGCATCTACCCTGTTTAACTGTGCAGTCGTTACCGTTGCTCCGTCAAGAATCTGTACTTCAGTTGCACTAAGATCAGCCAAAGAGTTAGCTGTTGTTTGACCCATCGTGGCAAGCTCTGTTAGTTTATCCGAGTGTGGTTCAACATCTGTTCCAATAACAAGACCCAATGAAGTTCTTGCAGCAGAAGCACTTGTTGCACCCGTTCCACCATCAGATACTCCTAATGTACCCAAAATAGAGCTTGCATCTAGTTTTAAAGAAATTTCACTATTGTCAATGATAATACCGCTATTTGCTTTAACGTCTACAGATAAAGTATTACCTGACTTATCTAAACCATTACCTGCTGTAATTTGACCAGCACCAGAGAACTGTGCAAAGGTAAGATTATTTGTCCCTGTGACGGCTGAACCTTTGTTGCTAGTACAGACGAAGCCGTTATCCGCATTAACAGTTCCCTGTTCTACGAAAGTGAACATTCCTGCTGCATCTGAACCAGCAGCTAAATCTGCTGCTCTAGCTGGTGACGATCCAACAATATAAATACCGTTCTGAGATGCAGTGGATTGATCTTTTACCAGGACTCTATCGTTAGTCGAAAGAGTAACACCATCTAGCGTGTCTCCATTATTAAGAGCAGTTGATATTGTTATGTTTGCTGTTGTTGCTGCTACACATGAATCCTTAACATCAAGTCCTTGAGAAGTAGCTTCGACAAAACCCTTTGTCGCTGCATCTTGAGCATTTACAGGGTCAGCTACGTTAGTAATTGTCTGACTATTTAATGAAACTGAACCAGTTGGTGCAGCCATCTGATCTAATCTATTTGTTCTAACACCTGTATCGAAATCACTTATTTTTGTATGAGCTAACGAAGGTAAATCATCAGATACTATAGTTCTAAATGTAGCAGCACCATTACTACCATTTGGAGCAGCTACAAATGTATTTTGTGTTTTACTTTTAAATAAATCCACAAAGCTTCCAGAACCACCAATAGGTTGAATACTGGTTGCAGATCCTCCAGCACCACCCGTTCCAATACCAATGAATAGTTTTTCACTGCCTTCAGCAAAAGCTAACTCAGCATTTGCAAGACTTGTAGGTGCTGATGATCCTGTGGATCGTTTTATTCGTACTGTGTTAGCCATTGTTAAAAGTTGCCCCCATCGACAAGTGTAAGTTTGGTAGTAGTTGCATCTGCTTTAAATGTATCAGAAGTTTGGTCATAGTAAATGACAGAACCATCTGTTTTACTGGTGTCCTCTAATTGAAAACCAACTGGACCTTGTGGCCCTTGAGTGGCAACAGTAACAACAGTAGTATCACCTTCATTTACTGTAACAGTATTTTTGGTGGTTGTAACATTTACAGAAGTCATGCTGTATAACCCTCTGATACAAATATAGTACCTTCTAAATAATATTCTTTTAATCCACTTCCATTTGTAAGAGCAACGTCATATTTTAAAACTTCTGGAGTAAATGTTCCTGTTTGTGTATCTGTAAGTGCTATGTCTACCGTTCCAGTGCTTCGATTAGTGTAAGTTACCGCAAAGTCAGCATATTTACTAGATCGTGGTTGATCCCAAACTTGGGCAGCAACAGTGTATCCAGTTAAATTTATTGCAGCATTATTATTATCCTTAAACACAAGTTGAATACTATGATCTGCCCTTCTCTGGACAGTCATATTATATGTTCCAGGAGTGATTGCCATTAGCTATATGGAGATGTGCCTAGTATATCAGTTTTCCATTGTGCTTTAAGTGTTGCTTCATCTGAAGCTGCTGCAATACCAGAATCAGCAGGTGCATCTCTTAATGCCTGTTTTTTAGCAACAATATCTGTAGTAGAAGCACCAGTTTCCAGTGCTTTTTGAAATTCAATATCAAGTTCTGCAAGTTTTGGAGTCCTTGCTTCTCTTATATTTGTTTTATGAATTTCTCTGGCTTTCGCCATGTCAACTCCAAATCCCATTTTTTACTCCGTATAAGTCCAAGCATCTCTGAAACTCCTATCTGTAGGAATTGCAGATTTATTAACAGTATAAACTGTCTTACCACTTGGGCAATCTTTATCTTTAATTTGTTCTAAAGTTAAAGGGCAATTATCTGATGGTATTACAATAGAGATACCTCCATCATCATTTTGATAAATAAATCTGTAATCGGAGTTAGCCATAAAGTTTTTCTTTTATTATATAGCAGCTTTTACTGATCGCCAAAAACAGCACAATAATATTTGCCTAAATCGGCTAGACCACCTGTGCCAGTATTAACTTCAGTTCTAAAACTGCCAGTAGCTATATCAGCTTCTTTTACCCACCAAAATTTATTAGGATTAGTTCTAGATCCCTGTGCGTGTGCACCTACCACACAATACTCCACGCTACTCATAGCTGTAGTGAAAGTAAAAGTCATCTGCCCTGTTCCATGATCTGTCATGCTAGAAAAACCAAAATCATCAAGAATAGTTGCACTAGCACCTTCAGATTTTATCCAAGCCTTACATCTACCTTGTTCGATCTGTTCTGGAGTTGAACTAGATCCACCGCTTGTATTTTGAATTGTGTTGACTTTAAGTGTTGACATTATATATCTCCTATAAATAAAGCTCTTACTATAGATGGATTAGCTCCACCATTATATACAGTAGTTATCAAAGAAAACTGGCTTGCATTTGTAGTATTAGAACCATCTTGAGCAACTATAGAAACTCCATCACTCATAGAGTTATGACAACCTGCCATTGTATAGTTTGCATTTGCAAAAGAGTTTGTAAAATTAACTGTAAATTTTGCACTGGCATTATCTGTTACAGATGACACGTTAAAACTGTCATTTATAGGTTTGTTGGTTCCTCCAGCAGACCCATCAAAACATACATACGCACCTACAAGTAAACCCTTTTCAGTACCAGAACTATTTTGAAATGCTGGTGCTGCAGAGGAAAGGCTTTTGACTGTTGCGACTGCTAATGTACTCATGGTTTAGGATTTGCGTCTTTAACTGCTTTAACATGGGCAGCCCACGTTCCAGTTGTATCAAGTTTACCAGCGACAATATCTTTATACAACATATCAAGTTGATCTCCTATAGAAGCATAAGTGGTAGAGCCATCAGTTGTTCTATCAGTTTTATACTTAACAGCAGCAGCCTCAGTATTTAAAGTTGTTCTAGCTGCATCAATGGCACTTTGAACAAGAGTAATTTGTGTTCCGTCTTCCTTAAATGCTCCTTGGTCATCACGAATAACGGCACAATCAGGATAAGCTTTTAAAATTGCCTCATGGTCTAATTTTGTCGTCATGCTGATACCTCCATCAGTGTTATATGTGATGGTGTACTTTCTTCTTGTGCCACTGCAAGACCACTATCACTTGTCGTTCTACAACGAACTTGCATTTTATAAGTTATTGCAGAAGTTGTGCTTGGAGAATCTACTACGTTTAAATGACCATACATTCCTATACGAATATTATTATTGAAACTTCCCATATAGACTCCGAAATTTGGTCCATCATCTGATCCAGTATAAATATTACTTGATGAACCTCCAACTGTTCTAACAAGTTGAAGCCCTCCCTGTGCCTGTGTATTACTTCTTTGAAAATAAATCTGTTGACTAACTATTACTAAAATTTTATTAGAAGTACTTTGTGGGGTAATAGTTGCACTTAAGCCTGTATCTTGAAAAGATGTTGATTGAACTGTAGTTGCTGACGAAGTAGACCCATGAGTTACTTGTACAACTCCACCACCTTGTCCAGAAGCGACTCCTCCTACTGGAACTATACTGTTAACTTTTAATTGGCTCATAATTTAAACAACTGTCCAAGTTTCACCAGATCCAACGGTTACTGTTACCCCTGATTGTATAGTAATTGGACCAAAGCTGCCAGCATTTTTACCATTTGTGATTGTATAATTACTTGTAACGGTTTGATCGTTTTCCCAGAATAATCCCTGACTTGCACCTCCAGCTACACCCCAACTTAAAGTTCCCGATCCATCTGATACCAAAGCGTACCCTGCAACGGGTGTATCTGTAGCAGGTAAAGTAAGAGTAACATTACTTGAAACTGTTGCTGGTGCTTTTAATGCTACATAGTGCGAACTATCAGAATCAGCAAATCTAAGATTATTTTGTAGTTGCAAAGTAATACCGTCAGCGTCAAAAAACATCTGTTCAGCACCACCAGCACTTAAACCTATTTTATTAGCAGCTTTTCTAAATAATCCTGTATCTGGATCTGTGTCAAAAGATAAGGCTGGAGTGGAAGCACTATTGGAGTCGTCAATTTTTAAAACTCCTGTCATTGTGCCACCTGATCTGGGTAGTAGACCTAAATTAGCACTATCTATATTTCCTATTTCAGTAAAAGCATTATTACTAGAATTTCTTATTTTTAAAATATCTGTGGTGGTGTTTAAAAAAGTCATGCCAGCTACACATTGACTTGAAGCTAAATCAGAAGATTTTGAATTACTTGATTGGATCGCAGCAAAAACATTATTAAGATCGGTTCTTACATTTGCTCCAGAAGCGTTTTCGATTGTGTAATTTGTAACGTCAGCCACAGTTAAATACTATTTTCCTCCATGTTACCCTCCTTTGCCGAAACCAACAGCACTGTAGGTAAAGTTCCTATCAATACTAGCATTACTTGAGTTCTTGAAGTGAACTGTAAAACCAGTTCCAGATATACCACTGAGTTCAAAATAATCACCTGTTGCCATATTCTGTGGAGAAATATTAACAGATGGTAAGAAGTTATTTAGATTGCCTAGTCCAGACGTTCCAACAAAGAATGGTGCTGTAAATGTTACTGCTTTTGCTCCTGCTCCAGATGCAATGACAGCAGATTGCTCAGTTCTTGATGGCATGGTTGCTGAATATCCTGCCTGTTGAAGATTCATATTCTGTGCAACATCATTTGTATTTAAAGTAATCCTAAATTGAAATCCTCTACCTTTAAATGTTCCGTTAGCAAAGTCATTGAAATCTGTATAAGAACTCATATCTGTAGAAGTTCGCACAGCTATTTTTGCGTTTGCATCATTAGCAGTAGCTCCATCAAAGTCTGTCCAAGTATCTATATTTGCTGTTCTATTATCAAACAAATCACTTGTATAAAAACCTTCTCCACTAAAATGTCTCTTTAAGACAAGTGAGAATGTACCTCCAAGATCAAGAGTATCTACAAAGTCGTATGTTCCAGTGGCATTTGAACCTGGATTGGTAAGAACTAGGCCACCTTTGGAACCGTCATACTGTACGTTAGATTTGGTTCCGTTAAAGGGTGTTCCGTCAGTATCCTCTCTATCAGTTTTGACAATTATAGAGTCAAGAATATCAACAAGAGATAGAGATACTTTTGCCTCTGTTGGACTAAATCTACCTCCATCATCTTGAAATTTTAGAAGATATGTACCAGGCAGGGCAGGTGCTATAACGTCAGTTGAGTTACCAGCTACAGCCTCAATTACATCTTGTGAAGCCTGAAAATTTGCAGAACCTAGTGCAAGATTTGAATGTCTGACGTAAACTCGACCACCGTGTAAAACATCTATTGCAAGTGCTTGATTAAAACTAAGTCTGACAAACTGCTCGTTTATTGGCTCTATTGTTAAATTAGCGACGTTTTCTGGTAATGCTGTTTTGCCTTCTGCAACAAAAGTTGTACTTGCAAATTGAGAAGATAATTCTAAACTTGCATTATAAGAAAATACTTGAACTTCATAAGTACCTTTAACTGTGTCTAAAATTTCAAAATCACTACTAAATACAACTTGAGATACATAATTCCCATTTTGTATTTTGTAATTAACAAGATATTGCGTAACTCCTTGTACTGGCTGCCAATCAATAATTAATTTACTTCTAGCAATGCTATTTATTACAACTGTTTTTTCTGTAACTGTTAAAGCACTTGGTGGAGATGCAGGTGCGTTTAATATAGATATTGTTCTTGTAGGTAAAGCGGTTCCGTTTTCAATAAAATTATATTTTCCTTCAACGTAAGATAAGGCTGTAATTACATAATTAATATCATCTTGTTCTTCTACTTGAATAACTCTAAATAATTGAGTCTGTAATGTAGTGCTTGAAATAAGGTAGGGAGAGTTTGCTAATGGTGCTGATGAAAACGCAGAGGCAGTAGTTCCATCTGGTTTTGTAACGCTATTAACAGTAATAATCGGGCTTGCCATATTAGAAATAACACCTACCTCAACTGTTCCATCGCCTAAAATAACGCTGATAGTTGGATTATCGTTTGGATCAGGTAAGGTTGTTTGTGCAGCAGCGTCAATAGTTATTTCTGTAGTGGTTGCAGATATTACACGACCACCTCTTCTAGCACCTGCTCTTACTGGATCGTTTATTGCAATAACAGAACCAGGTCGTACAACAATTCCAGAATCTACTGAAGTTGAAAATGTAACTGTCTCACTTTCATTTTGCTCAGCAAAAAGTATTGCACGACCTAATCTTGCAGCTTGATTACGAGAAGTACAGGCAAATGCTTTTACTTGTTTTACTATCGTTCCAAGTTTTGATATTGCTGTTGCATCTTCAACTACTTCAAAATCAACTTCTTTTGAATCCATGTTGAAGTAACTGACAGAAATAACGCTATGTCTAGTTTTTAAACTGCTACCTGAGTAAGCAAAACCTCCTTCACCCACGTTGGCTAAATTAAATAAATAACTAGCTGTAGTTGGTTTATCTTGAGATATAGTTACAGATCCAGCAGACCATATTGGCATACATCTCATAACACCAGCTAGGTCATTTATCGCTGCAAACGCCTCTTTAGGACTTTGAATATTTACATTACAACTAAATCTAGCTTCCTGTGTGCCTGATCCTGTGCCATCATCTACTAACTCATTGGCATACTTACTGGCAGCTACAAAACTAAATAAGTCTAAATTACTGTCAGTAACGTGATCTCCTAACCCATATCTAGTATTTGTAAGTAGATCGAGTAGGCACATGGCTGGACAATTTGTATATACGGCTGCACCCATACTTCCACCAAATATATAGCCACTTGGGTAAACAATTCTGCCTGTAGCATTATCAACAGTAGGAGTGCCAGAACTAGATGCTCCTGCTCCTGGAATCCTTACCTTTACTCCTCTAATACGATATTTTCTTGTAGGAATACGATTAAACTGCTTACTATCTAGACGAAGAGCAACATAAGCACTGTTGGCATAAGTAGAACTATTATCTATAACTTCTTGGAGGCTGGTAAATTGAAAAGCATTTACTCTTGTTGCATCTGTACTATCTGCTGTTACTCGAACCACTCTAACGTCAACAGGAAAAGCACCTGTAACATTTATTCTATGATCTCTGGCATAAGCATCTGCTGTCCTACCACTAACTGAAGTACTTATTACATCTGAAAAACCACCAGAATTATATTGAACCTGTATTTTATATTCAACAGTATCTCCTCGAATGTCTCCATCATCTTCAGCCACTTGTATCTGAGGCCAAGTTAGAGTAACAATAATTGCATCTACATCTGTATTAGTAACTTGTCTTGTTACGGGTGCAGAAGTAGTTACAGTAACTCCAACACCAGTGGGTGATCTGCTCTCAGCAGGAATACCACTCATCGCAGTTTGACCTGACGTTCCAAACTTAGATTTAAAGGTTACATCTTGGAAATTAAAGTCAACATCAGCAGGACTAGCACTTGTAGCTGTTGAATTTAGTATTGGAGTATCATCAAGAAATACATCTTTTAGGCTTGCGTTATCGTATGCAGTTGTACCTTTTGTAAGACCTTCTTTTGATGCACTAGCAAAACCTTCTATCTCACCTTCAGATATTAAATCTTGAACTGTAGCAAAACTTCTACTATGTAAAGTGTCAGGAGCACGATAAGGAGCAGGAGGTGGCTTTGGTGGGCCTCCAAGAGCACCTCTAATAATTTTAGTTTCGTCAGTCATGCTTCTACCTGATTAGTGTCAACTGCTGCACTTATTACAACACTTCCTGTAATTATTTCACCATAAACTATTGGAACAGGAGTACCAGCCCTTGATGTATTCTGCACTCCACTAAAGTTAAAAGATAATTGTGGATCTTCTTCTGAATTAAATTTTTGTGGTTCGGGTAAAGGAAACAACATTTCGCTTACTCCCATAAGTGTAAGACCTATACCAATGTTTCCTATTGCTGCCATTA
>VTLG01006800.1_pt1 | contig 10588 bp, 18 predicted proteins | sample 4694571 | NCBI WGS metagenome assembly VTLG01 (sample SAMN12604809, study PRJNA352737) | marine metagenome | biome: ENVO:00000447; feature: ENVO:00000209|ENVO:00000569|ENVO:01000036; material: ENVO:00002151; isolation source: viral sequences binned using virsorter ... | reverse complement strand
AGAAAAGAGAAGCAGGTAGAATAAGATCTAATGAAAGAATGGTTTCTACTAGAGGAGAAAAAAAATAATGACTGAAGAATTTAGAGTAGATAAGATAGCTAAAAAAAAGAATTTAGAACTTGAAAGAGCTATGAAAGAAAGAAGTAATGAAGATCTTATAGATATGGTTAATAGAATTTCTGCTATGGAATTTGAACAAGAAAATCCTGTAAAAGTTAAAATTAAAAAGAAACCAAAACCAGATAAAAAAACTATTAATCCGGGCAGAGCAGGTAAAGGTAATTTTAATGTGGGAGGTAGTGTAAAAAAAGTTGATGGTTTTCCAGATCACTCTGGTGACGGAACAATAACGCAAAAAGATATTCTAATGGAAAAAGGTGTCATACCAAAAGTAAAAGATATGAAAATGGGTGGCATTGTTAAAGCAAATAAGAAAACATCTTTTAGAGGTCAATACGACATACAAACAAAGAAGGTAAAGTTTAAAGGCGTATTTTAGTGGATCTTCCAAAGTTTATTCATCACATAAAGAATAAAATAGAAAAAGAAAAAGAATTAATCTCGCAAGCACTTGTTGATGGTCGAGTAAAAAAAGAAGACTATGATAAACAAGTGGGCAAGGCACAAGGTTTTACAACAGTGTTAGAAATCCTCAAGGAGTCGTCAAAAAACTTGGAGGATTAAATGACAGAATTTTCTCTCGTAGAAAAAAAACTTAAAGACAAAGATCATCCTGTAGCTGTAGGTCATAGGATATTAGTACAAACTCTTGATGTATCTGATAAAACATCTAGAGGTATTTATCTTCCCGGCAAAGCTGTCGAGGATCATAGATCGGTAGCATCAATCGGTAAAATTATACAGATGGGTGCTGACGCATACAACCGAAGCGATATGTCAAAAGCATGGGCAAAGGTTGGAGATCATGTCATGTTTGGTAAATATGCAGGTCATCGTTTTAAATATGGTGATGCAGAATTACGAATAATGAATGATGATGAAATTTTGGGGTTAGTCCCAAATGTAAAAAAAGTTACATAGTAACTTCGTTATAATAACGCAAACTAAGGAGAAAACGCTATGCAAGTAGTGCATGAACAAGTTGGCAAAGACAAAAAAAAGTCTGAGCCGATGAAGGTTGTTGATGACGGCAAAGAGGAAAGACTAGAGCCGTTTATGGTAGAAGAAAATAAAGAAAGTCCTAAAGAGGCTGTCGCACAACCTTCCGATCAAGAAGAGATCGCAGAAGAAGAAGTTGTAGAAGAAACTGAAGAACTTGAAGCCGCAGAGGAACAAGAAGAAGTTTCTAATAAAAAAGATAAAAAGAAGAAAAAAAATTATCAAGATCGTATTAACGAACTTGTTAAAAGAGCTAACGAAGCTGAAAGAGAAAGAAACAAATTATATTCTTATAATCAAGAATTGGTTTCTCAAATGCAAAAGTTGAAACCAGATTATGAAAAAACTCAGCAAAGTTTAGTAGAACAAAAAAAGAAAAATTTAGAAGAAAATTTGACGATGGCTCGTCAAGCATACAAACAAGCCTATGAGTCTGGTGATTCTGATAAACTTTTAGAAATATCAGAAAGGATTGCAGATATAAAATATGGTTTAAATAATGCAGACAGAGACATGATACAAAAGGTTTCGACAACCGAAAGCCAAACGGAAAAACTTGAACAGGAAGTTACGAACAACACATCTGGTCAAGTAGATCCGAAAGCTCTAAGGTGGGCACAAAGTAACAGTTGGTTTGGTACTGATGTCGCTATGACAGGTGCCGCTTACAGTATAGATGCCCAACTTAAAAAAGAAGGATATGATCCTTCTTCAGATGAGTATTACGCTGAAGTTGATCGCAGGATGAGGGAATCCTTTCCAAATAAATTCGAAGAGGAAGAAAAACCCAAACAAGTGGTAGCTGGCGTTAGACGAGCTACGAAAAACACTTCTAACAAAGTTCGACTCACTGAAGGCCAGATCGCAATGGCTCAGAGATTAGGAGTGCCTCAAGAAGAATATGCGAAGTTTGTAGGGAGGGAATCATAATGAACAAATCTACACAACTATCTCGTTCTAACGCTTCAAGAAAGCATGATGAACGCAAAGTAACTTATAAACCACCAAATGACTTGGATGCTCCAAAGCCAAATGAAGATGATGTAAACTATCGTTGGATTAGGGTACAAGCAGGCGGTGAAGATGATACACGAAACATAGCTAGACGTAAAAGAGAAGGCTATGAGTTTGTGCGAAGTGAGGAGCATCCAGACTTAGAATTACCTGTACACGAAGGAGGTAAGTTTGCCGGAGTGATAGGTAGTGGTGATTTAGTTCTTGCTAAAATTCCTAAAGACTTTTCAAAATCTCGAAACACTTGGGTTAAGGAAAGAACAGCTAGACAACAACAAGCTGTAGATGAGAATGTTATGAGAGAACAACATCCTTCAATGCCTATTACAAAATCAAATCAGTCTTCCGTGTCAACTGGGAATAAGCCACAGTTTGACGAGTAGTGTACTTAATAAATTGGAGTATACATGGCTAATTTAGATGCACCATCTGGTGCAAGACCATTTCGCCATTTAAGTGGTGGCATGATTAGAGCTAGCGAATACAAAATTGCAAGCGGTACTTCATCAAATATCTTTACTGGTGATTTCGTAAAATTACTAGCAACAGGATACATTGATGTAGCTTCAGCAGGCAATAGAATACTTGGCGTATTCGCAGGTGTAAAATACACAGCCTCTGATGGAGAAGTGGTTTACAAAAAATATTTTCCAACTGGTACAACAACACTAGCAAGTGCTGATGTAACAGCTTATGTATATGATGACCCGAATATTACTTACAGAATACAATCAGCAGGTTCAGCAGATTTTGCCGACATTGGTAATTTAGCTGATCATGTTGCAGGTTCTGGAAGCACAACAACAGGTCAATCAGGACATGAGGTAAGTGGAACAACTGGTACGGGTACAGCAGGGTTGCGTATCCTAAGACTCATTGACGATCCAGATAATTCAGCAGGAACAAATGGTGAATTAGAAGTTGCTATCTATGAGCATGAACTTAATCAGCATATTGACGCTGATGGAACTCCGGGAGTATAATTATGGCTGTTATATCACGATCACAATTAGCAAAAGAATTAGAACCCGGTCTTCACGCCCTATTCGGTCTTGAGTATTCAAGATGGGAAAGAGAGCATGAAGAGATCTTTACATCTGAAACTTCACAAAGAGCATTTGAAGAAGAAGTTCTTCTTACAGGCTTTAAGGGAGCATCAGTAAAAGCTGAAGGTTCTGCTGTAGGTTATGACTCATCATCTGAGCTATGGACTGCAAGATATTCACATGAAACTATCGCACTAGCTTTCGCTATCACAGAAGAGGCAGTGGAAGACAACTTGTACGATACGCTTTCAAAAAGATATACTGCGGCATTAGCAAGATCAATGGCATACACTAAACAAGTAAAAGGTGCTAACGTACTTAACAATGCATTTAACTCTAGCTTTCCGGGTGGAGATGGTAAAGAACTTATCGCTACCGATCACCCTACACTAGAGGCAGGTACACAAGCTAACGAGCCAACTACTGCGGCTGACCTTTCTGAATCATCTTTAGAAAACGCAATCATTTCGATTGGTGGATTTGAAGATGACAGAAGTATCCCAGTAGCGGTGCAAGCTAGAAAACTTGTAATACCAAAAGAACTTGCGTTCACTGCTCAAAGAATTTTGAAAAGTGAGTTAAGAGTTGGTACTGCTGACAATGATACAAACGCATTAAGAAGCATGGGCATGTTCCCAGAAGGTTATGTAGTAAACCACTACTTAACTGATACTGATGCGTTCTTTATCTTAACAGACTTAACTGATTCTGGACTAAAGATGTTCCAAAGAAGACCTTTGAAAACATCTATGGAGCCAGATTTTGAAACAGGAAATATGCGTTTCAAAGCATCTGAAAGATATTCTTTTGGATTCTCAGACTGGAGATGTATCTTCGGTTCACCGGGAGCATAAAGTACGAACTTGGGGGGAAAATAGTTCCCCCCATTTATTAACAATTTTGAATGGTGGTTTAACCACTGGTCTTTAGGAGGACTGTTCAAATGCCAACACATTTTTCATCGGGAGTAAGTAACAGAACTACAGGACATCCTTTGTTCGAGTTCCCATACTTAGATCCTTTCAAATATTATATTTATTCAAACGACTTTTTTACTTATCATGCAGATGAGTTTACAATTACAACAACAGAAGGTGGGTCTGGAGACGCATCAGAAGCATTAACTTCTTTAGCAGGCGGAGCATTACTAATTACAAATGACGATGCTGATAACGATCATGACTTTTTTCAATTAAAAGGAGAGTCTTTTAAATACGATTCAACAAAGAATATGTTTTTTAAAGCTCGTTTTAAAGTAAATGATGCAACACAATCAGATATTGTAATGGGTTTACAAATTACTGATACATCTCCATTAGCAACAACTGATGGTATCTTTTTCCAAAAAGATGATGGTGATGCTAATCTAGATTTTCACATTGAAAAAGATTCAACACAAACTGACAACACAGCAATAGCTACTTTGTCTGATGACACTTTTGTAGACGTTGCTTTCCATTATGATCCAAAAGGTAACAATGGAAGTGGTAGCTTCAGAATATTCGTAGATGATGCTATCGTTGCAGAACAAACTACTTTAACTAACGTACCAGATAACGAAGAACTAACAGTATCTTTTGGTATCCAAAATGGTGCGGCTGCGGCTAAAACTATGACACTTGATTTTATCATGGCGGCAGTAGAAAGATGATCTTTAGTAACAAACTAGCTTTACTCCTCTTAGTATTGAGGAGTGAGGCTAAATTATTTTTATTAGGAGGAAAGAATGGCTGATGCAGTAACTTCACAAACAATAGGTGATAATGTTGGTGCTAAAAACATACTTGTAAAACTAACAAACATATCTGATGGCTCTGGTGAAAGTGCAGTTACTAAAGTTGATGTATCAGCGTTGGCTAAAAGTGCAAACGGAGATGCATGTTCAAGAGTAAATGTAGAAGAAATATATTACGATATATTTGGCATGCGAGTAGATTTACTTTGGAACGCTAGTTCTAATGTAATTTGTAAAGTTTTAGGTAGTAATGGAGCACACACAACATCTGGTTACATGGACTTTAGAGATTTTGGTGGTATAACTAACAACGCAGGCTCTGGAATTAATGGTGATTTACTATTAACAACTACAGGACACACTGATGGCGATCACTACACAATTATTTTAAAATTATCAAAAACATATTAACATGGCAACTTCTGGCACTAGATCTTTTGCATTAAAAGTAGATGAAATAATAGATGAGGCATTTGCACGAATAGGTGGAGAACCTCAACTTGGTAAAGAAGTTCTAAGTGCTAGAAGATCCTTAAACATAATGTTAAGAGATTGGACAAACAGAGGTGTTTTGTTATGGTCTACAGATGAACAAACAGTTTCTTTAACAGAAGGAACAGCATCTTATACTTTAGATGCAGGAACTGTAGATATTTTAGAGGCAGTTTTACAAACAACTGTATCTGGTGATACGACAGATATAAATTTAACTAGAATAAGTAGAGAAGATTATTTAGAAATACCTAATAAAACATCTAAAGGTCAACCTTCACAATACTTTTTAGATAGACAAAGGGCGGCACCAGTTATATTTTTATATCCTACGCCAGATGACTCAACGGATGTTTTTAAGTTTAGAAGAAGTAAAAAAGTAGAAGATATTACAGCTTCTAATGAAGACATAGATGTGCCAGACAGATTTTACCCATGTTTAATAAGTGGTTTAGCATACTATTTAAGTTTAAAAAGACCACAAATAGAAATGAATAGAAGACAAGAGTTAAGATTAATTTACGAAGAGGAGTTTGATAGGGCGGCTACTGAAGATAGAGAAAAAGTAGATTTAAGAATTATGCCCGTTTTATCAAGTTATTAATTATGGCATATGCAAAAGGTAAGTTTGCAAAAGCCATTTCTGATAGAAGTGGACATGCATTTCCTTACACAGAAATGAAAAAAGAATGGAATGGTTCTTTTGTACATAAATCTGAGTTTGAGTCTAAACATCCACAATTAGACCCAATAAAACACAAAGGTGATGCTATCGCATTAAAAGATGCTAGACCACCTGTAGATTTAGATCCAGTTCCGCAGATGGAAAATGGTATTCTGAATAGTTTACAAAAACAATTAGGACATACTGCTAAATCTTTTCCATCTACTTTTAAAAGTGATAACGCTGTTCCTAAAGCTACAGCCTTGACATTATCTGCTAGTTTAGGTAGTGAATCTGTAAGTGTCAGCTAAAATAGAATTATTCGTAGGAACACCTTGTTATGGTGGAATGTTAACAGAAGATTACTTTCATGGTATTCTTGAGTTACAAAATTGGTGTTTAGAAAATAAAATTGGACTAAACATACAAACACTAGGACATGAATCATTAGTAACGAGAGCTAGAAATACTTTAGTTGCTAATTTTTTAGATAATGAAAAGTTTACGCATTTATTATTTATAGATGCTGACATAGGTTTCACACCACAAAATCTTAAAAGATATTTTGAGTATGATAAAGATGTAATCTGTGCTCCATATCCAATGAAATTAATTAGTTGGGATATGATAGAGGAGCTTGTAAAAAATAAAAAAGATTATAAAAATTTATGTCATCCTTATGTGCTAAATTTTTCTGATAAAAAAGAAATTAAAATTGATAAAGGATTTGCAGAAGTATTAGATGCCGCAACAGGTTTCATGTTAATTAAAAGAGAATGTTTAATTAAGATGAAAGAAGCATATCAAGATTTAAAATATGTTTCAGATCAAATATTAAATGGAAAAGAATTTAATTCAGAAAACACATATTTGTTTTTTGACACAATGAAAGATGAAGATGGAAGATACTTATCAGAAGACTATGCCTTCTCAAGAAGATGGCAAAAAATCGGAGGAAAAATCTACGCAGACATCGGATCAAGCCTTAGCCATGTGGGACAATATCGTTACACTGGACAACTTTGGAAACACTTCAACATCGAACAAAAATAAAAGTGTAGTAGTACCCGTACAGGGTTTAGAATTTAAAATAGAAAAGGTTTAAAATGACAGATGCTGTAGCAAAGCCAATAAAAATGGCTATCGTAAAGAATCCAAAGAAGGGTTACATCCGTACACCTTCACCAGAAGAAATAAAAAAATACGAAGAACGAGAAGAAAGATTAAAAAAAGAAGGTAAAAAATAATGGCTGATGACGCAACTATATCTTTAAAAGCAACATTATTACCAGATGAAATAGCAAAAGTTATTAATGGTTCTATGATTGTTACACCAGATGATGCTAACGATAAATGGTACTATAAACTTACAAGTGTAACAACTACAAGTGCAGATTTAATTGCAGGAAATTTTATTGATTATACACCTGTTGATCAAGACACAGCACCTTCTGCTGTTTCTACTTCAGACAAAGTTAAATTTTTATTTGTAAAAAATACAAGCACATCTGATGGTATAGTAATATCAATAGATGCAGGAACAGCCGCATTTAATTTAGCTGATGGAATATTTGTAGGGCCAGAACAGTCTTGGTTTTGTAGACTACCAAATACAACTGTAGCTGACATACATGCAATAAGCTCTGACATTGGTGATGCAGGTGATGCAAGTGCTAATGTTATAGTAGCGGCATTAATAGATGATGTAGGTTAATTATGGCTACAATGACTTTTTCTACATTAACGCAAGATATTAAAGATTGGATGGAAAATGATGGAACAGAATTTTCTAATGAGACAGCAACTTTTATTTCTTTAGCAGAACAAAGAATAGCAAGAGATATAGATCCATATGCTTTCCATGAAGTAGCTAATTCTTCTTTTAATGTAGGAGATAGATTTGTAAGTAAACCTATAGATGCAAAAATTATATTTCATTTTTTATTAATTGATGGAGATTCTAAAAGAGTATTTTTGGAAAAAAGGACAGATGAATTTATTTATGATTATTGGCCGACATCTACAAGCACAGGGACACCTAAATATTGGTCTAATTATACAGACACTGCAATATTAGTTGCACCAACGCCTAGCACAGCATTTAACATAGAAATGACATATTCAAGAAGATTAGCAGAGTTATCTAGTTCAAATACAACAAACTGGTTAACAGAAAATGCACAAGATTTACTACTTTATGGTTGTTTAATGGAAGCATCTACTTTTACAAAAAGTAGAGAGGACTACGCAATTTATACTCAAAGGTACAAAGAAGCCGTAGAAGCAGTTAATAATCAAGCAAGAAGAAGACGAAGAGACGATTTTTCTTCTCCCTCTAATGTCATGGGAGAGAACTATCTTAAACCAATGAGTACATAGGGGGAAAAAAATGGCAATTACTCAAACACTGACTAACGTATTTAAACAAGATTGTTTAGATGGTGCTCAAAACCTAGGTAATGGTGGAGACACAATTAAAATAGCATTATACACATCAAGTGCATCGTTAGATGCAACCACATCAGCATATACAACTTCTAATGAAGTAAGTGGTACAGGTTATACAGCAGGGGGTACAACATTATCTTCACAGTCTGTTACTTTAGATTCAACAAATTCAGTTGCATTTTTTGATGCGGCAGATCCAAGTTTTACATCTGCAACAATTACTGCAAGAGGAGCATTAATATACAATAATAGTAAATCAAATGCCGCTATAGCAGTTTTAGATTTCGGATCGGATTTTTCTTCTTCTAACGGAACTTTCCAAGTACAATTTCCAACAGCCGCACATAATACAGCATTAATTAGGATTAGTTAATGGCTTCGGGCACTGGTGGATGGAACGCAGGTGCGTATGGTGATGACGGATGGAATGATGGAATCGTTCTATCAGAAACAGGAATTGCCGCAACTCTTGCTCTTGGTAGTGAACAAGCTTCTGGTGGTGCTTTAGTGTTACAAGTGGGATACGACAATTTAAGAATAAGTTTAGCAGATTTATCTGCAAATATTACAGGGACAGCAACAGTAAATACTGTTTCTGGAATATCTGGAACAGGTGCTACAGGCACAGTAAAATTATGGTCTTTGATAGATACGACATCTGCCGGAGACGAAACATGGACAATAGGAGTGGCAAATTAAATGGCTAATGCTTACACACAATTAGGATTCGTAAAACAAGCTGATGGTGAAAATATAGGAAGTTGGGGTGACGTACTCAACGAACAACTTATAGATTTACTTGATGATGCAATAGGTGGATATGTAGAGGTTAGTGTTGCGTCTGGTAATGTTACTTTAGCTTTTGCTGATGGGACAGCAGATAATAATGGTAGACATGCCGTAATTAAATTTACGGGTTCTCCGGGCACATCAAGAACTATAACTTTTCCTAATAAACAAAAAACATATTACATAGTAAATGGCTCTGATGATTCAGTTGTATGCACAGCAGGAAGTGGAGCACAAACAGTTACTTTACTAACTGGTCAAAAAGATATTATTTATGTTGATGGCAGTGATGAAGTTCACAGTATTTTACAAGAGGGTGCGGTAAGTGAAAAACTTATTTCATCTCAAACTGCAATATCATCTGGTATAGATAATTCTAACGACCAATTATTATTAAGAGACAATAGTGCATCTACATTAAAGAAAGTTTCTATTGCAAGTATTTTTAGTAGTGTTGGTGGTTTAACAGATTTATCTGGTGACTCTACCCCACAACTAGGTGGAGATTTAGATGTTAATGGTCAAGATATAGTTTCTACATCAAATGGTAATATTACAATAACTCCAAATGGAAGTGGTGTTGTAAGACTAGATGGTAATGTAGATATTCAAAGTGGTACTATTGATTTAAAAAACTCTGGCTCAAGATCAAAAATTAATTTTTACTGTGAGTCTGGAAATGCTCATGCACAAGCACTTCAAGCGGCACCACATTCAGAAAGTGCTTCAAACACTTTAACACTTCCAAGCACAGGAGGAGATGTTGATTTAGTTTCAACAGCCTCAACTGCAACATTAACAAATAAAACATTAACGTCACCAAAACTTAACGAAGATGTAGCAATTACTGCAACAGCTACAGAAGTAAATTTATTGGATGGAGTCACTGCAACAACTTCAGAACTTAATATTCTAGATGGTGTAACAGCAACTGCATCAGAATTAAATATACTTGATGGGGTAACTGCTACTGCTACGGAAATAAATATAATAGATGGTAACACATCTGCAACATCTACGACTTTAGTAGATGCAGATAGATTAGTTACAAACGATGCAGGCACTATGAAACAAGTAGCATTAACAGATTTAAAAACATATTTAACGAGTGCAGGATTTTCTAGTGAAGACCCTACAGCTTTAGCAATAGCATTAGGATAATAGGAGGATAAATGGCTAATACTTTTAAAGTAGTAACAAAAGCAGGTGTCACCAGTTCCGATGTTATCTACACAGTAGCAGGTTCTACAACAACAGTAGTTCTTGGTGTCATGGTAGGTA
>VTLG01014352.1_pt1 | contig 10589 bp, 21 predicted proteins | sample 4694571 | NCBI WGS metagenome assembly VTLG01 (sample SAMN12604809, study PRJNA352737) | marine metagenome | biome: ENVO:00000447; feature: ENVO:00000209|ENVO:00000569|ENVO:01000036; material: ENVO:00002151; isolation source: viral sequences binned using virsorter ... | reverse complement strand
TTTCAGGCCTGTCAGCTCCTTTTAGAGATATTGTAGCCCCGTTGACCAGTTTTAATTGTAGGTTGTTAATGTGACTACTGACTATCACTGGATTGCCTAACTCCAGCAATGTTTGCCACATAATGTCTCTGGCCTGTCCCTGAGTGGGTGCTACGTAGAATACATGCCCCTTTTCAGTCTGTAAGGCTCTCAGGATTAACATCCAAGCTGCTAACCTAGACTTACCAGTTCTTCTACCCGCAGCAACAATCTTGAACCTTGTTTCGTCGTTCCAAACTTCCTGCTGCCAAGGTAGTAACTCTATGTTTAATTCAGTCATTACCGTCCCAATTTAAATCAGTTAGCTTTGCCAAATATTCTTTGTAGCTGTTCTTTGATTTGTCGTTCTTGGGCGTTAAGTGTTCTTCCTTGGGCTTTGATTTTTTCAGCTTGTTTATTGATTTCAATTTTTGTAATGTCCATTAATAAGTCCAGATAACTGGTGTAGTATCCCTAATGTCTACATGGACAAAGCCCTTGGCTACTCCAATACCTCCAAAACCTATGTCTATGGCATTTTCTATAATTGATCTTCGTTGTGCACCGTCACTAACATAAATATCAGCGGCTATGCCTCTACTGTGCGTCCCAGGTTGTTCTTTAGAAACTTCTTCAGGATGAGAAGGATCTCTATAACCACTTGTGATTACAAAAGGAAAACCACAGTTCTCCCTAAGAATGTCAAGCATTTCTATAAACTTATCTTGTATTTCATTATTGCCTGTATGAGAACAAGCAAATTCATCCCTACTAAAATGTTTAAACATCGTCAGAAATGACCTCCCCATCAATTACTTCTTTTTCTTGGGTTATAGTGGCCTCAGTACCACCTAAGCTTGATATAGTTATGGAAACTGCTGACCTGCCCCCGGTAGCTTCCTTTTCAAAGTAACTAACAGGTAACATCCTGTCCATAATTAGTTTCCATGCTGCTGATTGATTTTTATGATCGTCGTCTAAGGCAGCATTAAAAATAGTATCCATTACTTTCTTAGACTTAGGGGAAGCTAACATTCTAGCTTTGTATTCGTTAATGATAGCTGCGTCACCCTTAGGTCTACCCAGGTTCTTCCTGTGACCTACCTTCTTTTGATTAACTTTAGCTTTAGGAGGTCTACCTCTAGGTTTTTTAATATTTTTATTATCTATCATTGTATTTTACCTTCTTAACTAAAGAATACTATATTATTTTAACATATTTTTAGTCAAAAGTCAACCATAATTTACATGTATTGTCAAGTCCTTTTTGTTACAAATTGTTACATATTAAAAACTTATGTAAAACAAAGGGTTACTAAGGTTTACTTTGGTTTGATTTTTGACCTTTTTAGTATGTCACTGGGAACTATAATAATCTGTCGCAGCCCGCCCGCCCCCCCGGTGTCAATAAAAGGCCCGCACCTTGGTTAAACCTTGGTCAAACCTTGGCAAATGCGCTGTGGTTGAACATAGGATGACAAAGGATGACAAAAGGATGACAAAGGGATGACCAAGTGTGTGAGTCAATGTAGCACCCTTTGGTCACTCCAAAGAAATAAATAATAAAGTGTTTGACAATAGAAAAACATAAGACTATCCTCGGATATATCAATTAACAAATGGAGTGCTAAAGATGGACAAAGAACAAAAAAGCTTAATGATTCTCTCGGGTCTTTTCTTTGTGGTGTTGTTCGCAACCGCATTGCTATTACCTTAATAGAGTAATTAGACCAAGCACATGCTTTAGTGTGCTTGAGTGTACTTATTTAATAACAGGAGCAATAAAGATGAAACTTAAACCACTAGCAAGCAATATGACTCAGTTGACCTTAAATACTGATATAGTTGTACTATTCAGCTACGAAACACCAGTGGCCGCACTAACAGAAGAAGGTTATGTTAGGACTAGTCACAAGTGGTCACCAACAACAACAAGACATATAAACAAATGGCTAGACGGTGTTGAGGCTAAAGAAAAACCCCAAGAATTCTTTGATTCTTTGACAATGAAATCAAAAATAAGAGAAAAAATCATAGAAAAATCAGGAGCAAGCCAAGAATGGGCTAAGGATCACCTCATAGTAATCTAACTCAACAACATTAAAAGCCTTTGTTTAACCGCAGAGGCTTTTGATGTTATGTGTTAACAATAGGAGCGTAATAAAATGGAAATCAAACCAACAAAACTAGAGCAGGTTTTTATTGATAGTTATCTTGAAACCGCACACTGGGCTGATAAGCATGATGAATTAGGAGAGCCTGTAGACCCTGAGTTTTTAAAGTACTCAACTGTTGAATGTATAGCCTTCCTTCTCAGAGTTAAACCATACCTTGACCACTCATTATATGAACAAGCAGGTCACGATTTTTGGCTAACTAGGGAAGGTCACGGGGTTGGGTTTTGGGATAGAGTCACCTTGTATGGCAGTAAAGGGAAAATTGGGCTATTGTTGGCAGAGGAAGCGGAAGGCTTTGGCCCAGTATCTTATTAATAATTAAATAAAATGGAGCGTAATATGTACTTTGGAGAACTACCACCCAAACTAATTGGATTAGTCATTTATTGTTTGATTGTTTCAATCGTCGGAGCGTTTGCCTTTGGTTTAATCCTTGGCACACCACAGCCACACCCTGAGTTGAGCTGTGTTAGCGAGGTGCTCAATGCTTGATTGTCCGAAGTGTGAGGAAGGGTTAATGGTTTACCTGAAACCTGAATATGAAACTTTAAGTGGTCGTCAGACTGTAGTACAATATCCTGCGATGTGGGAATGTAACAAGTGTAATTATATTGCAGGGGGTTACGACTTTGACCAATAGATGCGTTTGGTGTAACGACAGGAACGTAACCGTGTACACTAGTGAATTATCTCAGGATCACAAGACGATGGAATATCTCTGTATGTCTTGTTATACCCAACGTAAACCAGAAGAAAGGAAAAATCTTAATGAAATTTAATAAATTTGACTTGGAAGCTAAAGCTCTCAAAAAAGAGCAGGAAAGGCAATCAAACGCGATTAACTATTCTGATGAGTTAGTTACTCTCTTGTTCAACCCTAGACCAACTGAGGAGGCTAGGAAAAATGGCACTAAATAAAGCTTTTAACGTCGCTAAGATATGTAAGGTAATAAAAAATAATGGCGTGGAAACAGCATATAAGGTCAAGATAGCTGGCCTAAGGTTTCCACGTGGTCAAAGGGACTATTATTTTCCTGCTGATAGGAGTAGAATCACAGCTATTGAGATGGGCCTAAACGATTACTCCAATTACCTGAAGGAGAAATATCAAGATGAGTGATGAATACAGCCACGACGTTGACGTTACCGATCCACTTGAGCGTGACCCTGAGGTTGAAGAAATGATTCAACAAATAGTTGAGTTTAAAGTTCAACCCTTGTTTATCTCTTTCAATGAAATGTTGTCTCATTCCAGGGACAACATCAAAAACAAACTTAATTTACTAACTGAAGATGAGGTTAGAAACGAATATAATGAGATTATAGGACGTTTTATTAACCCCTTGGAGGTACACTAGCATGTCCAATTTTTACGCGCAGGAGCTAATTGAGAAGCTCTACGAGCAAGCTTTGGACAATGGCCTGGAAGAACCCAAGGAAATTGAAAAATTTATTGCTTCGGAATTAGATAGGAGGGATGTAAGTTAATGCGTTGTAAAAGCTGTGACGTTTTGTTGGAGTCTCATGAGTTGAAACGTAGAGACAAAGAGACTAAAGAATTTATTGATCTTTGTAATGTTTGTTTTAAAGTTTCAACTCTAGCTATGCACACAGAGTTGGATACATCGACAAATGACGCTGATGAAGTTAATTTATCAGATTATATTGACATTGCAGAAGGAAGGAACTAATAGGCCCAAGGCCTTATAGGCACAGTTAAAGTCGTAGTGCCTTATACACAGAGTTAAAACCTGTAACAACTTGTAACATTTATTAATAAGAGGATAAAATGACTGATAAAAACAAAACAATCAAGGTTGACGATTTCACTTTTGAGTTCGCCCCTAGCGAAAAGGATAAAATGGCTTTTACCAGGAAAAAGATTAAAGAATTGAGGGATATGTTAGAAATTAAGGATGAATAATGGAAATGTAATGGAAGTTTTGTTTTGGGGTAGCTTTTAACATTCAACATGATATAATAAGAACTATAGTTATTCCTAAGTATATATATTATTAATAATAATTGTAGTATATATACTTTAGTTTAACCTAAGTTACAACAAGGAGAAGCCTATGGCGAAAGAAAGTTTAGTTATCGATGGTGAAGTAGGGTTTTGTCATCTTACTCAGACTGACAAATTGAAAGATGGAAAGGACACAGAGAGGTACACAATTACTTTGAACTTGGACGAAGAAACCAAAGACTTATTGCAGTCTAAGGGAGTCATCGTCAGAGGTCTTGAAGAGGGTCGTCCTTTCAGAAAGTTTGCCACTAAATTTTCAATGCAGGACGTTATAAAGGAATGGAAAGAAGGCGAATTAGTCCCTGTGGAGCCTGAAAGATGGTTGGTCAGAGATGAAAACGACGAAAGGTTTGAAGGGGAACTTGAGTTTCCTTGGAAAGCCAGGGTTGAAGTTGATCTTGGGCTACCACATCCTCAACATGGAGTGTCAACTTACCTAAAACAGGTAAAAATATTGGAGCGTGTAGAAAAGCAAAGTAGTTCTTCCTATGCAAACCTATAGAACCGACAGTAAACTCATCGGTAAGGGACCATGCGATCAGTGTGGTTCCTCCGATGCACTTGCCATCTATGATGACCACGTTCATTGCTTTAGTGCTGGCTGTGGTTATCACAAGATGGTTAATTATGACCCTGAAAAAACCACTGGATTGAACATTGACAAGCTCAGAAATGAAGTCCAATGTGATCTGGACAATGGTTGGTTTGGGAAAAGGAGCGAAATGTTTACAGAAAAAGTGGATACAGCCGTCTGTGCTGCTATTTCAGACAGGAAAATCACTCAGGAAACCTGTAAAAAGTACGATGTCAAGGTAAATTATGACGTTAGTGGAGAAATTGACACTCATTATTACCCATACAAGGACTTGGACACTGGTGAGAACATTGGATTTAAGGTTAGAAAAGTAAAATTAAAGGATTTTCATTTTTCGGGAGGTGTAGAAAACGTAGGTTTTTTTGGTCAGACCACGTGCAAAGGCTCCGGTAAGTTTATTACCATAACTGAAGGAGAACTTGACGCACTGGCAGTTAGCCAAATGTTTGACAATCGTTGGGACGTAGTGAGTTTGCGTGGTGGAGCTGGAGCGGCAGTTAGAGAAGTCAAGGAACAGTTGGAATTTTTGGAAAATTATGAAAATGTAGTTCTTTGTTTTGACAACGACAAGGCAGGACAGGCTGCCATTGACGCAGTTAAGGACATTTTTAGCCCTAATAAGTTAAAAATATGCAAGTTACCCTTGAAGGACGCTTGTGACATGCTACAGGACAACAAAGTCAAGGCATTTCAGGAAGCTTGGTGGGCTAGTAAAACCTATCAACCAGACGGTATTGTAGCTGGAGTGGACACTTGGGAGGCAATCACAGGTAAAATTAAAGTTAAATCAATAGCTTACCCTTGGACCGGACTAAATGGTTACACCAAGGGGTTCAGACCCTTTGAACTTGTTACGATTACAAGCGGTAGTGGCATGGGAAAGTCCCAGATGGTCAGGGAAATGGAGCATTATCTCTTACAAAGCACTGAGGACAACATTGGTGTCATTGCTCTTGAGGAAGATATTTCCAGAACTGCATTAGGTATAATGTCAGTTGAAGCTGATTGCCCCTTGCATCTTGAGGAGGAATTGGATGCGGAAACAGTCAAACCTTATTGGGATTCTACCCTTGGAACTGGCAGGTTTTATTTATTTGACCATTGGGGGTCCACTTCGGAGGACAACTTACTATCAAGAATCAGATTCATGGCAAAGGCACTTGACTGTAAGTGGATCATCTTGGACCACTTATCTATAGTGGTTTCTTCACAGGAAACTGACGATGAGCGTAGAGCGATTGACGCAATCATGACTAAGCTTAGGTCTTTGGTTCAGGAACTTGGTGTCGGTTTGTTTTTAGTTTCTCATTTAAAGAGATCAACAGGTAAAGCTCATGAGGACGGTGGTAGAATAAGCCTAAGTGAGTTACGTGGATCTCAGGCAATAGCTCAGTTAAGTGACATTGTAGTTGGCCTTGAAAGGGACCAACAGGACGAAGACGAAGAAAAAAGAAACACTACGACAGTCAGAGTATTGAAAAACAGGTACACTGGCTTGACCGGAGTAGCTTGTCGTCTTCAGTACAATAGGCACACCGGACGATTGGCCGAGGTGGTATGATTTATTTAGACATAGAAACTGACGGATTAAACCCAACTAAAATATGGACGGCAGTTACACGCCAGGACGGAGGTGTTTTAGTACACTATACTCCAGACACCCTCTCAGACGCTCTACAAGGCTCAGAGAAGGTAATTGGACATAACCTAATAGGATATGACCTCCCTGTGTTAAAATCGCTCTGGGGCGTTTCTGTGGCTCCTGAGAGGGTAGTGGACACTTTGGTACTTTCCAGACTAGCTAACCCACAGAGGGACAAAGGACATTCTCTAAGAGCTTGGGGAGAAAGACTAGGCTTCCCTAAAGGGGACTACAACGATTGGACACAGTGTTCTCAGGAAATGGTTGATTACTGTATTCAAGATACAGCGGTTACTGAGAGAGTGTATCTGGAGTTATTTGATGAGCTGGCAGAGTTTTCTCAGGAATCCATAGACTTAGAACACAAAGTTCAATTTATTATTCAACAACAGATTAGAAATGGATGGTTTTTTGACGAAAGAAAAGCTTATTCCTTACTGGCTGAACTTAAAGAAAAGCAAGTAGAGCTTGAGGATAAGGTCCACAGGGTTTTTAAACCTAAACTGGTTAAAATAAAAACTGTCACTCCCAAGCTAAAGAAGGACGGAACCTTGTCCAAACAAGGGCTGACTGAGGAAGAGTTTTGCAAGGTCAGTGCTAGACCCTTGGACAAACTGACTGAACCTTTTGACCGTTGTAAACTTCAGGAGTTTAATTTAAATTCCAGAAAACAGATTGGTGAGTACTTGCAGGAATTTGGATGGAAACCTTCAGTATTTACTGAAACAGGACAAGCCCAGGTTGATGAAAAAATATTAGAGACAGTTAAGGGAATACCGGAAGCCAAATTAATTTCTGAATTTTTGATGTTACAGAAAAGAACTGGACAAGTTCAAGGGTGGCTTGACGCATTGTCCCCTACAACTGGCAGAATACACGGTAAGGTAAATTCCAATGGAGCTGTAACGGGTAGAATGACTCATAATTCTCCTAACACCGCTAACACGGTAGCTTCCTACAGCCCCTACGGTAAAGAGTGTCGGGAATGTTGGACTGTTCCTGAAGGTTACAAACTTGTGGGTATGGATGCGAGTGGTTTGGAGTTGCGTATGCTTGCTCATTACATGGACGACAAGGAGTATACTAATGAATTGGTCACGGGAGACATACACACAACAAATCAACGACTTGCGGGACTTGAATCACGAGATACAGCGAAGACTTTTATCTATGCCCTTCTATACTCAGCCGGAAATGAGAGGCTTGGGCAGGTGGTTGGAGGAAACGAAAAAACAGGCAGAAGACTTAGAGAGCGTTTCAACGATAATCTTAAATCATTTGGAGTACTTAGAGAAAGAGTACAAAGCGAAGTTAATGATGGATCACAAATGGTAATTGAAGGCTTGGACGGCAGGAAGCTTCACATTAGGTCACAGCACAGTGCCTTGAACACTTTACTTCAGAGTGCTGGAGCTTTGGTAATGAAACAAGCTTTGATTTTATTGGATGAATACGCTAAACTGTGGGGTTTAGATTTTAAATTTGTAGGTAACATACATGATGAGATCCAAACGGAGGTAAAAGAGGATCAGGCTGAGAAATTTGGCATACTTGCCGTGGAATGTTTGATAGCGGCGGGTAACCACTTTAACCTTAACTGTCCCTTAGCAGGGGAATACAAAATTGGAGACACTTGGTATGAAACACATTGAACACAGTCCTTCAAGAATTGGTGATTTAGCGGAACACTACGCAATTACTTGGCTTTGGGACAAAGGTTATCATGTTTTTAAGAATTCAGGCTGTACTGGTCCGATTGACATTATTGCCCTGAAACCTTCCGGTGAATTAGTCTACATTGACGTTAAGTCCTACAAAGACGGAAGGTTATCAGCAAGGACTCCACAACAGAAAAAGCTAGGTGTTCAGTACTTGCATTACAATTCAAAGACAAGAAAATGTCGCTTTGTGGACCACAGAAAATGAAAACAGTAGAAACATTAATTGAAGATATCTACAGCTTAGTAAAGACTAAACATGTAGATAAGGAGGTGGACGCTGAAGCGGAGATAGAACGCTTTGGGGAAGCTATAAAAGACCTGATGCGTAAGGAGTTTGTTAACAGAGGTTGGGACGCTAGGAAACTACGCTTGTCAAACATAGGGCGTAAGGACAGGTTCCTTTGGAATCACTACAAAGGTCTTCCAAAGGAAAAGATAGAGCCACACACTTTGGTTAAATTTCTTTACGGACATTTGATTGAAGAGTTGTTGTTATTCCTTACTAGGATGGCAGGACACTCCGTCACTGACGAACAGAAGAAATGCGAAGTTGAAGGAATTCAAGGAAGCATGGACTGTAGAATTGACGGTGTGGTGACTGACGTTAAGTCAACCAGCTCCTTTGGTTTTAAAAAGTTTAAGGACGGCTCCTTGGCCTTTGACGATTCCTTTGGTTACATTGACCAGATAAAAGCTTATTCACACTCCGAAGGTGAAACCAAGTTTGGTTGGCTGGCAATGGACAAACAAAATGGACACCTTACTTTCCTACAGTACGACCTTGAGAATACTCAGGCTCCAGTGTACGAAGTTTTAAAGGAAGACATTGCTGAAAGGATCAGGCACGTAAAGGAAATGGTTACTTCCAAAGAAGTTCCTGACTACTGTTACGAGACTGTTCCAGACGGTAAATCAGGCAATATGAAACTAGCAATAGGATGTTCTTATTGTCAATTTAAAAAGACCTGCTACCCAGAACTTAGGACTTTTCTTTATAGTACTGGACCCAGGTTTTTGACGGAGGTAAAGAATGAGCCGAAAGTCCAAGAAATCTTTTAAGCCTACTTTTAGGTCAGGTCTTGAAAAGACATTTGCAGTTCTTTATCCTAAAAATGATTTTGTTTATGAGCCTTATGACGTTCCCTACATTACTAAGAGAACTTATAAACCTGATTTTGTACATAAACCAACTGGTAAAATGATTGAATGTAAGGGTTACTTCAGACAGGGGGACACGCTGAAGTACAAGTCAATAAGAGACTGCTGTGACAAAGAATTAATTTTTGTCTTGTCCGATCCTTTTAAAAAAGTAAGGAAGGGAGCAAAGATTACTATGGCTCAGTGGTGTGACAAGGAAGGTTTTAAATATTTTACCGTTCAACAAAAAGATGAGTTAATGGATTATGTCACTAACAATGAGTGAAATAAAAGAAAAACTTCTTGAAAGATATGAGGTTGATGATTTAGTTGAAGCTCTTGAAGTAACTAGTGAAGAACTTCTTGATCGTTTTGAGGATAAACTTATTAACAGGCTGGACATTTTTGAAGAAGATTTAAAGGAAGAAACAACACAGGAGGTTTATACTGATGAGCATTGATGACGCAACACCTCAGGAATGGGACGCTTTGAATCGAAGTAGGCTGGGTGCTAAAAAGATGGGAGAAAATTACGCTGAATTAATTAATATAGCTAGTACTGATTCTAAAAATTATGATCCAGTAACAAAGCCCATTCACTATAATAATGGAGACATTGAAGCTATAGAATACATCAAACAACAACTAGGTAGTGAATTTCATGCTTATTGTTATGGAGCTGTAATGAAGTATTTACACCGCTACCGTTACAAGGACGGGCTACAGGACTTGAAGAAAGCGAAGTGGTACTTAAAACAAATGATCTTGGACATGGAGCAACAGGAGAGTTTAGAGGATGATTGACGATTATTTAGGGATTCAAATAGACTATTCCAAGGAGGAGAACTTAAATGATTTTTCCTTGGACACACTAAAGGACAGATATTTTTGGAAGGATGAAACACATGCTCAACAGGCTTTGGCTAGGGCTTCTGTATACTGTGCAACTTATCAAGGAGTTGTTGACTACGATCTTGCACAGCGACTTTATAACTACTCAAGTTCGCATTGGTTCAGTTATAGCACTCCTATCCTTAGCAACGCAGGAACGAGCCGTGGTTTACCTATCTCATGTTTTCTTAATCATGTTCCTGACTCAAGGACTGGTTTATCTGCTCACTACGATGAGAACATATGGCTCGCAAGTGGAGGTGGAGGCTTGGGTGGATGTTGGAGTAGTGTTAGAAGCAATGGTGTTCCTACTTCTAACGGCAGTGAATCTACTGGTAGCATACCATTTATGCATATAGTTGACTCACAGATGTTGGCCTTT
>VTLG01012063.1_pt1 | contig 10589 bp, 13 predicted proteins | sample 4694571 | NCBI WGS metagenome assembly VTLG01 (sample SAMN12604809, study PRJNA352737) | marine metagenome | biome: ENVO:00000447; feature: ENVO:00000209|ENVO:00000569|ENVO:01000036; material: ENVO:00002151; isolation source: viral sequences binned using virsorter ... | reverse complement strand
CCCCAATCGCACATTTTCGGCAATTGCTTGAAAAATTACTGCGGGAGATAATTCGTCAATTTGACGAGTTGTAAGGTTAAATTTTTTGAATGTGTCAAAAATCGCTTGATCCTTTCGGACTTTTTCGCCAGTCACAGGATCAACGGTCATTTCGCGCGCTCTTTGAAGTGTTTTGGCTAAACCCTTGACTGCGGCAACAACCTGTTCGCCCGTTGCTCCAGATTGCCTAGCAGCATAATCTAAGGCTTGCATTCTTTCTGGAGAAACACCAATTCGCGTAGCTCTATCTCTTATGCTTGCCGCCCTATCAAGTGAATTCATCACTTGATGATACCCACTTAAAAACGCATCCTTAATTGCGGTTATCAAATGAGCTTTTAAAATGCTTCCAAAGGTGATCGAAAAAGTTTTAGCAAAACCTTTTGTTTGCCTCTGAGCTGCGTCCAGTCCTCCTTTCCAACGAGAACCATCTAGGCTTAGAATTCCTTTTAGGCTGAAGGTTGACATTTTAAATCTTCAAAAACTTTTTCTAGTCGATCCCCTATTATTCTCGATCCACCGTTTTGCTCGTTTAGTGCAAGAATGCTCCAAACAAGCTGCCCAAATGGGGCTTCACACAACTCCATGGGATTGTAATTCAACTGAGTAACTGCCGTGTTCCACAACCACTGCAAGCGCGGTATTTCTGTAGAAGATTGACCTGCATTAACACTGTTCAAAGTTTTTGGCGTTGCAGTGTTTTCATGCAAATAGTCAGCCCAATTGTTCAAACCTACCAGAAAGCGTTCTTCGTTTTTCATTGTTTTGCAAAACGCCCAACGCGCCAGATTTGGCATGTTTGAAAAGTCTTTACTCAACCACTTTCTGGCGTCTGCATGGCTTCGTGATGTAATGTTTAGCCAGCGCCAAAGATCCAACGGTGTTGGAAGCTCTTCCTTGTCTTCATTAAGGTTAAAGCGTTCCAACAACAAACAATGACCAAACAACAACGGGCCAAGGTCATACCCTTCAATGCGGTATTCACTTGGTTCAATTGTTGTTATCCATCGCATCAAGTTAGGTCTGCAACGTATTCGACTGCCGTAATGCTAAACTCAGCAATCCCTCCCGCTGTGCGGACTTTTTCAATGGTTTCAATGCAGAATTTACCAGTGCCGTCTGTTGAGGTTCCTGAAAGACTGCTGGCTTGATCGCTTGCCACTTCAAGCCATTCATCGTATTCAAGAATTAATTCATCTCCAGGCTCAATGTCTTGGACAAAGCCTTGTTCCGCAGTATGACCACCACCAAGCGTAGTCCAGAACATTGTGGCACTTAGGCTTTTTCTTTTATCAAAAAAGATTTTACCTGTGACCTCACCGTTTCCATCCATGATTTCTTGCGTGGATGACGAGATTGAAAGACGACAATCTTGGAGGAAAACACTTCCCTCTGTGCCTCCTTCAAATTTAATCACCTTAGCCGATCCGCTCCCAATGCCAAAAGGCACTGATGAGCCTTTACTTACTGTTGCCATAGTATCTAAATATCAATGTTTGCTGTTAGAGTGTTAATTTTGAAAACGACAGAAGTGATATTTTCTTCGCTATCAAATTCTGTTGACGGTCCCTCTCGAGACATGACGCCAATAACCGTAAAATCATTTTCTTTTGCGCTTGCTTCCGCGGGAAGATCGAGGTTTCTAATCGCATCGTTTACGTTTTCGCAAATATCCTCGATAACGCTTGTGCTGTTTGGGATGGCTTCATCAATTGATCCTTGCACAATGAAACTTGTTTCAATCTCATAATTGCCTGTTCCAAAAGGGTTTTCTGGACCAACAACACTGGAAACAATCACACAGGGATGATCAACAATATCGCCCCTAAAAGCTTGGTAAACTGAACAGCTCACAAAGTCTTTTAAGTATTTGGCCAAGCCTGATTCAGATGCTTTGCGAATGCTCATTTTATCGGTAACGGCTCCACCCGCTAATAACGCTTCTCACATGCTTTGAGGTTGCCGATTGCTTGGCATATCGTTTGTATGATTTATCTCCTGCCTCCGCTTTGCTCTTCAACTTTCGGATGATGTAATTACTCATATCGCGAACGTCATCTTTCATTGCTCGGCTCAATGCAGTAGCTCCCATTTTAACTACGCCTGGAACGTGGTTTTCAATGATTGCCTTTGGACTAAATGACTCAACGGCAACCCTAGCTTTCCCAAGTCTTAAAGCTTTTGGACCTGCCTTTACAGACTTTGGCCCTTTACGCTTTACCCTGTGGTAAGCAGACATGGCACGAATAGCGCCAAGCCAACCCGCCTTGATAAAGCCTCGCGACCAGTTCCTCATGTTTATTAAATCGGTAACTGCCGCCTCCATCCGTTGTTTAAAATCTTTTGCAGCTGGTGGAATCGGCTTTGAACCGTGCTTTGTGTCGAAGCTTTTGTAACTTTGAGAATACCTTTTGTTTTTGTTTCCAAGGTATTTTTGAACCATGATTGCTGCCAACGGCACTGAAGGCTTGATATGACTTCCCTGCCTCAACTTGGCACCAACACTGCCTTTCTTGGCGCTAGGCGTGTATCTAATGGCTCTAAAGGCAATATTGACTGCGCGATGATTCAGCGCTTCAGGCAGGGTCTTGCGCGTATACTTCATATACTCTTGAAGCTTTGCCCGAAATTCCTTTGTATCAACGTCAACGCTAATTGCCACGGTGCTTGTTCAAGGCAAGTTCATAATGACCTGCGTTAACGGTGATGCTTGCAATTCGATAGGTGACCCCAGCAAGCTTTATTGATGCCCCAAGAATTGGAGTTGTTCCTGCATCAACCCACTGTTTACGTGAGGTTGTAACAACTAAATCAAAAGATTCTAAATAGCCTCCTGCATCCAGAGCTTTGGCATCAACGCGACTTGTGCTGGTTCCTCGATACTTTCGGCGAGCGTATTCAAAGACAACCCCAAGTTCCCTTTCAAGCTGGATCTGTTGATCATACGCAAACAGGTCTTGATAGCTTCCTGACTCTACCAATGCACGGGTTGCTGTTACGGTAGACCCAAAAATTGTGGTTGTGATTGAATCGGTCCGAAAAGTTCCCGTACCGTCTGGAACGTTAAGCGTAACAATCTCTCGATCTCCGTATGATGAACCACCGGGATACGTAACCAAGACTTCCAGTTGATAGGCTACTGATCCAAACTTGGGTTCATCCGCTGTAACACGGATCAAGACCCGATCAGATCCATAATCTGGCAAATCAATTGTTCCATTGTCCGCTATTGTCTGGGCAGTCCAATCCGTGGGAGTGGTTGAACGAGAAAACTCATACAAAAACTCACTGCTAAGATTTTTGATGCGAACGTTTGCCATAAAGAAAAAGCCTCGCCCCAGACGCGAGACGAGGCATAAACCCAGCGACTAGGTGACCTTAGTTTGATGCCTTGCGTCCACGCTTTTTCGGCGCATCCGCGACAACCTTAATATCCCGCCTCTTGGTATATGGGGGTTTTCGGTAAAGTTGAATTTGAACGTATTTTCCACTTGGATTTGTGGATTCTTCTAAAAGACATTCACGGCATTCGTCAGGTGATCCGATTTTGAGCAGATCAACCTCGCCTGAGTCTTTGATACCAATGGTGAATGATGGTTTAACAATCATGGATTTAGCTGGATTTTAATCTTATTAAAGAATTAGATACTCCCGTTGAAATTCCATACAAAAGCCCAACGGAAAGTTTGTGCAGACCATTATTTCGGTCGTAGGATCTGCGAAATTGAATTGGTAATCCGTGTTCCGTTACACGGTTGACAGCTTCAACTCTTGGGCCAATCGGCAAAGCGGGGGTTCTTGCTGCAATGATTAATGCGCTCGGATGGCAAATAATGCCTTCAAGATTTTCTCCGTTTGAGGGAATTCCCTCATAACCTGTAACACCTATTCCATGCACAGAGCGCACTGTGTGATCTTGAATAGGTTCTGGGCTTGCGTATGAGCTGGCGTTTGAAATTAAAACATCCTTCATCAAGGTCGATTCGTAATCATAACCAATAAGAGCCGATCTAAGACTCTTCCCAACCTTGTTTGTGCTTAATGTGCTTGCTGCATCCGCAAGATTGTCTGCATCGAAATTTGATGAACTAACGGTTATTGCACTTGGAAAGTTTGCCGCTGTGACTAAAGCCAGCAAATCATCACAGAGCTTTTTCACAGTTGCCTCAATTGCAGGACCAATCAGGATTCTCTCAATAAATTCATAGGACTTTGCGAGTGAAACCTCTTTATCCTTCAGACCAACAACATAACCCTGATAATTGCTTAAGGTAATAACCTTTTCGGTTGTTGAGCTGTTTTGTGCTGTGTAACCGTTGTTTAAGTTAACAGCAGACACACTGCCAGGAATCCGCGTCTTTACAGACGCGCCACGGTCTCGGATGTCCGTAGAGAAATCCCTTGCAAATCGGTTCAGGATAAAAAACCGACTTGAAAGTTTTTCGAGCGTTTGATCCGCAATGCTCGAAAGATTGATTCCTGACAGTGTGTTACTGGGCATTAATTATACCTTATGCCGACAAGATCCTCTTGAGTGCTGTAGTGTTTCCAGCTGCGACCCCATAAAGCACTCCCATTGATACTTTATATAATCCATTATCAGGATCGTACCACGCGCGGAATTGCAGGGGAAGGCCGTTGCTAGCTGTGACGTTCTCCACAGCAAGACCTGGATCGCTAGGTGTAGCGGGTTGACGAGCTGCCATAATCAAGGCGCTAGGATGCATTGCAATACCCGCGAGGTTCTCGGAATTAGCTGGAATATCTCCATAACTATAAACACGGAAACCATGAATCCTCATGGCAGCGTGATCTTTAATTCCAGAGTCATCACCATATTGGCTACTGTCAACTATAGCGGTATCCTTATGAAAAGATGCCAGATAACTGGGCGAAACCAGAAGGGATCTTTCCGAACGAGGAACCTTCGCGGTCGACAAATCTCCTGCCAAATCGGCAATATCGTCTACATCTATAGCAGCCGCGGATTTAACAACGTTAGCACTGAAGGTTGAGTTAACCACCAAGGCCAGCAGATCATCCATTACTCGGTTAAGAGTTGCCTCGATTGCTGGGGCCATGAAGATGTTTTTCAACCATTCAAAATCTCCAGCTTTACTAACTTCGGCGTCTGAAAATCCGTATACGTAGCCGTAGAACTTATCTAAGTTGATCTGCTTCGCAGTGGTCTGCGAATTAGAAGCAGTATAACCAGAACTTAGATCCTGTGCTGTAACAGACGCGGGAACGCGTGTTGTAACCGATTCACCTTGCTGCGCTATATCTTCGCTAAAATCTCGAGTTAACGCGTTAAGAGGTGCGAATTCATAACTCAAGTAATCGAGGGTATCCTGCGCGACTTGAGCCAGATTGATTCCATTTAGGGTGTTTGTGGGCATTATATTATCTCAGAGGTTTGATATGTTCGAGATAGAAGGCGCGTTGTTCTTTGCTGCTTTCTATCGTTTTGTATTCAGCCCAAAGCTCATCGATGGACTTATCATCCACTGAGTTTTCAGCTGCCTCCTCGACTGGTTGCTCAACGCCCACGCTTGCCATCACTTGAACGGCTTGCTCTTCTGCGCTAGTCTGCTTTTCTTCGAGAATATGATTTGCCTCGGTCAATAATTCGACCTTGGCGTTTGCATCCTTTACAACGATCGCGTGAGCTTCTTTAATCTGCTCAATTTCTTCGCTGTGCTTTGTTTGCAAAGCTTCGATGGATGCTTCAAGTTCACTAATGCGGGAATCATTGCTTTCAATAACTCCGCGCAGATTAGTGATCTCTGCATTGGCTTGAATTAGGTTAAGTATAGTTTTCATACACTACCTAAAGGGGCAAAAGTGAAATTAGGATTGGAGAAGTGTAATTAATTCTGAAAGGGAATTGACCGTTGCATCACTCATGTTGATTTCAATTGCCTCATCCCCTTCAAAGACTTGACCCTCCAAGTATTCATCATCAATGGACCTGTTGATGTTTACTTCTGCTTTGAATCGGTCATGCCATTTTTCAACGTTAGCCTGTAGCCTTGCCCTTGCGTCTTTATCAAGTGCTTTCCAAGGGCTATAATCGAGTTTGTGTTTTCCGCTTGAGACCGTTTCGACTTTGATTCCTTGCATTTCCAAAGCTTTGGTTTCATCAAGCAACGCAACATACACTCCAACCGATCCAAGCTCCGCTGTAGGACTGCTGATAATGTAATGTGCTTGAGATCCCATCCAATAGGCCGCGCTTGCCATCATTCCATCTGTATAAGCAATGGTTTTTTTGCTTACGTCATTCCGCATTGATTGCGCTAATTCAGGCAAACCTTGAATTGTTCCTCCAGGTGAGTTGATGTCCAAAACAATCGTTTTAACAGCTGGGTCCGCTTCTGCTTCTTCCAGTGCGTTCTCAACGGTCTGATAATCCGTCATGAACATCATTTCAAAATCGGTAAGGTTTTTTCCAAGCGGACCATAAACAGGAATCACTGCAACGCCTCCAAAGTTTTCGTAATACTCCGAATCATCTGGACCACCCGCCTCTGGCATGTCGCGGGCCGTTTCAATTAGACTGGAAAAATAATCGGGGCGGATGGCCCAGAGATCATTCCGCAGCTTGTGCATTAAGTTGGTTTTGTGCATCGTCAAAAGTGGGGTTAGGTGTTCTTTGGCTTAATAAGGAAACAGCAGTATCAAGGGTAATTCCGTGTTCATCACTTAAACGCTTGGCACGGAAAAGAAGATCATTTGCCTCTTTTTCAATCTGATCTCGAACGTTCATCCAGTCGTGGCCTCGTTCGCCAAGATCCTCGCTTAATGTTCGATTGCCGTATTTCAGAGCATCGAGGTTAGCTTTGGATTCACGTCCAAAATCCACGGTGATCTTTTTGGGAGTTTGCCAACGGACACTCCAAAAACGATCTGAGGGAGGAAGGTCTCCGCGCTTAATCCCAGTAGCAATGACCCATGTCCAAACACGATCACAGAATTTGCGGATGCAATATTGCCGCTCTTCAAACCGTCTTTGAGCCTTCTCCAGAATGAAGCGGTTAGCAGTTCCCTGCCCTGCTGGGTCAACAAGGAATTCGTATGGAACCCCAAGGCCCAGAGCTACGTCCTTGAGCAAGTATCCCAGAAAGCCTTGGAAAGCAGGACTTGGTTTATTACTGGCAAATGACTGAATTGATTCCCCAATCTTTAACCTCGGGATCATTCCAGCTTGAAAGGTATCCCAAGGCAGATTGCCCGTATCAGCGGCACTGTATCCCGATTCAACGAGGCTCATGCCATCGTCCGCACTGCCAGATTGACTAGTGATTGCAACCCCAATGGCTGAAGACATTTTAACGCCCACTTTTTCGTAATCGCAGATTTCCATTGCATCACGGATATGGTCCGTGGCATGGGCCAAGCTAGTCAGCCCTCGCAGCTGATTAACTCGATCTGGCTCAAAAACTAAGTGGAAATCATTACTAGAAACGCGCCTGAAATCATCGTTATCGCGTATAGAGTAAGCAACAGGGCGACCTGCCTTGTTTACAATCACTCCATCATGCTCGGTGACTTCATTTCGAGGCAGTTCGATGTTGTGACTTTCAATAATTTGCAACCGTGGAAAGTTGCCTTTCACAAACAAAAACCCAAGATCACCATCAACATCCAGCCGCAATGACGCAAGATGCTGCATTTGGTAAAATGAAAAAACTCCATTAATATCTGCGAGCTTGTTCCATTCATGGAAATATTGCTCATATGCAGTCGATTCAATGGATTGACTTTGCGGCATCAACCCATTTCCAACGGAATACCTAGCAAGATCCCCCACTGCGCCTCGGCACATTCCCGAATTCACATACAACCAACGACTGTAGGCCAAGAGGCGCCTCCTAACGGATTTGTTGAGAGTGGTTCCTACGTCACTTGTATGATAGAAAAGATGAGATCTGTATCGATTCTGCTCAACGCCTCGATAGTAATTGTTTACAGATCCACGCTTTTTTGGGCTCGCATTGGGGGCAATGGGTCTGCCGTTGTGATCGACAAGACTCATCGCGCAAACCTTGCAAAAGTCATTCTTGTGGTCTTGGTTCCCGTAACCAGAGATTTTTCAATCAATACATCCGTTAGCTGGGCGCTAAGTTCCGCGGGAGGCAAAACGACTTGCTTTGAGCCGCTTTGGGAAGAATTAGAAAAAGACACGGTTGTTGCGTTGGCAAGAATCGCATCAGCAACCCTTGATTTAAGCGTTAACAACCATTCGTCGGTTTGGAGTCTTAGAAAAGGACGGACATCTCCCATCATATTGATGGGGTAAAAGTGAAATTAAGACTCTTCCGCAAAGACCTTGCAGATGCTTGCTGCTACCACCTGCATACATTCACAATCCCACGCGTGATTTTCGCGGTATCGTTGCCATGTAAGCTTAACTCTTCCGTTTTTGTCTTGAACTTCCCTTTTCCGTTCCGAATCGATTTGCAAGGCGTAATCATCAGCAAGCTCGCCCAAATCGCAAATTTCCCACTTATGGGATCGTCCAGTTTTAAGGACTTGAAGGATGTCTTTGACGGAAGGATTGCTCCAGCGAAACACAGGAGGAGAAACTCGCCCACTTGCTGGATTTACGCGTGTTGGCTTTGAATATAAACGCCTGACAAACCCATTGCCTACTGCGTGTTGAAAATCCACCAGATCGGTTCCTCTCATGCCCATCCATTTATGCTTTGCCGCTTCAGCAAGCACTCGGTGGTATTCGTAGCCACAATCAACAAACGTTTTAGAGTCTGAAACCTTGTATTCCAGTTGTAAGGCGCGGACCTCATCAAATGAAGCGCACTTCTTAAAGGTTAGCAAACGAGATGCACCGCCAGCTGCCCAAGCGCGGATCACAACATAGAACAGCTCGAGATACTGCTGGCAATCAACCGTCATAAAACGATGGATTTCATCATCCCAATCACTGGATGGATCATAGGTTGCCGCTACAATGTTCTCTGTGTCTAAATGCTCAGATTCTTTCCAAGGTTGCGCCAGTCGCAATGTGCAAAACTCCTTTAAGGGAGACAAGTATCCCGTTGCTGCTTGCCTTTTGGCCTTTAAGAAATCCACGACCAAAGAACTCCAAGGCATGACAGAAGGAGGCAAAGTCAACTGATTAAACGTGTAACTCTTGACCCTTGGTGTAGCGTTGGGATTGGTTGAAACGTAACCTCCACCGTTAACCATTGCTCTCCAGTTAGATTCTGTGTTTTCGTGCGAATACCCACATTTAGGGCATTCCATCCTCACCGTCTTTGCAACAGCTTCAAAATCCCATTCACCCTCTGGCTTTGTTGTCTCGTTTGTTTCCCATTTTACGCAATCATAAAAGTTAGGCTCAAACAACTCACCGCATTTTTGACAACACAATGACCAAACCTCACAGGTTCCAGACCTATATTCATTGTCAAAATCATCTCCAAAAGTTTCAGGGGTCGATGAATACCACAGTTTTCGGTTCCAATATCGAACGGTTCGTTGTCGCGATCTTGCAACCATTCCCGGTTTCCAAGCGGAGACCTCATCGCCAAACATCCAACGAATCGACCAAGAGCGCAGGAAATTGTTGTTTGCCGCTCCCATTTTTAAGGTGCAGCTCGAAAAGAAGATTTCGGTGTTTGTCTTGCGATGCCTATCTGTGGGGAATTGATCTTTTAGAACTTTGCAACTCTCAATGACTGGGAGCATTCGTTCTTTTCCAAAATCCTTCGTAGCATCTTCATCCTGCATGACGATCATTGTTGGGCCAGGATAGTTAGCCAAGGCCCAAGCAGCAGCAACTTGCATACTTACGGTTTTGCCACACTGAGCGGCACAATTCAGGACAATCGTTTCAATTGTGGGGTCAGAAACGCATTCTAGAGGAGCCTTGAGCCAAGGAGTCTCTTCAGCTTTAAACTGATTGCCGTATGGTGACTCACGAAGCCTGATGGACCTTTCTGCCCATTCGTAAACCGTAGACCGATCAAAGGGTAGATAACAAGCGCGACTGACCTCCTCGAGTAGTTCTTCAACCATCAGTGTATTTGTGGTTTCGTAAAGATTCTAAAACCACTTCATTGTATTCCTTTAATCGTGTCTGCATTTCGGCAGGGTTTTGACCCGCCAACAAAGGAGGAAGTTTCTCAACCATATCAAGCAAATGGTTTCGGACTAGAGACCCAAAAGCAAAGAACCCACTAAAGACTTGATCCTTGGGAATGACCTTGCCTTCCACAGTGTTTGCTTCAACCGACAGCTTTCGGATCTGCTGTTTCAATTTCTCAATCTCAAACCATTCCCTTGATCCCTCTTTGGCTTCGTTTTTGTCCGTCCTTTTTTCGGCCTCTGCCGCGACAAGTTTTGCGTCATAAAGCCTTGCCTTGCCATTGGTTCCACTTGCGGGAATCGTGCTTACAAGGTTCCTAACTTGGTCTGTTGTGATGTCGTATTTTTCCGCAATTTGTTTGACCGTCCATAAGTCCTTGCCCTTGTTTGTGTTAGGGTTTTGGGCCTTGGTCATGGCCTTTTTTCGCGATGCGGAAACC
>VTLG01001574.1_pt1 | contig 10589 bp, 12 predicted proteins | sample 4694571 | NCBI WGS metagenome assembly VTLG01 (sample SAMN12604809, study PRJNA352737) | marine metagenome | biome: ENVO:00000447; feature: ENVO:00000209|ENVO:00000569|ENVO:01000036; material: ENVO:00002151; isolation source: viral sequences binned using virsorter ... | reverse complement strand
TCAACAGTTAATCCAGCTGCCTCAGCTAAACTTTGCTGGGCTATAACATTCATTTCTTGAAATTCTGCTAAGGTACCTACTTGAGAAGCTGCTTCAGCTGCTGCACCTGCAAAATCACCTTGTAAAGCTAAACTTCTAGCTCTTTCTAAATTTAAAGCTCTACCTGTTAATAATTCAGCTTGTAATTCACTTTCAATAGATTGTTCAAAATCTAAAAGAGATTCGGCTATACTAGCAGTATCTTCTAATGTTAATCCTAATTTTTTAGCTTGTATTACAGCTTGAGCAATCAATTTAGGATCATTTTTTAAATTAGCTGATAATTGTCCACTTACATTAGCAACTTGTTTTAATACTTCTCTACTATCAATTCTTAATCCTGTAGATTTTTCTAAATTAGCAACTTCTTGTAATACTTCTTTATTTATATCTTTTGTAGCTCTACCAGTAAGATTAGAAAATGTAGTTAAATTTGCAGCTTCTTCTGCTGCTAAACCTAATTTTTCAGTTAAAATTAATTGGGATTGGACTTGTTCACTAGTAAATCCCGCTGTAACGCCAGTAGCTTCCGCAAGCTGCATTTGGGCTTTTAATAATTTTTCGGCAGTGATAAAAGCTTTACCAGATTCTAGAGCTATTTTATTAAAATCATCAGCAAGATCTTCGGCTTCAGAACGTGATATACCCAAAGTTTTAGCAAAATCAGTTTGAGCTTTATCCGCTTCTAAAATACCTTGAACTAAGAAAATAAAACCAGTTTTAGCAAAGGCATCTAAAGTATTGCCTAATCTATCTAATTGAGCTTTGGTTTTTTCTGTTCCTTCTAGAGAATCATCAATTCCTATTTTAAATTGAGCAATACCTTTTGATAAAGCATCTAAAGGTCCAGCTAATAAAGGACCAAAGCCTGGAATAATTTTAAATCCTTCGGCTAATTTATCAACAAAACTAGTTTGACTATTAATATTCTCTATAATATCACCTACTCCTTCAAATGAATCAGCTAAATCATCCGCAGTATTTATAGAATCCTGTAGTAATTTATTTTGTTTATTTAATGCTAAAACTTCCTCATCTGTAGCATTAAGCATTTTTGCCATATTGGCATTTAAAGTAGCTTGTGCTTTGGTTCTTTTTTGTGCTAAAGTATTAAGTTGTTTAGCCACATTGGCTCTACCCTTTGAAGTTTCAAGTGTAGCTTTATCAAATTTACTTAATTTAGCAGCTTCTGAAGATAAATCTCTAACATCTTTTTGAGCTGTTTTAAAACCTTCTGCAAAGTCTTTATTTTTGGAAGCAGCTCTTCCTAATAAACCAGCAATATCATTAAAAGTAGATCTAGCTTCCGCTGCAGCTTGATTTACTCCTTCTAATGATGCTTTTAATTCTTGTGCTGACCGTTTAGATTTTTCTAGTTCTTCAGACATAAAGGTATTTTATTATAAATATTATCTTTTATAATTAGTTTTACCTTTTAAAGATTTTATTTCCTTTTTAAAATTAGGAGCTTTGACGGTACCATCTGGGTTAATTAGGGATTTTTGTCCTTTGGCTTTTTTAGCTTCTTCCATCTTAGCATTTAATTCATTATTATAGTTATTTATCTCATTAAAAGTAAATTTTCGTAACCATATGGGCATATCATAAACAGTATGCCAATCATAGCCACCATTACCATGAAAAACTATATTATGAATTTGTCTAAATAAACCTTGCCTAAAGTTGATAGCTTCTTCAGGCGTCAGGCCAAAAAAAGTTGATGTTAATAGGGATGGTTCTCTTTTCATCGCTTCCAGGGGGAAAAAAAGTCAGATCTACGTCTGGTTGCATTTCGTTAATATATTTTCTTAATGCCCGAGAATCTCGAGCTAATAAGCCTTCATCAACAAATTTTCTAATTAATTTGGGATCATAATCTCCATTAACAGAAGTAATAATATGTTTTAATCGAGTACTAGATTCAGGAACAGATATTCCTTTTCCTAATTTTTCATATCCCTTTAATTCTCTATTTATTTTTTGTTCATCTGCGTGACTAAGAAGTTTAAATGTAATATCAGTTTTGGTATGAGGTAAAGTAAATTCAAACTCATTTTTACCTTTTTTAAATAATTTTGTATCTAATTTTTTATTTTCAATTTTAGATAAATCTATTTCATTTTCTTCTCCAGCTGCATAAAATTTATAGTTACTACCATAACCCAAAATTCTGGTTGCTACCATTATTGCATTCTTATCTCCAACAACAATATCATCATAATTAACTTTAGATACAATTACAGCTTTAAGTAATTTATCTATTACTACACCTTCAGATATAAATTTAGAATTAGTTAAAATATCCTCTTCCTTAGCAGTCATATATTTTATTTCAACTTTTCCACTAGATAAAGGATTATCTTCTGGGTAAACTAAGCCTTGAGAGGGTAATTCTACATGTTCAGTAGGTAATGAAAATTCACTCATAATCTTTATTTAAGTTATAACACTATTTATTATACATATTAAAGTAAGAAAAAGCTTGACCGAAATCAAGCTATTTTCTAAAGTAAATAAATAATAATTGGTTATATTGCCATATTTAATGGCTCGGTAAATAACCACCCGACATGGTTCTTTTGATTTAAACTAAAGAACAATTTATCCATTTGACCACCTCTACGGTTTTTACTAAACCAAATAGCTCTACCACCATCTTGTTGGAATTTAATATGAGCCATTGCGGTAATCATGTGTTTAAACCTGTTACTACCGGCAAACTCTCCACCTTTAGTAACCTGCTGAATAATCATAAAATTAGTATTTATTTTATTTTGATTTTCAGCTTTATTGTGTTTTTCAAACAAATTTAACAATTGAGTTTCTGCATTTTTCATAGTACCACCATGAAAATCTACAACAGCAACTGCTAATTCGGCAAATGAATCTATTAATACTGAATCCCACCCCTCATGAAGAATGGATTTTAAAATAACTAATGGATCATTTTCAATCCAATCACCCATAAATAAAATAGGTAATTGACCGAATTTAGGAAATCTTTTAACCATACCAACCATATCAATTTGATTCATCTCACCTGAAATAAATAAAACTTTATGGCCATTATTTTTCATATTAGCAAGCATATCTAATAAAACCGTAGTTTTACCAACACCTGGATCTCCTACAAACGCAACATTAGTACCTTTCATCATCCCACCTTCATTAGAAAGTAACTCATCTATTTTAGTACCAGTTTTCATGGGAACGAACAGTTCAGGATTGAACTTAAAATCATCCATCTTCATTGTTGATGGCTTAAATCTTCTTACTACATTACCAACTTTACGGCTTGGTCTACCTCTTTTAATTTTTACTGTATTTGACATAACCTTTATTATTATTAATTATTTACAGGGTAAATATACGATCCCTATCTCAGGTAGCCAAATTTTTCGCGCGAGAAAGAAAAAAAAAGCTTAACCGAAGTTAAGCTAATTTTAAAAGGGGTGGTTAAAATTTTTAGAAATTTAATACACAATAATCTGGTTGAACAGTCATTGTTAATTCCTGAGCAGCATCTACATCATCCCAACTATAATCACCAAATGAAGCATCAGTAATCATAGCTCCTTTAATAATCCATTCTGAAACTATATCACCAACAGGACCCAAAACATTAATAGTTAAATCTTTTTTATAGAAATCACTATATCCATCTCTACCTGTTACTGATTCATGATGTAATCTAACCCATTCCATCACTGATTGAGCTCCAGAAGGAGTAATCGGATCAAATAATGTAAATTCTATAGTATTCCATACTGTTTTACCTTTTACATATCTTTGAACGTTAATATGATTCAATTCTACTGCACCTTGAGTAAGTGAAACTGCTCCAACTCCCTTCATTATATAAGAAGGAAATCCATCAACAAATAGAATAAATCTATTTTTCTGTTTAGGTTCAAAAGCTGTGAAAAATATTTCGTTAGGGTTTAATACTGCCATTTTATTTTCTTATTTTATTATAAATATTCTATTTTTTAATTTTTATGCTGGGAATGTTGCTCCAGTTGGTAATACATTGAAATCTAATATAATAAATTCAGCTGTTTTAGTAGGTTGTAAGAAAATTTGTCCAATTAACTCATTTCTATCTATTACATCTGGTGTGTTATTACTATCATCCATTACTACTTTAAAGGCATATAATCCCTGTCTTTGTTGTACAGATTCTAAATATGGATTAACTTGTGTTAAGAAATTTTGTCTTGTAGCTATGGTATTTTGTTCAAATACTAAATTATCAGCTACTTGAGAAATGAAATCCTTAAGTGTAATCAATAATCTTCTAACATTTACTCTATCTAATGCTGAAGCCGCTTTCTGTAGTGTTTTTTGTCCAAATACAACTACTCCTTGATTAGGGAATGTTGCGATAGGATTAATATTAGCTTCATATAAAGTATTTCTATTAGTAGACGTTAATTTTCTTTCCGCTCTTACTACTTGACCCATACCTCCTCTATTAATTCCAGCAGGAGCAAACCAAGGATCACTTGAAGCATCTGTAAATGCATAAACTCCAGGAATAAATGTTGAAGGTGGTATAAATACTAATTCTGCCGTATTAGGATCAATTGTTTGAATCCATGGCCAATATGAAGCAGCATAACTGGAATCTATACCTCCAGCTTGGTTAACTACAGAACCAATAGCTGAATTATAAGCTACTAAATCCATTACAAAAATTGCATCACCTCTCGCTATAGTATTATTTAAAATACTATTACATTGAGTAGACCAATCAGCATAATAAATTCCAGGGGCAGAAATTACATTATATTGGTAATTATCACTATCAGCTAATAAAGCAATTGCATTGGTATAATCACTACCTGTTAATCCTTGTGTATTACTATTATTAATATTTTGATAATAGTTATTAGCTTCTCCACTTTTAATATTAGAACCAATAGCATCACCGAAAGAACCAGCTAAACTACCTGAACCTACTACTGGTAAGAAAGTAGGATATGGTTGACCATTAGATCCTGTTCCAGGTTGCCCTGAGTTATCTATATAATTAGGTGTTTTTAGATTAACTTGTTTTACTCTTACATAAGCAGATATATTAGGATTAGAACCCGATTCTTGTAGATAAGTATCACCACCTTGAGTAACTACAGTTGTTGATATATCACCTATTGCTTTTGAAATATAATTAGAAGCAAATGGGTCTAATGAAATATTATTATAGGATTCTAAAACTACTTTATTAGCTTGAGTATCATCTCCTCTTCTAATCAATAAAGAAAATACACCTGAAGACGTGTTAACAGAAGCAATTTCATATCTAATATTATCAGCTGATCCAGATTTTAATGCATTAGAATTTGAACCAGTTGTAGCTGCTGCATCTTCACCAGCATTGTTCATTATAATACCTTCAGAAATAGTTTCTAAAACAAATGGTGATAGACCTTCCGTCCCAGAACCACTTGGAATAAATGAACTAGTAGCAGGACTAAAATTAGTTCCACCACCTGGTACTACTCTAGTGACTAATAATGATTCGCCACCATTCTGAAAATATTGGTTTGCCGCAATTGAAGTAAAATTTGAAAATTGACTTGAACCACTTTGAACAGCACCACCAAAAATTGCTTGAAATGAACTAAATGAACTAACTAATGTAGGTCTTTCAACAGGACCTTTAACAGTTGGTCCTATGATAGCTGCACCTCTAGTTAAAGGTTGGGCTGTAACAAAAGATTGATCATTTTCTCTTGCTAATACTCCAGGAGATATTAATGTTTCTGCCATCTTATTTTTTTATTTTAATATTGTTTTATTATAAATATTAAAAAATCTTTCAAAAAACTATTTTACTGGGGTAATTTCTCCAGCATCTAAATCGATATTACCTTCACCATACTTTTCTTGTAGTTCTTTTCCTACTTTATTGGATTCTTCTTGTAGATTAGCTAATTTATCTAATAAATCACTTCTTTGACCTTCAATAATAGCTTTTTGTATGTCTACTTGACCTAAACGAAAAGTAATATCATTATTTCTAATTTGAAAACTTTTAAGTTGTTCTAACTCTTCTTTGGATAACTTGATTTTTTCACTCATTATAAATTATTTAGTTATAAATATGGTTTACTTTTTAATAGTTAAATAATCCTTTACCGCTTTGTAAACCTGTTCCACGGTAATAGATTTTTGACAAATATGTTGATTTTCGGTACCCTGAAATTCAGGATCCCAATCCCAATCACCTGCGTCAAACATATAATTAGGATTAGACCAAACGTTATTGCTTACAGAATGGTTTTCTATTTTAGTTAGGTTTTTAGTAAATTCATAACCATAAGGAATAAAATTATTAATCATTATAGTATGTTTATTTAAAGCCCAATTTACCCATGATAAACCAGAACCTAAACCTATAAATACATCCGCATAGTGTAAATAATTCCATGTAGATTCCCAATCTAATTCTTTTTTATTAATTATATTTTTACCTTCAAAGCCTTCATATGATAAATTAACAATTTTATATCCATCTTTGTGTAATTTAGTAGCTAATTCTCTCCAATTATCATAAGGCCATTCTTTAATTCCTGCAGTAGATCTTGGACCTATACAAATATATTTACCTTTTATGGGTTTTTTATCAGGTACAAAATCTAAACCATAATTTAATTCTCTAAAGGGTACATTTAAAATGTCTGTTATACATTTAATTAATGGAATAGCATTTGGTTGAACTGGGTTTTGTAAACCATTATCCCATTTTCCATCTGATTTAAACCAGCCTATTTTGTAATGAGCATAAGCTTCAAAAGGAACATCTGGTGGTATAAAATCTATGTTTTCATATGCTTCTAAATACTCAAACCATTCATTATGAAAAGTACTTACTGTAACTTTACAATCATATAATTTTTGAAATTCTACAACTTGTGGCATCCATGCAATAGTATCTCCTATAGATTTTGAATCAAATGTAACCTTAACTTTTTTATCTTTTAAATTTAATTTATGTTTTACTTCTCCATTAATTTTTATAATCCATGGAATGTAATAAGATTTATGACATTTAGTCCAGTAATTATTTTTTATACTATCTTTATACTCTACTTTACCATTAAAACCATTAATAAATTCTACTATATAATTTTTAGCAATATTACCTTTAACTTCTACTTTAGGTCCATATTCAAAACTTATTTCAATTTTATTTTCTCTTTTATTCATGTTCTAAAACTTTTTTATAAAACTCTAAATGATTAACAGCAAAATTAAGTAGAGTATTTTCTTTTTTATCTAATTTATATTTAATAGGAGAAAATATGCCGTTAATTAAATTATTTTTATCTATTTCAACATTATTTTCTAAGGGTATAATATAAGGCAAATATTCATCTCCATAATGATCTAAATTAAAAGCCATTATTTTAGTATTATTAGAAATAGCTTCTTTTAATACTATAGGATTACATTCCCAATTAGAAGTAAAAAGCATAAGGTCGGCTATTTTTAAAAATTTATCAACATCATTTCTTTCTCCCCAGACATTAACATTAGGAGGAAGATTTTCCATTAACGGTTCCCAATAGTCTTTAAAGTTAGGAGCTTGATTACCTAAAAAATGAAATATATAAGTAAAACCATATTTTTCAAATAAAGCCCTAGCTATTTCGATAGCATATTTTTGATTTTTTCCTGAAGTCCAAAGACCAATATTAATTATATGAAATTCTCCTTTATGGATAAAACCCAAATCATCTAAAACAGATTCTCTACTACCTTTAAATTTAATAGAAGGATCTATAGGATAAGTAATTAATGATTTTAAAGCTTTTCTATTTTTAAATGTTTCTTTTATATGATGATTACTTACACAAGCATACCCATCAGGTTCATATATTTTATCCTTATCTGGATTAAAATACATATTATGGCATGTTTCTATAATTTTCCAAGGATGTTTTTTATCGTATAAATCTTTTAGTATTTCCCTATTAAATGGATTGAATGAATCAAATCCCTCAGGTATTTCTTCAATATGAATTAAATCTATATTTTTTTCATATAAAAAATTTATAAAATTTTCTTTTTTCCCATGAATGCCTTCATTTAAATTATATAAACTACCAAAATTAAAGAAATTATCTCCTACTAAATCCTTAATTTTACTTTTTTGGACTATAAAAGAATGACTATAGTCACACCATTCTAATACAAATAAATTAACATTAGTATATTTAGATAAAGCTTCTAATCGTTTTAAAAGAAATGCAGGCATACCCCCAGTACTTAAATGGGGCGCTAAAAATAAAATATTAAGTTTTTCTTCTTCCACCTATACCAAAATTGCTAAATTTATACCAAGCTCTTTCGTGTAGAAAATAAAGCACCATTTTGGAAATAATTTCTATCCCTCCTATAGCCAAACCCACTCCCCAAGAACCTGTTATAACTCCTGAAATGATTATGGTATCTAAAGTTCCTATTATTCTCCACGATATTGTTTTTGCTAAATGTCTTTTATAGCTTACCACTTTTTCTAAGTTTTTGTCTTATTTTAGTAGCAGAAACTTTTTTAATTTTAGTAGGGGGTTTATGTTCTATAATTTCATACCCAACATTTCTTCCATAATTTACGGATTCTATATCTGGTATAATAGAAACAAAAACTTTACCTTCTTGAATAAGATCACTTAATTCATTTTCAATATTAGTTTTTACTCTATCAGCTCCCCAAGGTTCTTCAGGTGTATCAGGTCTATTTCTAATAGCAACCCAAACATTTTTTCCTTCTTTTAATCTTTGGTCTATCAACCAACGATGACCTTCATGCCAAGGTTGATATCTACCAATAAACATACTATATTGCTTTAACATAATTTATAATTTTAATTAACGAATCATTAGGAGAATCAACTGTTGTATCTATATTCAGAAAATCTGATTTAGGTTTTTGATAGTTAGATACATGGTAGTTCTCTCTCCCCCTAATTTTTTTATTCGTATCGTAATGTACGAAAATTTCTTTCAATTGCCACCCCATTTTGCTTTTAAATTTTTCTCTTTGATCCCTATAAGGACTAACTAAAGAAACTATTACATCCTTTCCTTGATTATGTAAATAATGAGAGATTTTTTGAGCTGCATCAATGTTAGTTCTTCTTCCTTTTTCAGTATAATCTTTATTAGCAAATAATTCTCTCATTTCATCACCATCTATTCTAAATGCATGTGGAAATATATTATCTTTTAATAAATTTGCTAAAATTGTTTTACCAGAACCAGGTTGTCCTACAAACCAATATATCATATTAATACTTAAAATAATTATAAAACCAAGGATAATTATTGACTATATTTTGTGATAATTCTTCACCTAATACTAAATTATAGTCAATAGTAGGAGGTTTAACTTCTTTACGAATAGTATGATCACCAAAAATACCATGAATGGTATCATCTTCTTTAGTAATTTGTTCAACATTATTAAAATCATGTTTAAATCTATCTATTTCAAAAAAATCATAAACTCTATTCAATTCCCTTTGTGGATATAAAGTTAAATCCTCAAATCTAATAAATAATATATTTTTATCTAAACCCTCCATAATTATTTGCCATAGTCTTTCTAGGGCTATGCCAATAGGGGGATTAACAGACCAATAGTCTACTCTTTTACCAGTAGTAGTTCCCTTTAATTCAGCCCAATTTACAATACCAGAATCTATTTCAGGATTTTTTCTAAAATTTTTTTCCATGGATGCATAAATGGATCTTAAATCTCTTACCATACAAACAATTTTAGGATTAGGATAAAAAGAATTTAAAAAATCATAATGAATGCCCCAACCTCTACTTTTATCCATAACATATTTTTTTGTAGTAACCCCATTATAAAAACCCATTAAACCTTGATTGCAAAAATTAAGCCATCCTTTTTTCATTAATTCAGGGTTCTGAGCTTTAAAGGCAACATCATTAGAATAATTACTTCTGGCCGCATAAAGTAATTCTAATACTCCAGAAGTTGGAGTAACATAAAAATCTGGGTTTTGTCCTAGTATATTTTGTAATAATGTGCTACCTGCTCTAGGTAAAGATGATTGAAAAAATATTTTTTCCATTATTGATTATTAATAGATTCTATAATTTTATTGGTAACAAATATTTCACTTAAATCATTATATGGAATAGTTTGTATAGGTTCAGCTAATTCATGTGGACCATATACAGCTTGGGTTAAATCTTTTTCTTTAGTAAATGGTTGAGCTTTAATATTGTCATGTAGTCTATAACCAAATACTTCCGGTTTAGTTGTTATCCAACAGACAGTTGATTTTAAATCTAAAGAAGAAGCTAAATGTTGAGCAAAACTATCAATTAATAATCTTTTACTAGCTAACTGTAATAATATGGCTATACTTCTAAAGCCATCAAGAGCCTGTAAAGTATCAGGATAAACTTTTTGATCTTCCCTTTTTATATGAATAATTGTATAATCATTTTTATAATGTTCTATTAGTTCTAATATATTAGGTTCAGGAATATCTCTAGTCCAAGAATAT
>VTLG01017250.1_pt1 | contig 10590 bp, 2 predicted proteins | sample 4694571 | NCBI WGS metagenome assembly VTLG01 (sample SAMN12604809, study PRJNA352737) | marine metagenome | biome: ENVO:00000447; feature: ENVO:00000209|ENVO:00000569|ENVO:01000036; material: ENVO:00002151; isolation source: viral sequences binned using virsorter ... | reverse complement strand
CAGGTCAACAATTAAAAGCTCTTGGTGAATTATCTGGATCTCTTACTAAGTTTTTAGCAGAGAAAGAAAAGGAGAAGCAAGCCAAACAAATGGCTGAAGGGATAATGACCTATGAGCAGGAAGGTATATTTGAAAGTGATAAAGAAAGCTACGAACAAGCTGAGAAAGATATAAAAGAACGGAATATAGAATCTACAAAACTTGCTAAACAACATGAAGAGCAAGGTGGAGACTTTAGAACTTCAGAAAGATTCCGTCAGCTTTCTCGTTATCAACAGTGGGGATATGTAAGAGCTTGGGTAGAAGATCAAGGTGGTAAATATACACTTCCTGAAAACATCAACGATGTTCAAGATCCTGCTGAACGAGCTGAATTAATTAGAGAACATAAAGAAAAGTTCTATGAACAATTTGCTGATGTCAATCCTGCAATCTTAAATAAGCATCTATTTCCACAAGTTAAACAAACAGAGAAAGAAGGTGAAAGAGCTTATCAAAGAAAAACTGAACAACTTATTAAGCAAGCAAGGTTAGATGAATCTGAGAACTTTTTAATTAGTGGTGTATTAGCAACTACTGCTGAGAATCCAGAGCGAGCTACTGAAGCTGTTGTTGAATTTGTTCAGCAGAATGAAAGCTTATATGGAGGCAAACCAAAAGCTAAACAAGCTGCTGTAGCTGTTTTAAAAAGGTTATTAGATAATGATGCTATTGACAGTGATACTGTTGATTTAATACTTGATACACCTTTTGAAGCTTCTGATGGCTCTACTCAAACAATTAGAAAGTATTGGAGAAATCAGTTTGGTGGTTTAGATAATTACTCTCAAGATGCAGCCCACGCTAATGTAGTTAGAGATCTGAAAGATCAAGAAGTTTTAGGTAAGGAGAATGAACTAGAGTTCATGAAATGGAAAGATGAAAGGATTAAAAATGGAGAAACCATTAATGAAGCTCATTTAGACGTATGGAATCAAAAGCATGTTGATTTAACAGGTCAAGAATCTGAATTGATAAAAAACTTTAAATCTGCTGAAGATAGATTGGATGAAGAAGATATAAAGACCTTAAAAAGACTTAGGGTTAATAGAGGTTATTTAGTAGAGGCTGATTTAGATGGTATGTCTATGGCTGTTAAGACTATATTCATGCCACAAGTACAAGAAGATGCTCCTCTAGCTGCTAAGAATCCATATGAAAAAAGTGCTAAGAGAAGGATAACTGGTTATCTTAATCAAGCTACAAATTTAGGAGCAGGAGATAGGAATAGCGGTCTTTATGAACTAGCTTTAGATAATTCTACTTTTGACTATGAAAAACTTCGTCAAGAATATATAGCTTTAGCTATGACTCCTAAAGATGCACATGATAAAGCACTTCAAGATGTTAAAGAAAAATTCTTAGATGAAGATGGTAAATTTAATCTAAGTATGAGTCAAAGTGAATACTTTGAAGAACGTGAAATACCTGATCCTAAAGAAAGTCAACAACGAGCTTTAGATGGTGCTTCATTATTAAATGAATACACATCCATTAATGATAAATTAAATTATCTAAATTCTAATCTCTTACCTGATACAAAAGAATTATTAGAACAAGGTTCAAAATATGCAGCTGGTAATGGAGATATACCTTATTACTATAAATACTTAGCTGATTCTATTCCTGGTTTACAAGCTTGGGATATCTTAGATGCTCAATTAAAAGCTGCTGGACATGAAGGTTTAGGTGAAAAACATCCCATTGATTCAACCTTACAAATAACAGGTCTAGAAGATTTAAAACGTAAGCTTGGATACAAGGTTAATAGAAGTAGTATTCAACAAGCAAAGTTCGATGCAGCAGATATAAGAACGTATTTTGATGCAGAAGAAGTAGGAGACTTAAATCCATATACATCGATATTTAATTCAGAATCAACACTCATGTTTGAAGGAATACTTACTAACTAAAACACATGGAAGAAGAGTTTAAGTTTGCAGGAGAGAATGATTTACTAGAAGAACGTATTCAAGGTTTAACAACAGCTCTCCAACAAGCAGACGAGTCCCAAGGGACTGAACAAACACCACAACCTGATCCCAACATTGTTGATGGTCAGGATATAAGAAATCATCCTGAGTATGACTTGCTAAGGTTAGACATACCTTGGGGTGAAGAAGAATCTAGAGGTGAAACAACTAATCTAGAAATTTATGATAGAGCTGGTTATCACCAAAGATGGCAAGATCGTGTAAAGACATTCGGTACTTCAGCTTCTAATACTGGACCTGATGGACGCATTGATCCAATAGATAACCCACATGCTATTTGGTTAAGACGTAAACATGCTTTAACTAAAGAAGGTGATGTAGGTATTGAAGCAATTAACTCAATCAAGAAAGGAGGTTTAGATCTTGTTTCTTCTGTATTAACTGCACCAGAAAGAGCCGTTGATATGGTCACTGGTCAAATGCAGCATATTAATGGAGAGTTAATAGACAAGAGAACAGGTAAACCATACAAACCTGATTGGGATCCACTAGGTGAAGTAAAAGATTTCCACCAAAACTCATGGTGGGGAAAAATAGCACAAGCTGCTACTCACTACGGTGTTGGTGGTGCTTGGATGTCTAGATTTGCTCCAGCTGGTGCATCCTTAACAACAAAAGCTTTAGTTGGTGAAGGTATATTAGCTGCTGTTTCTGAGTATTCCCAAGGGGATAATGTGACAGGTCAAATAGCTAAACAACTACCTTGGACTGAAGAAGTATTTCTTGGACTAGCTACTAAAGATAATGATCACCCACTTACTTTGACATTTAAAAATGTCTTAGAAGAATTATCAATGGCAAAACTATTTGGTTTTGTAGCTGGTAAATTTGATAATGCTGAATATGCACTTGCTAAAGCTGATAATGTAGATAACCAAATCAGAGAGAAAGGTAAGTTAGAACTCGAAGAAGAAATAGAGTTTGATACAACACAAAGAATATTTGAAATTGATCGACAGTTAGGTGGAGAGGTTGTTGATGTTGATGTCTTAGCTGATCCAAAACCTATATCTCCATCCACACCAAAAGGATTACCTGGCACTTCAATTAAAGGTCAGCTACCTCAAGGCGCAGCTAAGTATAAGTCAGGATTTAGAGGACATAAAAACAAACCACTAGCTCAACCTGGACAAGGTTCACCAGCTTCCACAGGTAAAGCATTTGATATACACAGACAATTGAATCGTGGTGAGGATTGGGGAAATGATATTGGATCTACGGATTCACCTATGACTCCAGTAGCAGCACAAAGAGGAGCGCAGACAAGTGGATTTACTGTTAAATTTCTTAGAGAAAAAGCTAAAGAATTACTAGGTGATTCAAGATACCAAACCTTAATAGAAGATGCTAAACGAAATAAGCAATCATTCTATGAGGTATTTGAACCTGCTTATAGAAGGTATCAAGAAGTTATGGGTAGACGTGCTACAGCAGTAGATACACCTGACTTCTGGGAACCAATAATGAAGGATAAGAAATTCCAAACAGGTTCAGGTGCAAGTACAGAAAACTTTGAAGCTTGGTCTATGGAGAACGTAGTAGCAGCTGATCTAGTTAATGGAGCACTGTTTAAACAACTACGTGATCTTGGTATAGCAGGTAAAGAACTGAATGATTACACAGATATATGGGCTGCTGATGGATTAATGAAATCCATTGAGGATAGACTTATATTCGGTTTAGCTAATGTTAAACGATCTAGATATCTAATATCAACAGAGTTCTCTAAATTAAAAGGTCCAGCTGCTACTAAAGCTGCAGCAAAACGTACTCAAGAACTTCACGATGAAACCGTAGATGGTGTGAAGTTAATGATGCAGATGATGAAGGAAAGTGAATCTGATGAATTAGCACAAGGAATACTAGAAGTGTTCTCCATGTCTAATAAGGTTCAGAACTGGATGGACTTTGATAAATGGATGAGACAAAAGATAATAGGTGGAGCATTTAACGGCAAAGTAAAAACAGGTGTATTAATTAAAGAGTTACAAGGTATGTTTGTTAACTCTGCTCTTAGTGGTCCTAAGACACCTCTACGAGCAATCATTGGTACTACCAGTAACTCATACTTAAACTCACTACATACAGCTGTTGGAGCGTTTGCTAGAGCACCATTTACAGGTGACTTCAGACTTGCTCAAGCATCTGCAAGGAATACTTTTGGTATGTTTGAAATTATTCCAGACGCATGGAAAGTATTTAAAAGTAACTTAAACTCAAACTTCTCACCAAACTTAAATCGTTTAGAAACTAGATATTCAAAACGAGTTAAGACAGATAACTGGGAAGTAATGGGTAAGTGGGTTGAAGAACGTGGTAATGACTGGGATAAAATGGCTTATCGTATAGCTAATAATGTTCGTGGTTTAAATGATAATAGACTTTTCAGTTGGTCTCCTAGAGTCTTAGCTTCTGTTGACGATACCTTCAAATACGTCATGGCTAAAGCTAGATCTAAAGAACTAGCATTTAAAGATGTTTATGATGAAGTAAGTCAAGGTAAGTTTACAGATATATCTCCTGAGTTGCTTAATGCCGCTGAGGATATGCACTATAGTCGTTATTTTGATGAAGCTGGTGATTTAGACATTAGTAAAGATCCATACTTAGAAGCTCAATTTAAAGAAGTTACATTAACTACTGAATTAAAAGGATTCTCAAAACGACTAGAACAAGCATTTCAACATACACCTTGGGCTAAACCATTCTTTATGTTTGCTAGGACTGGTGTTAATGGATTGAGAATGAATGTAAAGAACATGCCTATACTGGCAGGTGCTTTAAAAGAAACTAGAGATATACTACTTGCTAATCCAAAAGATTTATCTGATGTAGCTATATATGGTATTAACTCACTAGATGATTTAGCTCAAGCAAAGAACTTAATCCTTGGGAGACAAGTAATGGGTAATGCTGTTGTAATGATGGCTACTCAGAAATACCTTGCAGGTGAATTAACTGGTTCAGGTCCAGCTAATAGAAGTAAAAGACAATTATGGAAAGATACTGGATGGATGTCTAACACTATCAGTGTAGGTAATGTAAATGTTAATTTCGATACCTTTGAACCTTATAACCTTATTCTTCAAACAGTTGCAAACATAGGTGATAACTATGCACTTGGTATGGGTGAAGAATGGGCTACAGATAAATTAGCTGTATTGTCTTATGCAATTGGAGCAAGTATTCCTGATGCAACATCTAAATCTTACTTACAAGGTTTAAACCAATTTGTTGAACTACTATCTGGTAATCCTAATGCAAGTACAGGTCGTATTCTAGGTAATTTATTAAATAATACTGTTCCTTTAAGTTCTCTTAGAAATGAAGCAAGTAAGCTTCTTAATCCACGAATGAGAGAGCTAAGTAAGAGTATCGTTGATTCAGTTAGAAATAGAAACCTAGCATTAGAATTTGGTCCTGGTGAAGACTTACCAATCAAGTATGACTTATTAAATGGTAAGCCATTAAGAGATTGGAACTTTATGGAGCGTATGTGGAATGCAGTAAGTCCTATCAGCTTAAGTTTAGATAAAGGTCCAGGTAGAACTTTACTTTGGAACAGTAACTATGACTTAAGATTATCGGTTCTTTCTACACCAAACAACGGTCCAAACTTAGTTAATGAACCAAAGATTAGATCTTTATATCAACAAGCAATAGGTAAACAAAACCTAGAAGCACAGTTAGATAAGTTAGCTGAACGTGAAGATGTACAAGCTTCAGTTAATCAAATGTTTGCTGATATCAAATCAGGTAAATTTGATTTAGATCCTGCAAAAGCTTATTTACATAATGATCTTATAGCTAGTGCATTTAAACGAGCACAGAAGAAAGCTTGGATGTCACTACAGAATGAACCTGACGTAATACGTCTAATGACTGAACATAAGGAGAAGATAAAAGCTAATAGAAGATCAAGATCAGATACTCAATCCTTATTAATACCAACTAGATAACCATGGCAACAGAACAATCGTATAATGGGGAAGGACCGAGTGATGGTAATAGAACTACATTTGATATAACATTCCCATACTTAACACATGCAGATATAGGTGTATCAGTAGGTGGACAAACTAAAACTGTTGACTCTGATTATTCAATTACTGGAAATACAGTTACATTTACAACAGCTCCAGCAACTGGTACAGCAAACGTAAAACTATACCGCAATACAAACATAGATACACCTGAACATGAATACAGTGCAGGTTCTTCTATCACTGCTGCAAGGTTAAATGAAAACCAAAGACAAGCACTCTACGCAATAGAAGAAGCTAAGTTAGTAACGACTACATCAGGAGGTATTACTACAGGTAATAAAAACAACATTACTGTTAATAGTGATACGGACTGGGTTATAAGAGCTAATGTTGTAGAGAAGTCAATGATGGCTGACAACAGTGTTGGTACTGATGAGATTGAGGCTAATGCGGTAACTGCTAGTGAGATAGCTGCTAATGCTGTAGGTGCTAGTGAGTTAGCTGACAATGCCGTTGATACTGCAGCAATAGCAGTAGATGCAGTTAATGGAAGTAAGATAGCTGATAATTCAATTGACTCTGAACATTATGTAAATGGAAGTATTGATTCCGAACACTTAGCAGCAAACATTATAACTGAGTCAATGTTGCAAAGTAACTCAGTAACTTTAGCTAAGTTAGCTAGTGCTTTATTGACTGAACTAAAAACTACATATAGTAATCCTGTTGGTACTGTTATATGGGTTGCAAGTTTTAACCCACCAAAAGGTTATTTAAAATGTAATGGTGAAACAATAAACAACGGCAACACTACATTCCCTATACCTAGCTCACCAAATCAAACTTTACATAATTGGCATTGGGAAAGTGGTGCAGGAGTTATAGGAACAATAGATACATCTGCTTTATATGCAATAGTTGGTAGTAAGCTACCTGATCTTCGTGGTGAATTTATAAGAGGCGCAGCATACGGTAGGAGTGATATTAATAGCACAGGTACGGCTATACACTCTACAACAGGTGGTCCAAGTCATTTATCAGATGGTAGTGTCTTAAGAACTCAAACTGACGATTTTAAAACTCACCAACACCAATTCGCAGGAGATGATTGGGTTGTAAATTATTACACTGGTATCACTAATCATAATGTAGATGAAACCAGCTCAGGTGGTGGTGGTGCTTCCTCTTATAGAACTAATAACGATACAACTAACTCAGGTACAACAGAGACAAGACCAAGAAATATAGCACTACTTGCATGTATTAAATACTAAACAACAAACGATATGGCTACTACAGTATCAACAACTGATTACACAGGAGATGGAAGTTTAATTACATATAATTTTTCATTTCCTTATTTTAAAACTGAAGACGTGAAGGTATCGCTAGACGGTACAAATACAACTGAATTTACATTACCCACAGCCACCTCCATCCAATTTAACTCGGCTCCATCAGTAGGAGTTAAAATCTTAATTTATAGAGATACAGATGTTGCATCTGCTAAAGCAGTCTTTGCCTCTGGTTCTGCATTTAGAGCAAAAGATTTAAATAATAATCAAGACCAAAACCTATATGCTGTACAAGAGATTAATGATACAGCTAATCCTAAAAACACATCTCATTTCACTCAAACTGGTACAGGTGCTGTAGCTAGAACTGTAGATGCTAAGTTAAAAGATAATATTAATGTATGGGATTTTATCCCTGTTGGTACAACAACAGCTAGTACCAATTGTGCACCCTATTTCCAAGCTGCAATCGATACTGGAAAAACTGTTTATGTTCCAAAAGGTACCTACAGAATAGATAGCACTCTTACATTAAATAGTAATTATAACTCATTAATAGGTGATGAATGTCTACCAGTTCTTCTGAAATGGACAGAAGGACCAGCTATAGAAATAGTTGAACCTGGTGGTACTGGATTAAATGAATTCTCTAGAGTTGAAAACTTCTATATTCAAAGAAAGATAGGTGGTTCATTTACTTGTCCTACTTACAAAGAAATACTTACTGAATCCTTAGCTGGTGTAGTTGTTAGTGGTCATGGAGCAGCTATTGGTGCTGCTGTTCAAATGACAAGAATAAGTAACTTAAGAGTTAGTAACTTTGCTGTTGGTTTCTACTTTACTGATTGCGTCGGTGTGACTGTTCATAAATGTTTTACACAAAACCAAGTTCTACATACCAATGCTTCTTCTTATACAGACGCAGATGGTGCTACTGTTGCTATCAACTCAAGTATGTGGGGTGTTGGTTACTATTTTGAGGCAACAAGATTCGGTGCAGGAAGTATCTCACCAATGGCAAGTATTGAAATTGTAGAATGTGATGATATTAGAGAAGGTGATCCTACAGCTATAAAGAGTGTTAGTTATTTAATTGTTGGTGCAGATCCAAGAGATATATTCTTCCAAAGAGCAGAATCTACTAAAGCTGATTATGGTTGGTATATAGATGGTCTATCAAATGATGATTTAAATTGGGATCTTCATATTATTAGACCAATTATTGATGCCTTTACAAAACATGCTATATATGCCAACAACTTAGATGGTGTTGGATCATTAAGTATTACTGGAGGATATTTTGTAGGAGCTGAAAATGCAGAAGCTGCCATTTACGTAACTAATAGTAATGGTATTAATATTTCTGGTGGTGCTCAAATATTAGGTCTAACAAACCACGATGGAGTTAATAATACAGATGATGGAATCAGATTAGATAATTGCAGTAGTTGTTCAATAATTGGTAATAGATTTGCGAACCTTCAATATGCAATTTCATTAAATGGTACAACTTATTCAACCATTCAAGGTAATGTTATTAGTGCAGCCGTTACAGGTGAAGATGCTCAAGATCCTCAATTAGTTGAAGCAATAAGATTATGGGGTAATTCTACATATAATACTGTTGGAAATAATACTATTAGAGGTCTAAGTGGTAGTAATAAATATGGAAAAGGAATTAATCTTGTATCAGGATCTGATAACTGCAAACTAATAGGAAATATAATTGAAAGTACAACAGTTACTACTCCAATAGATGATAATGCTAGTGGTACTGAATATGCTACAGGTACAACAAACCTAAGTTACACAGCAGGTACTAGAGAACTTGCAAGTAGTAGTGGTTCAAACGTTACTTTACCGGAAGCAACAACAAGTAATGCCGGATTACAATCTAGTTCTGATAAAACAAAGTTAGATAATATAGCTAACTATACAAACAGTCTTTCAAATTCTGTTCAAAGAACTACTCAGTCAAAATTAGATGATTTTGTAAATATATTAGATTTTGGTGTAGAAGAAGGTACTGGGAAAAGCAATACAGTTAGAACTAATAATACTAGTAGATTTGAAGCTGCTCTTGCTCATGAAAAAAGAATTTATATACCAGCAGGAACATATGAATTTAATGATGAAATTGATATTGAAAATAAAACTGTTACTCTGTTTGGAGATGGTGAGCGTTTAAGTATTTTAAGTTGGGAAACTGCAACTGGTGCTAATGGAATTCATTGGTCTACAGATGATTCAGAAAGAACTCTTACAGTAAAAGATCTAAAATTAAGAACATCTGCAGCTAAAACTGGAAGTCCAATTTATGCAAAAGATACTGATACGACTGGTGGGTCAATTAATCCAAATGTAGTCATTGAGAACGTTGTTGCAGAATTCAACGGAAGTACAAGCAGATGGCAGAAAGGATTTCATTTTGAAGATTGTCGTAATAGTTATTGTAATAGAGTAGTTTTTAGAGGAAGCCTTGAATCATCATATCAATCTGATTATGGATTCTTGATGGATGGAACTCAAATAGGTTGCCTTGATTTCCATTTATTTCAATGTCAGGTTTCAGATTTACGTGGAGACCCTGGAGCTGCATTTTTAATAAGAGGAGCATGTGAAGGTATTCACATTGAAAGTTGTTTAGCAATCAATACAGATAGAGGTGTTCAGAGTGATAGTCATTACGGTACTGATTCTGCTGAAAGTGGGGAGCCTTTCGTTACCGTAATAAACTGTCATTTTAATGTACATGAAAAGGGTATATTATTACAACGAGTTCTTCAATCATTTATATCTAATAATCATATTCAGGCTTGTGATAAAACAAATATTGGAGCTCTCGTAAACTGGACGGGAATTGAGTTTGGTGCTCAAACTAGTAGTAATATTAAATGTGAAAATATTCATATACATCAAAATTTATTTCATGCAGGTTTTAGTGGAAGGAACGCATTAACAGATAAAGGTGCATATTTTACTTATGCTGATGAAATACTTGTAGACAATAATCAATTCAAAGGATGTGATGATTCTGTTATTGAATTTACAAGTTCAGTCACTAACTCCCAAGCATTAAACAATAGATTTAATAATTGTGATTCTCCTCACATTACTAATAATGGTTCAAATGTTATAACAGAAGTTACTGGTAGTAGTGGTACAACAAACCTAAGTGCTACTGCTAGCGGTACTGCTTTAACTGTTGAATCTAGTTCTGGTACTAACGTAAATCTTCCAGCTGCTACTACTTCAGCTTGGGGTGTAATGAGTGAT
>VTLG01015521.1_pt1 | contig 10590 bp, 6 predicted proteins | sample 4694571 | NCBI WGS metagenome assembly VTLG01 (sample SAMN12604809, study PRJNA352737) | marine metagenome | biome: ENVO:00000447; feature: ENVO:00000209|ENVO:00000569|ENVO:01000036; material: ENVO:00002151; isolation source: viral sequences binned using virsorter ... | reverse complement strand
ATCTGCGATAGTTACCACAAAATTGTCACTACCTAAAAATGTGTGTACTTTGTAGTCTCCATAATTGACTGCGGAATCACCTCCAGTAGCTTCGCCTTTAAGGACGAAGTTTGCGCCAATAATTTGTCCAGTTGCTAACATGATTTATTTTATAGTATTAGGTTAAAAAGTCTTGTCCTGAGATTGTGCTATAAATTACAGGGGCAGCTCCACCAAAAGTCCAGAAAGTAAGAATATCTGTTTTATTTGCTGTGGCGGTTATTATATGATCTGTTCCTCCTGCCCAATGAAATGCTGGTGCTGTTGTGGTTGCGACAAAAGCAGAACCATTATCATAAGTAGAGGCCGTAGTGGATGCCCATGTATTTGCTACTGCTGAAGAATGATTTGTTAATTTCAAAACCCAACCAGCAACTGTATTAGCTGCAGGAAGGTGAAGTATTGTCCATGATGTTACTGCGGCATTTATGGTAACATCAAAGAATGTACCAGTTGCTAAATCTAAAGTTACTACAGCTCCTGCTTGTGAAGATGTTCCTTTAGTCTCGTTGACACCCTTACCGTAAATTATCCTACCAGCAGTAGTAACTGCACTATCGGTCTGCCCTTCAACAGTCAGTATTGTATTTGCAGTAGAATTGGCATCTGTCATCGTGAATGAATCGGCAGTACTACTAGGTTTGATTGTTAAGTTTGCCATTTTTTAATTTCTCCTTTTAATTTTTAAATATTTATACTATGATGGTTTGGGATATTTTGCTTTTACAGCATCCTCTTTATCTTTATTGAGCTATCTCCCATGCTGTTATTGAGCTCATACCTTCTGCTCCCCAACCACAATATGCCGTATTACCATCCGTACTTCTTAATGAAATTTTATATGTTTTTTCGGTTGTGGAGTTTTCTGTTACTGGATCAAGCCATTGCATTGACAATCCAGACCAATGTGTAAGTGAATTTACTAATGCTAAACCATAATCAAGACCAGTTACATTATAAGTTTCAGTAAAATCTGAGGCATTTTTATAAAAATCAAATTGTGCATATCCCCCAGTCTCTTTATGAGCAGCAAATGAAGCATGCAATAAAATACTTGAAGTTCCGAATAATGGAGTAATCGTCAACACTATTTCATCATGAACAAAATTCCAACTGTTTGTTGTAGTACTACTCTGACCTGCTGCTTGAACGTGTTGTGTCTGAATCACATGACCGGCTGGAAATTGTGTAGCATTACTTAAATTAAGTGCAGGATTACCAGTAACAGCACTCCCAAGCGCACCTGTCATTCCTTCTACACTTGACATAGAACTTCCCATTCTAAGGGTTCCAGTTCCAGTAAGTGTTCTATTAGCACTAGTATTTTGAGTTAAGGATTGTCCTGTACTATCATCTCCAACTTTTCCAAGAGTAACATCACCATTTACTGTAAGATCATCTGTAAGTGTAAATGCAGTTCCAAAACGTAATTGTTCACCAGTAATAGTTCCAGATAGAGTTCCAGTACCATCTCCCAAATATGCAATCTTTGCTGGGAGTACTGCATCATCTGCTAACTCAGAAGATCCTACTGCACCAGCTGGTATTTCAGAAGCTCCAACAGCGCCTGCTGGTATCTTTGCAGCTGTGACTGCATCATCTGCGATTACATTTGTGTTTATCTTGGTTAGTACTGGCATTGTTTATTTTATTTTATTTAAGTATTTATGCAAATGCACAATAGATATAAGTCCATCCTGCGTGAGCGTTTGTTTCATCATTTCCTTCAAAAAATTTAAAACCATCATCATAGATAATTAATGATGCCGTTGGAACACCAGAATCTCCTGCTCGTTGCCCTTCCACTTTACTTTGATCAACATAAACAACAGTAGTAGGAGTAGTGAGAGTTACAGTTCCAGATGTTCCCCAATTTCCTTCTCTAAATGCATCATATACTGCCCAACTGGTGTAGGAAGAATAGTTTGAACTACATTTTGTCATGATGAATCGTGGGCGAAAATCTAGGGTTACTTTATTTCCACCACTTGTACCAGTATAAGAACCAAATGCACTTACTCCTGAAACTGCTTTCCATGCATAGCATATATATGCATCCCCACTCATTACTGAGGCTTCTCCTGCATGAATTGTCCCATTAGTTCCTGGCCCATTATCACCCCATATTGTGGAATGACTTGCCACGGCATCACCTGTATTCCATGTAATATAATCTCGTGCATGGTTTGAAAAACCACTATGCCAACATCTCCAATCATGTACAGCGTTATGACATTTTATCATATAAAAGTCAGGTTTAACTGCACCTAGTCCGTGTTTAAACCATCGGTTCCCTGAATTTCCACTAAATTTAGTTATAGAAAATTTCCCTGCTGTATTAATGGTCTGTGATAAACTACTCATACCGCTATCGTAATCAGTCCCAGATACTAAAAGTGTCTCTACTCCATCTGTCATTCTTTTACCATTTGCATTAGGTCTACCTCCTGCTTTCCAAGCCCATGTTATAAATGGTTTATTTGAAGCATTCATCTCTGCGGTATTTCCAACTGTGAAACCGTCAGATTCAAATGAAAGTGTTGCATTGCCATCAGTATATGCAGCGACATTCCGATTGGGAGAAAGAGGTTTTTGCATACCTCTGATACAATCTGATAATACCCAATTTCTTGTATCAGTTAATCTTTGCTTAGTCACGATCATATCTGGTGCAAATCCAAATTCACTATAATAAGTACCAACTACAGCATTACCCATATACCTTCTTGCATTGAAAAGTACAGGTGCTGCAGCCCCAGCAGCAGCAGTTCCAATAGTGTACATTGCATCAGTATTATCCAAAGTATCTGAGCCATTGTATTGATGTGATACTCTAGTAAGGTCTGAAAAGATTAGACTTTGACCAGTTAAAGTACCACCTGTAGGATTTGCTGACAGAGTTATTGTGGTTGAAGTATCTACTGAAGTAATTGTTGTACTCGCCGGAATTCCTGTACCAGTTACAGGCATAGCAGGAGCTAAACCAGCGGTAGTCGTAGAACTAGAAAAGGTAACTGTTCTTGATGCATTTGCGTATGCTGCATTTCCTAAAGTTTTACGAACCTGTAACTTCAAAGGCATATTGGTATGTGTAGTTCCTCCGCTAGAAGCAATAGTTCCTGTAAGAGTTGCCTTGTTCTTATCTCCACCTGTTAAATTTGTAAGGGTTAGACCAATTCCAGTATCAGTAAGATGTTGATTTGTAGATGCTTTAGTTGTATTTGCAACTGAGGTAAACTCAATGTCCTCATCGGAAGCAAGTTGTGTTGCTGATCCTGTGAAAGTAATTGTGGGAATTGTTTGAGCTAGAGCACCACCATAAATGTCTGCTGCTATAGTAAACCCTGAAGCCCAACCACGATTAGTTCCTTTGGAAATTCTAAGTATATCTATGTATCCTTTATAATAACTACCATTATATTCTCCTAATCTTCCAATACCCAAATCGCTAGTTGGGTCTGTTATAGTTTTACCAGTAACATCAGCCGTACTACCATCTTGAACACCATTAATAAATAATTTCATGTCATTAGTATCTCTAACTACTGCAACATGAGTCCATGTATTTATCACTATAGAAGCAGATGATGTAGCTGCTATTTCTGCTCCACTTGTAGGTTTAATTTGAAATTTTAACTTAGCATTAGCTTCAATACTCATGTAAAACCCATGATTAACAGGGCCACTGGCACCAACTCCTATTAAAGTTTGTTGAGCATCAACCCTATCTGGTCTGACCCACATATCTATTACAAAATTTCCAGACCCAAAACCCCAATCTCCACTATCTATATTTACATAAATAAAGTCACCAGTACCATCAAAATAAGCACCATGACTTCCAAACTTTTTCCCACCAGTACTCCCAGTTGCTGAAGGAAAAACAGAGTTTTCAGTTCCATTGTATAGAGTAGAATGAATTGGAGTGCCTGCAGCTGTAATTGTGCGGCCAGATGATGAACTATCTGTGAATGTATTATAACCTGAAAAACTACTTCCACCTCCTGCTAAGTTACTATGAACCAACCAACTTGTGTATGAATCCTGTGTAAAACGTGTAGTTGGTGGATCAAAGCCCAACCTATAACGAGCAATTCCTTTTGAAATACGAATTTCATCCATGTATCCGTTGAAATCTTGACTTGCATCATACAGAGTTGATCCTATAGTTGGCGTACTTGTAGAATCATGCATACTAAGACCATACGCACTTGTTGACCACCCTTGTCCTTCAGCACCATTAATATATGGTGTAACATTGCCTGTACTTCCTCCAGAATTCGATTTAACTAATGCTACATGAGTCCATATGCCTATTGGTACTACATTAGTAGTATCTTCACTCCAAATAGTATTCGATCCATTAGAACTTATTTGTACGGCAAGTGCTCCGCCAGTTTTTGTCCTGAACCAAATACATCGCTGATTTGTAAAACCTCCAGCATTCTCGTATTGTGCATAGATAGTATTTTCACCATGATCTGCAATCTTGATCCATGCTTCAATTGTCCAATCACCAGTTCCAAAATGAAAATCAGCATGATCTGGAACAGCTAATCTATCACCAGAACCATCAAACTTTATTGCTGATTTACCATCTCCAAAAGGACTTGCTTGGATGTATGTATTGCCCGAAGCTTCTATATTGTGACCAGTACTACCAGCATTAGAAGAATCCTCCATTTCTGATCCTCCTCCTCTGTCGAAATTCAACAGAAGTTTTGTGTAAGAATCTGAAGGGCCGCCAGTACTTGTACCACCATAAGTTCCTAGATGGTTAGTTGTATTTGCACCTGTTCCAGTAGCACCAGCATGAACAACAGTTGGATCAGCATTGACTGTAATTGCAGTTGCAAAACGATTTGCTGCTCCTGAATTATCAACTTCAATGTATGCTGTACTTCCTGAAGCACCTATTGATCCTGCACCAAATACTGCTTTAAGATTTGTCGCTGAAACAAAAGTTGTGGTTGCATTTGATCCAATTTGTGTTCCTCCCGCTGATGCGTTAAACATTTTAACTATACTTGTGGAATTAAAATTTGTACCAAAGATTGTTATTGTTGAATCGGAGTCATTATTCAGGCCTCCTGAAACACTAGTAATATTTGGTGCTGGAGCGATAGTAGACCAAGTACCATTGTACTGTTGTACTGCATTTGAAGCAGTATTATATATCAACATTCCAACAGTAGGACTTCCAATAGCAGAATCTCTTGCAGAATCATCAGCAAAAGTAGGTACTTTATGATTAGTTGAGGATATACCAGTAGCAGTATTATCGAGTTCTGAAATTCCTATTGCATTAGCTGCAATATCAGCTGCGGTTAGTGTATTATCAAAATCCGATGTTATTCCTGCACTTTTAATTTTTGAAATTGCCATTATTTCCTGTTTTTACTTATATTTATATTATGATGGTTCCGTTGGCCAGGTGATATTATCTGGATCTGCTTGTTCTGTAATGTCCCTCAAATTAGTTCTGTAAGTTTTCCATTTTGTAGGAAGGTCACTTCCCTCATCTGATTCACTTGCAACTATAACTCTCCAATCTGTAGCTGCAATCTTTCTATCTCTTTCTGCTCTTACGTTTGCCCATTTCTCTGCAAGGATTCTTGCATCCTTTGTGTCATCTTGTCCTACGAAATGTGACTGTACATATTGCTTTGGATCGTGACTATTTCCATCTATGTCCTTGATTTCTTCTGCATCCCTTTTACTTGCATAGTACTTGATGTTGTAAACTTCATCTGTTTGATAATCACCAAGTTGAACGAGTCTTGCATTTACATCTTCATCAGTACATTCAACAATCGTGTATCCAGTTTCACCAGAGTAATCTGCTACAGGTGGATCACCAGAAGTAACGGAATCTAACCAAGCCCAGTATTCAGGCTTGTCTAATCCTTTTACTTTTCTCCTGCATTGCCATTCAACTTGATCTATTTGTTGAATTACGTTTGATTTATGTGATATAAACATTATTGTGTTTTTTTACTTGATTTACTGATGAAAAAGTGATTATAATTTCCCCATGTAAAGAGAGTACCCTGTCCTTGCACATAGTCACCTCGTTTTAAATATCCTGACCATACATTCTGAAAAGTTGTATTAGTATTACCAGTATTTCCACCAGAATGAGTACCACCATTTATTACAATTTGGCCGGCATTTGCAGGAGTAGTTTGTGAAATTCCGTGAAAAGAAATCCAGTAATGACCAGCAACTAAACAAATCATTCTATCATAAGCAATAGCCCAACTATCTTTATTTAATAAGTCATTCCTTATTTCAGTTCCTGCTCCTCTTACACCTCTCCATTCATCAAAAATATGCATGATGCCGGAAGAGTCAGCAGTATCAGTAGATGTATGAATAACTACATCCCCAATATAATTCGTATTCCTAGTAACCTCATCCCATGTCTTACCATCTGGAGTAACCACTAGATTAGTCTGCTCCATGTTTCGATCACCTCCTAATAACTCATGAAGGTAGGGCGTTTCAAAGCTCTGGTAGTGGTGTGATGTGTGGATTGGGGAAACAACATAACACATATTCATATTAAAATTAGTAGCGACATCTTGTATTTCAATAAAATTTGACCCTAATGTTGCCCCATCATGTGTTATTGAAGTAGCCCATGTCTCTGATGAAGTAACCTGAGTTTGGTTTGTTGATGCATTGCCGTTTAAATAAGAACTAATTCTACCCGAATACCCACATTCAATACTATTAGTGCCAAAGAAAGGTAATGTAGCTACAGCATTTGCATGAGTTGTTTCTGCTCTGAATCCTCCAACATACCAACCCATATATGTGGCCATATTAGCCCAAGCAGCACCAGAATTATAAAAGAAATCTCTTGAGGAGTCTACATATCTTGTACCTTTTGATAATATCATACTTAAATTTAAACCACTTCCTGAAACTGGAACATGGTCTGCCATCAGCATATAATCTGCAATGATACAAGCATTCTCTGGGATCGGTGGCATTTTGGGTTGGTAGAATGTAACCCAATCCATTCCCGCATAATAATCATTGGGACTAGTAGCTGTATAAACCAAAATTCCATCAACTTTAATTTCATGTTGATGTGATGTACCTGTTCTCATAACAGTCAATATATGAGTACCATAAGGTAAATTTTGTGCCCAAGTTGTTCGATGATAACCACTTGTTGCCATATTTGGATTACCAGAGAAATATATTCCAGTTCCAATCCATGTTATATACCAGCCATCTCCAGCATCTCCGTTATCAGTCCTAAGACAGCTAGCACCATTATCATTGGAAGTTGTAATATTCATAACATCATTACAACTTAAACTCGTAAGTCCATCATCCATTACATAGGCAACATCATCAGAAGAATTAAGCATACTTGGATCTGCATAACTACCACTCCCTGTTCCACCATTTGCCGCACCATTCCCAAACTCTCTATAGTGGAATGTCTTTGCTGCTTCTGCTTGTGAGTGGTCTATTGCTCCTGCTTCCATTGTTGGAAAGAAAGTGTTATTTGCAATAGAAGCATTTGCTTTTGCAGTAGCATTTGTGAGTGAAGATGAGTTTCCTTTTGACCTAGCATTAGGAGGCATCATGTTGACTGATGTCTTAATCGTACCATCACTAGCAATCCACTTGACTACCCTTCCTCCATTATAAGGATAGTAGTAATTCGTTGAAACCCAAGCATCTAAACCAAGTGAGGTTGCAGTATCAATATTGGTACTAGACCCTGTTCCTACAGGCCATGCAGTTCCATTATGAGCTCCAGATGCCCAGGCAGTTGTACCATCAGTCTTGAAGGCAAAGGGGTTATAATGTTTTGTCTCTGCAACAGTAAACTTCTTTCCGTATGAGACTACATTCTGTGAAGGTATCTGTATCTGTGATTTGGTTGTAGTTGATGTGGTGTCTTGGGCTATTAGTTCAAACTTGCAAAAAAAGAAATAAAAAGCAGAAGGATCAGCAATAGTAAGTCTTAAAGTGTGTATTCCTAATGTTGTACTTCCAACTGGAACTTCCTTTAAAGATGTAGCATCTACAAATCTATTATAAAGAGAAGTTTGAACAGTAGTCTCAAAACTAAGCTGTGTTCCTGTATCCGTTCCATCAATTAAAACATCAATATTATTTGGGAAGTCATGATTAGTAAAAGATGACATATTTGCCTGACTAAAATATCCTGTAACTTCAATATAATTATTAGCATTATTGCAGTTAGCTAGATATGGAGCACCAATAGCATTTTTATCATTCCGAATTGTCCAATTATCACCAACACATCTTGCCCATTCTCTACCATCCATTGAATAAACATTAGAACCATGTGTTGCAGTCTCTTGTTCTAATAATTGTAAACTACTACAACGATGCCTCTGACTCCCAAAGTGTGCGCCGATTCTTGGGTCTTTGATTGGCTTGCTTCCCTTGATGTCTGTGTAGTAGTACATCCTTCCGTCAGACTGTACTGTGCCATATTTACTAGATGCAACAGTAGAACTATTCGGGCCGGTTGTAACAGCAGATAATGCAGTAGAACCATCCACCATTATATTAGCAACAGCGGGATACAGAACATCAGTACGAATATGAGGTTTCATCGCAGTTGATGTATCTACATTATCTACAGCAGTTGAAACTACATTCAACTCTGCTTGAGTTGCAACATCTGCAGCTACCTTTGCAGCAGTAATTTGACTGTCTGCAATTTTAGCAGTAGTAACAGAATTATCTGCAAGGTCTGCTGCGACTATCTCATCTGAAAATTGTGCTAATGTTCTTCGTATTGCCATTGTTTTTTATTAGTAATTAAGTCCTATTCCATGTATCTGTGTTTCTTTTGAAGAAGCTGCTTGATTTGCCCAAACTGCTTTGTAACGAACATCTGATCCAGAAGTACAGGTTGTGTCTCCCAACTTCACCATTTTAATTCCTGTTGAAAAGACAGGTGTAACTGCTGTATATGATGCCGCTTCTGTCCAGTTTGTTCCTCCGTTACAGGTAAAGTATATCTTTAAATCTGTTCCTATAGTTGCTGTTCCATAAGCATCTTTATAAAGCATAACACCAGACACTTTTGTCTGTGCTGATGAAGGTACATTTGCTGTCCCGATTGCTGTTCCTGTTGCATTTATAGCATCTGTTGTTTCTTCATGAGGTGCAGTAGGTGTTGTAAAAGCAGCAGTCCAAGCCGCCCTTCCTTTCAAAATCCTTATCTCATCTAAATACCCCTTATATACATAGCCGGGCGTAGTTTCTACTGTTGCACCAATATGCCATGGGGCTGTAACTCCACTTGCATAATCATTAGTAACACCTGTTTGTGTAAGTTTTAAAACACCATTAAGAAACCCCCTTACAGTAGTTCCCGATCTAGTCCACGCAAGATGATACCAAGTATTTATTGACCAACCAAAATTTGCTTGATAGTGACCACCAGCAGCATAATTCCAAAGTTTCTCTACACCAGCACCATCTGCACCACCATTAGCACCTATAAGTGTACCTATACCAGCATTATGATTCCCATTACCCATTATAACTTTTGTATTTGTGCCAGGATGATGTGAACGGAACCAATAGTCAACAGTAAAGTCTCCATCCCATGTAAAATCATCATGGTCGGCAATACTTAAATAATCACTTGGATTATAAGCTCCGTCAAATTTTATGGATGTAGCTCCAAAAGCTGAACTTCGTACTGTATCAGTACTATGTTCTACACCACCAGACCCACCATTTACAGTAATTGTATGTCCATTAGGGCCGGAATCAGTAAAAGTTTGATTACCATTAGTTGAATCTGAGTGAATCAGTAATGCTAAATTGGCCATTGGTACAGCAATATTAGTTTCTAAATATTCACTTGTATTTCTCCGTGAAGTAGTAAAAGTTCCAAGTCCTGTACTATCTTGAAACTGGTCTACGAAACTATTGGGGAGATTGTTTGCCACACGATTTTCAGTAACAGCTTCCCTAAGAGCAAGAATAGTTATATCTTGTCTTACGTTAGTTGTATCGGCACTAGCGGTTGTGCTTACTGCATCCAACTCTGCTTGAGTTGCAACATTTGCATCAACTGCGGCTGCCTGCAAGAGTCCATCAGTACCGATTCCTGCACCACTTGCTCCCAATAGAGCGGCGAGTTTTCGTGTGTTTGTTGTTACTGGCATTGTTTCCTATTTCATATATTTATAGTGCAAGATAACGTACCACTAAACTAGAAGCGGTTGCCGGAGCGCCCTCAACTAATGTAAGTGTCGTGGTACTGATTGTATAGTCAGTTGTTGGTATTAGACAAATTCCATTTAAGAGTACTAAGACATCATTCACTCCATAATATCTTGTAGCACTAATTTGTTTTATAGTCTTGGTTGCGGCTGCAAATGAGTTATCAATAGTTGGAGCCCTGTATGTTGAATCGGTATAATCAAGACTTAATTTTGCATTTGTTATCGATGCATCTGCGACTGTAGGAACTGAATTGTTCTGAGTTGCTACATAATGTACTGTAACATTATTCGTTCCTGAAGGTGGAGC
>VTLG01001573.1_pt1 | contig 10590 bp, 19 predicted proteins | sample 4694571 | NCBI WGS metagenome assembly VTLG01 (sample SAMN12604809, study PRJNA352737) | marine metagenome | biome: ENVO:00000447; feature: ENVO:00000209|ENVO:00000569|ENVO:01000036; material: ENVO:00002151; isolation source: viral sequences binned using virsorter ... | reverse complement strand
GCATCACCAGATGGTAATGGATTAGGTGTGATTGAATGACTGTGATTTGGAAGTGTGCCTGGCGGATTTACTAAGACAACATCGGCACATACGGCAAAGTATGGTGAGTTTCTATGAAACATGATGCCCGCCTTCATTAATTCGCCACAGTTTTTCAATCTTGCAATCTCAAAGTCTAATCTTTTATTTGCAACAGATTGATTCATTAATGCAATATTTGCTGATGCTGCCTGTTTACATTGTTCTTGTAGTTTTTTATCTAATGGTTTCGACCAAGTAGCAGAAACACCTAGAGATATAGTTGTACTATCTTTCTGATTTGTTTTGACTGGTTTGTAATATAATATCTGGCCAGGATTGTCTGGCACATCATCATTGTTGGCATCCACGTTGTTGTACACTGGGTCTTGCCAATAATCCTCATACGGCCGCTTGATTGCAATATTTCCTGTAAGAAACGGTGTCACGTTCATGGTCGGGCCTTGACATGATATCCCATTTCCATATGTGTTAGTTATGTATGGCCCCTGTAAAACCTGTATAGCTTGATTCGTAACCGAGCCAGAGGAATTTGCCACTGGATTGGCTGTCGCCGATACACCACCTATGTCACTCGCAAACGTAGGTGTTGCAGTTCCTAATAAACAGATTGAAATCAGTTTGAGAAGGTACTTGTTGTGTTTGTGACGCTTTGTATAGTTGTTGTTCTCTGTATTATTGTGTGATTGGAAAGGCCTGGCCCAGAATAACTTTCTGTAAATTGAAAGGCCTCGCCTGGTGTTGTGATTGTAAAGTTTGGTTTGTTGCTTAAATCCAAATTCGTCCATGTTGAAGTCACTCCATTCAGTGTATTACTATTTCCTGTCGTGTTCGGTGCAGAAATAGTATTTCCATCGTGAGAAATATTTGTACCTGTTATAACGTACTGATAGCCAGTATCGTAGTTCATACTATTTATGGTCTCTGTCACAGTGCTCGTTGTTTCCGTATTGCTCGTCATCGAGCCCTGAGTGAAATTAGGCACCACAGGAACAGACATCGCAGTCTGGACATTCGCAAGGGCAGACACAACCACAACCATCGCAAGTTTCATCTTGGTGGTTATGAACTTTTTTCCACTGTTGTGCCGCCAAGTTATCAAGGAAATCATTTATCATCTAGTTTATTGTGAGCTCGTTTACAAATTGACCTGTAGCCACAGTACCCGCTCCGCCAGCTGTTACAGTTATAACCCCTGCACTTGTGATAGTACCAGCTAATGTGTCTTTTGTACCAGCAGCAGTTGATACCTGACTTGAGAAGTTACCTACAGCACCTACACTTGGTGCAGATGTTGGAACCGCATCAGCTTGAATATAACTAGAACTAAAGCTAAATGCCGCACCAGCTGTGTCCTGAGTTGCTGCGATTGTGCCTGGATTATAAACGCCTGATGTGATTGTTCCAGCAGATACTGTACCAGCTGTTGTACCATCAGTGGTATCAATATTTGAACCAGATATCGTAAATGTTGAGCCAACTCTATCAACCTGAGTCGCTGCTGCGTTCACACTCAATTGCACACTACTGGATAATTTATGAGTCAAATCTGCCATAGCGGGTGAACTAAATCCAAAAAGTAATAATATAGGTAAAAATTTCTTCATTGTTAGTTTACACTAGTATTAGTTTTATTTATTACTATTTTAAATTAAGTTTAGGTATTGTATCCTATGATACTTGCCATTTATGTAACGTTTTGTTAATATAAATAACGGAAGGGTGTTGTTTTCAACACACAGCAATGGACTCGAAAGGATCGCCCTCCAATGCAAACTGCTCTCAAACCGAGACCTACAGGCAGTCTAATACTTCGTCTCTCATATCCAGTAGCGAGGGGTTACTGGAAATAAGTTTCGCATCTACCCTTGGTGCCCTACTTAAATCGTCTTTTTAAATGACAACCTCAAATATTTCACGCAGACAGAATGGTCTCCTAGCTGGATGGCCCGAGTTTTGTGAGTGGGTAACATCAACTGACAACAGAATCTATGTTGGTTGGTTCGGTGTTCTCATGATTCCATGTTTGCTCGCCGCAGCAGCATGTTTCATCGTAGCATTTATTGCTGCACCTCCTGTCGATATCGACGGAATCAGAGAGCCAGTTGCTGGTTCTTTCTTGTATGGTAACAACATCATCTCTGGTGCAGTTGTTCCATCATCCAACGCAATCGGTTTGCATTTCTACCCAATCTGGGAAGCTGCAACTGTAGATGAGTGGCTCTATAATGGTGGCCCATATCAGTTGGTTATTTTCCACTTCCTCATTGGTATCTCAGCATACATGGGAAGACAGTGGGAATTATCATACCGTTTAGGTATGAGACCTTGGATCTGTGTTGCTTACTCAGCTCCAGTATCTGCAGCATTTGCTGTGTTCTTAGTGTATCCTTTCGGTCAAGGTTCATTCTCTGACGGTATGCCACTAGGTATCTCAGGTACGTTCAACTTCATGTTCGTGTTCCAAGCAGAACACAACATACTAATGCACCCATTCCATATGGCTGGTGTTGCTGGTATGTTCGGTGGTAGTCTCTTCAGTGCAATGCACGGTTCTTTAGTTACATCATCCTTAATCAAGGAAACTACAGAAACAGAGAGTCAAAACTACGGCTATAAGTTTGGACAAGAAGAAGAAACATACAACATCGTGGCCGCACACGGTTACTTTGGTCGTCTTATCTTCCAGTATGCTTCTTTCAATAACTCTCGTTCACTTCACTTCTTCTTAGCAGTATTTCCTGTTGTATGTGTATGGTTAACCTCTATGGGTATCTGTACAATGGCATTCAACCTTAACGGTTTCAACTTCAACCAATCAGTTGTAGATGTAAACGGAAAAGTAATCCCTACATGGGGAGATGTTCTCAACAGAGCTAACTTAGGAATGGAAGTAATGCATGAGAGAAATGCTCACAACTTCCCACTTGACCTTGCATCAGCAGAGTCAACAACAGTTGCTTTAACCGCACCTTCAATCGGTTAATAAATACGATTGAGACCTTTCGTGCGTCTCTACAATCGGAACTTACAAGACCTCTTTACAGGGGTCTTTTTTTATGTCATAATAAATAATGAAGGAAATATTAAGAACATGACATTAGATTATTACAAAGTTCAGTTGAAAAAAACAGCAGAACAATTATCAGAATTTAAGAAAGGTATTCTTGCTGTTGATGAATCTACAAAGACAATTGGAAAAAGATTGTTTGACATCAACGTAGAAAATACAGAAGAGAATCGTCAAGCATATCGTGGTATGTTGTTTACTACACCAGACTTAGGAAAATATATTAGTGGTGCGATTCTATACGAAGAAACCCTCTATCAGAAACACGCTGATGGAGAGAGTATGGTTGATAAACTTGCGAAACAAGGAATCATTCCAGGCATCAAAGTTGATACAGGATTAAAACCTTTGGTTGGTGCGTTAGAACATGAAACATATTGTTCTGGATTAGATGGACTGACAGCAAGAGCGTCTGATTATTATGAACAGGGTGCAAGGTTTGCCAAGTGGAGAGCAGTTTTACAGATTACAGAGAATGGGCCATCTGACCTTGCGATACAGGAAAACGCATGGGGTCTTGCACGTTATGCTCGTGCTGTACAAGAAGCTGGATTAGTTCCCATCATTGAACCAGAAATATTAATGGACGGAAATCATAGTATTGAAACTACATCAAAGGTTCAACAACGTGTCATCACAGAAGTTTATAAGGCGTGTCATCTGAACGGTGTGTATCTGGAGGGAACTCTATTGAAACCATCGATGACAGTATCTGGAAGTGATGCACCAGAAGATGATGCAGAGACAGTTGCGAAGATGACAGTTGAGACTTTACTTAGATGTGTTCCAGCTGCCGTGCCTGGCATTGTGTTCTTATCTGGTGGATTAAGTGAAGACCAAGCATCAACGTATTTGAATGAGATGCAACACTTTGCAATGACTTGTTCAAACGTGCCATGGAATTTATCATTCTCATTTGGTCGTGCATTACAACACTCATGTCTAAGAGCATGGGGTGGTGTCGATGGTAAGGCTGGACATGTAGCATTACTTGAACGTGCAAGAGCAAATTCAGAGGCGTCATGTGGACTCTATGCAAACTCTGAAGAAGGTGTATCAAATGAATCATTATTCGTATCTGATTACAAATATTGACTTTTGAATAAGAGTATGATAGTCTGAATAGACTGATACTCTTTAAGTATGAAAATTTTTCTTGACACAGCAGATGTAGACCTGATAGGAAAGTATTACGAAACAGGATTAATTGATGGTGTTACAACAAATCCAACTCTAATTAAAAAGAGTGGTAGAGACCCAGAGCAAGTGTATAAAGAACTTGCCATCATTGGAGTTGATGATATCAGTATGGAAATTGTTACTGATGACTATTTTGAGTTTCTTCAAGAGGGTCGAAGACTTCATGAAAAATTTGGTGATATCACAACAATTAAAGTACCTTGTACACCTCAAGGCCTAAGGGGTTGTAAACTCCTCTCAGACGAGGATATCCGAGTAAACGTGACATTAATCTTTAGTGCTGCCCAAGCGGTCTTGGCGTCGAAGGCAGGCGCTGCCTACGTCTCGCCTTTCGTGGGTCGAGTTGACGATAATTCATTTGATGGTTTGAGTTTGATTAAAGAGATTGCAGACATCTATGAAAAACAGTCGAGACTATATAATTTTGTTGACACAGAAATTTTATCCGCTTCCATAAGGAGTGTGGGAAGTGTGAGTAAGTCTTTTGAATATGGTGCAGGCATCGTTACAATGCCTCCATCAGTGTTTGAAAAGATGTATAATCATATTCTGACAGATAAAGGTTTAGATCTTTTCCAAAAAGATTGGGATGCAGTAAACGTACTTAAAACTTAAATGATTACACCAAGAGTAAAATTTGAAAAACAATTTGGTGAGGGTGTAGACCCTTGGTATGCAAAGGCAGAGAGGTGGGCGAACAAACAAAAGTTCCCCATCTCTTTCCTATTGAAAGGTTTGATTGTTTGGATGAAGGAAAGATGGGTTGATGTCAAAGTTGAGAACACCATGAGGGGTGTTGATGCTGATGTGGAAAAGATTCATGAACTTTGGGATGAGGAAGAAACAACGCATAGAATGAACGTCATTGCACAAAACGGAAATGATGGATTACATTATTCACAAGAACCTTCTGAAGTGAAGGGACTTGACAACTTTGAAATTCGTAATAATATGTTTGAGGAGGATTAATGAAATTCACTTTATATTCCAAAGAGGGATGTTCCTATTGCAAAAAGGCAGAAAGACTTTTACAATTGGCAAAAGTTGAATATCGAGTTTACAAACTTGGTACAGACTTTACCAAAGATCAATTCATATCTGAGTTTGGTTACGGTTCATCATTCCCAAGAATACTTGCGGATGACAAATTAATTGGTGGGTGTTTAGATACATTCAAATATCTAGAGGAGAAAAACTTAGTTTAATGGAAGACATTTACACAATCGTAGATAAAGCAATTGATGTTGCATTTGAAGAACAAAAGTTTCATTTGAAGTTCTATGATTTTATGAAGTCCTGTAAAACAACAGGAGTAGGAGCGAAGGAGTTCAATCAAAGTTCAACTGCAAAAGAGTTGACCGATTTGATTGATGACCTAAGTGAATACATCAAAGGTGGAAAAGATGGTGAACATCAAATTCTAAGAGAGGCCTACGGTCATCTTGGAAAACCAAAAGCAAGGAAGATTAAAGATTACTTTAATGTAATCTTGGAGGATGCAAAAAGATATGAAAAGGAAAGAAGAAGAGGGAGACGTAAAACTACAACTAAATAAATCAAGTACAAGAGGTAATGTGTTAACACTCGCTCTAACTCTCGGCACTCTTATATCAGTGCTTTTTCTCTTTGTTGGTGGTATAATAGGATGGTTATACAAAGAACACAAACAAAGAAATGACATCTCTGAGATGCATCCTGAGATGTATGACCTTAAAGGTAATGTCATTCCAGATGAAATCATTGCCTTTAGATTTGAAAACTTAAATTTTGATAGTGAAATTGACGAAGAATTATGACTACTACACATCCTACATTAGGAGAAAATAGATTACCAAGAAATCCTCTTTTAAGTGAGGTATTATCATTAGTATCAAAACAAAAAACAAAGGCGAAGAAGATTCAAACACTTAAACAGTATGAATCTCTACATCTTAAATCTGTTTTGATTTGGAACTTTGATGAATCTGTGCAGTCGATGCTTCCAGATGGTGAAGTTCCATTTCAAAAGAATGAGGCTCCTGCTGGAACCGAACATCTACACCTTGCATATGAATGGAAAAAGTTGTATAATTTTGTAAAAGGCGGGAATGATGTTCTTCGACCTATGAAAAGAGAACAACTTTTTATGCAACTTCTAGAGGGTCTTCATCCAGATGAAGCAGAAATCATTTGCTTGGTGAAAGACAAAAACTTAAAGAAGAAATACAAGTTGACTCGTGCCATAGTTGAAGAGGCATTCCCCGATATACAATGGGGTAATCGAAGTTAACATGTCTAAAACAAAAACTAGAGATGAAGTGATGTCTGAAGCGTATTGGACACCAAAAGAAAAAGAAGATTTGAGTAGTAAATACTCAACAAGTCTTATCAAAGAAAACTGTAATCAGGAGGAGATGAAAGATAAGACTCTACCTTCTGATGCCTACATCGTGACTTATAAAATCGGTGATGCAGTTCGTAATGACCTTGTTAGATGTCATGGACAGGTAAATATTTTTGATATGTACTACGATAAATTTGGAGCGGGTTCTATCGTGAGTATTCAATATGGGCCTGGTTTAGTGAGTCCAAAGACATGGGGCATTCCAGCACCAAACAAACCAAAGAAGAGAGTGAGGAGAAACTCATGAGTGATGAACTTCGGAATCAAATAAATGACATCATTGAAGGAGAGATTCAACTTGGAATCAACGACTATTTGGAAGAGAAACAAGACAAAGAAAAAAATCAAGGAATGGGTTTTGTCACTTCAGAAGAAGCAAAAGAACTCAAAGTAAAAGTATCTAACTCTGAGATAGATAAGATAATGAAACAATATAAGAAACTTAAGAAAAGAGAAAAGTCTAATTTAACTCAAGTTAAGAAATTAGGACTAGTTGATAAACATGGGAGGCCACTCTAATGGATAGAGAAAAGTTAAAGGTCATGGTTAAAGACTTGAAAAATGTTGTGAATGCGTTAGAATGTGAAATATACTCCGATGAGGAGGCTTACAAACTAAACTTTGACTATGATGAAATAGTCAATCACATTACAGATTATGATGAAGTTTTTGAGGATGATGACGGGTAACAGTGATGACCCCCGTTATTCTGAAGAGAAGTTGTTACTAAGAGCAGCTTGTTTTCGATGCCTTACACACCACTTAGAAGAACACACAAGAGCCGTCTATGAGTTCGCCACCATATGGTGCGATGAACATGACAATGTAGGTGGAATCGAACAAGGTTTCCAAGATTATCTCAGGTCATATGCCGAGAAGGCCTTTTCTAAGAGTTAATCTAAATAATATTACAAAACGTTAAAACTTATGCCAACATACCCTGTTATTCACAAAGAAACTGGCGAGAAAAAAGAACTCTCTATGTCAATGGTGGCATATGATGAGTGGAGAAAAGACAATCCAGATTGGGACAAAGATTGGAATGCTGGAGTTGCTGGCCTCGGAGAGGTTGGTGAATGGAGAGACAAACTAATCACAAAGAATCCTAGTTGGAATGATGTTCTATACAAGGCATCTAAATCTCCTGGCTCAAGAGTTAAAAAGATTAATAAGTAATGGCAAGAAAAAAAGATTCTCCCATCGGAGTGGGAATGACTGCGAAACAGATGAAGAGAAAAAGACCTATCAATGCCGATCTACTAAACAAGATTGAGCCTATTACAGATAATCAAAAGACACTCTTTGAAAACTACAAAGAGGGAAAAAATATCTTTGCCTATGGTGCTGCTGGAACAGGTAAAACTTTCGTTGCATTATATCTTGCATTGAAAGATATTCTTGACCCACATACTCCTTACAATCAACTTTATATTGTAAGGTCTCTTGTATCAACCAGAGAGATTGGGTTCTTGCCTGGAGATCATGAGGACAAGTCTTTCTTATATCAGATACCATACAAGAACATGGTGAAGTATATGTTTCAAATGCCTACTGATGCAGACTTTGAAATGTTATATGGTAATCTAAAACAACAGGACACCATCAAGTTCTGGAGTACATCATTCATTCGTGGAACAACGATTGACCAAGCAATTGTGTTAGTTGATGAGTCACAAAACTTGAATTTTCATGAATTAGATAGTATAATAACAAGAGTAGGAGAGGATGCTAAAATCATGTTCTGTGGTGATGCAAGTCAAACAGACTTACAGAAAACCAACGAGAAGAATGGCATTCTTGACTTCATGAAGATAATCGAACAAATGCCTGAGGACTTTGCAATGATTGAATTTGATGTCAATGACATTGTTCGTTCTGGTCTTGTGAGAGAATATCTTGTTCGTAAAATGGCTATGGGTATGTAATGTTCGTAATTGAAAATCACTTAGGTGAACTAGAACTAGAGGCAAAACAGACTGACGGACTTCGCCTATATAAGTTACCTAATGAAGATTGGGTTCCTTCTATCACCTCTGTGACAAGTTTCTATAATCGAGAGGTGTTTCGTAAATGGAGAGAAAGAGTCGGGAATGAAGAAGCAGATCGTGTCACAAAAGAGGCAACTCGCCGTGGTACAGACTTTCATGAGGCTGCACAAGCCTATCTTGAAAATAAGGAGTTAGTTTGGGATGACTATCAACCACTAACTCAGTTCATGTTTCACAGTGCGAAGTCTAGTCTTGATAAGATTGGAAAGATACACGCAATAGAACGCACACTTTATTCTGAATACCTTGGTCTGGCAGGAAGAGTCGATTGTATCGCCGAATATGAGGGCGAACTTGCTGTCATTGATTTTAAGACCTCGAAAAAAATTAAACCAGAAAAATGGATTGAACAATACTTTGTTCAAGAGGTTGCATATGCCTGTATGTATTATGAACTGACTGGAATTCCTATCCAAAAACTTATCACAATCATGGTCACACCGAATGGTGAGGTTAAGGTTTATGATAAAAGAAACAAAGGTGATTACATTAAATTATTGGTCAAATATGTTAAAGAATTTATCAAAAACCGAATGGTGGTTAATGGGTGACATCAACAAAGCTCTTAAAGAAAAGTTTCTCTGTTCAGCACAGTTTGCACAGGACATAGAGGCTATTGTCAAAGATGGTGATTTAGGTTATATTGATGCTATCGTACATTATTGTGAACAAAATGCTATTGACGTTGAATCCGTGCCGAAACTCATTTCAAAACCACTCAAGGAGAAGTTGAAATGGGAAGCAACAGAACTCAACTATCTCAAACGTACCTCAAGAGCAAAACTGCCCTTATGACTGGTTTTGATTGCTACAGAACTTATCTAGCATTCAAGAATCATTTTACGAAGGATAACTTTGATTATTTTAAGTATGGTGGAAAGACAAACGCAACCACCACATCATTTAATAAAAGAAAGGACAAATATTTTTTTGAAAAGATGTCTCGTCAAAAGAAAGACGAGGACATTGTAGATTACTTCACTGCTATATTCTCTCAGTGTGATGACCCACAGAGAATGTGGATAGGAGAGATCATAGAAACAGGCGAAGACAAGTATAACGATTGGAAGAAAAAGATACAGAGTTTAAATTATATTTTTAAACAAGAGATGATACAACTTTGTAGTAATAGAAATTTTAATACTTTGTTTGAATGTCAGAATGGCAAACATCCAATTATTATCAAGGAACATTTAAAGAAAAATATTACAACAGAAACATTAGTGATACTGGATGGTATGCTTGGATACAAAAAAGACTTTGATGCCAAGTTAGATGACTTTGTATGGAAAACCGTCAGTATGAAACTTGACAAATACAAACCATTTTTGTTAAATAATATTAACCTTAAAAAGTACAAACAAACGCTCAAGGAGATTGTTGTCAAATGAAGTTTGATTCTAGTAGTGAGTTTTTTGATTCAGAGATGGTTCAAGCCAGTCTTGAGGACATTAAGGAACTTCAAGACTTAATCACAAATAGTATTATCGACACCGCTTTTTCTTCTGTTACAGGATACGAAGAGGATGAGTTGGAACAACTTGATTTGATTGAAGAGTTACTAGAGAAACAGAAACTCATGTACTTTAGATGTAAGTTGTCGAAGGATGAAGATGCGATGTTGGTTGCAGAGAATATGAGAGAGTCACTTAGACAGATGGGTATGCCTAGAGGTGCAACAGTAGAACAAATGTTTGATAATTTAAAGGGTTCAATTCGTAAATTAAGAGAAACGCTTGACAACTAAATAGTAGTGTGTTATATTAATAATGTTGGACGCAACATGGGAGTGACTGAATAAACTTACTGGCAACCGCTGGTTAAGGTGATGAGACACAGGTGGTGCTGCT